>ERZ827181.2507-NODE-2507-length-15623-cov-3.573613_pt1 | contig 15623 bp, 10 predicted proteins | sample MGYA00519778_ERZ827181 | MGnify/ENA primary metagenome ERZ827181 (study PRJEB31778, sample SAMEA3449273) | human gut metagenome | biome: human gut; feature: human-associated habitat; material: faeces | place: United Kingdom | collected 2010/2012 ...
TCGCCCAGTCATCCACATACTTTGCTGTATAAGGAATGATGACCGGCTTACCTGTCGTACCGGACGAAGAATGGATTCGTACCACCTCCTCATCCGGTACCGCCTGGATTCCAAGCGGATAAGCATTTCGAAGATCCGCCTTGCTGGAGAACGGAAGCTGCTCAAACTCCTCCTGACTTGAAACTCCTGTAATTCCTGCTTCTTTATAAATTCTGCCATAATAACTGTCTGTCTGAATCAGACGCTTAATCTGTGCGTCTACCTGCGACAACTGTAAGTCTGTTAATTTCATAGTTGGTTCCTCCTCCAAATACGATTTATATTATCGACTGATGATACGTTATTTTCTCTATCACAACGTTTTTCCGCTTCCCACTTCAACACCTGCGTAAAATGCCGCTTTGTTTGTCTCTACATATTTTGACGGCACGCGTCTTTCAAGCTCTGCGAGCACGGTTTCCTTGCTGATTCCAAGCCGTCCGCTTCCAACTGCCACGCCCAGGATGGCAATGTTGAAATATCGCGACGAGCCAAACGGTGCACAGATTTTCTCTGCATCGATTACGATACAGCTGCATTTCTTCTGCAGATACGCAATCATCTCTGTGCCGTCGTACCCGGTATCCTGCAAAGATTCTGTCACCGGTTTTACCGGTACACGATTCACGATCACGATTCCATCCTTTTTCAGATACCCTAAGTTCCGCACAGCTAAGTTGATGGATGTCGCAAGTACCTCACCATGCTGATGATCGGTGTGGTTGCCGCCCAGCTCCGCCCGGCCCGGAGCCGAGTAAACATGCACCTGCCGCCCGGGGCCATAGTAAAGCTCAAACTGTTCCAGCGCGGCGGCATACCTCTGCCGCTGGCGGGCCAGCACAGCCGGTTCTGTGCCATAGAGCGTGCAGAGCGCTTCGTCCCACTGCCCCGCAAGGATCTCCCGTCTGAGTTGTGCACTGGTCGCCATGGCCGTTCCTCCTCCACAAACGTTCTCCGCAAAGTCCGTGCATGAAGGGTCCATGCACTTGGGTTAGCCTTATTGTACTTCATTCCGCCCTCTTTTGCAATTTGAATCCGCAAAAAATCCAATTTCAGCGCGAAAAACAAAGTTTCGGATGTACTTTTGTTGAATTTGCAGATACAGTTATGATATACTGGAAGCAAGAATGCGGTCAACTGGAGGAAACGATCATGGCAGATGTCTACAAGCAGTCCTTCAAGCAGAATTACACCAATAATATTGAATTATCCATCTTCAATTGTGGTCTGGAACGCTGTGCCCCGGGTCAGACCTGGGGCCCCGGTATCCGGGATCACTACCTGATCCATCTGGTGGTCTCGGGCAAGGGCACCTTTGAAGTGGGCGGCAAGACCTTTGAGGTCGTGCCGGGGGACCTGTTCTTTGCCCGGCCCAGTCAGCTCATCCGCTACTCTGCCGATGAGCAGCAGCCCTGGGAGTACAGCTGGGTCGGCTTCAACGGTGCCTGCGCTCACAAACTGGCGGCACAGCTGCCCTTTACCGACACTGCTCCTGTGCACCATACGCAGGACCCGGAAGGAATGCGGGCAGCCCTGACCAACATCTATTCTTCCCGTGGGTTAGAACCTCAGGATGAGGCTGCCATGGTGGGGTACCTCTACCTGTTCATCTCTGCCCTGATGAAGGAGACCAGCGAGACGCGCCCCCACAACGCTTCCTCCTCCAATCAATATGTGCTGAATGCCATCAAATACATCCAGTTCAACTATTCGCACGACATCTCCATTGATGATGTCGCTAAGAGCGTGGGCGTTTCCCGCAGTCATCTGTACCGGGTGTTTATGCTCAATGTGGGCAAGAGCCCCATCGATTATCTGACCGAATACCGCATCAACGAAGCCTGCAAGCTACTGAGGGCCGGCAACCTTTCCATTGCAGAGGTTGCCATCTCGGTGGGCTTCTTTGACCAGTTCTATTTTTCCCGGGTCTTCAAGCGGGCCAAGGGGATGCCGCCCAGCAAATACATTGCCGCCCAGAGCGAAAATACAGATGCCCCCGCTTCGGAAGAAGCCTGACCCAATCCCATTCCAAAGGAGAATTTCCATGCCCTTACAAAAAAATCAGGTGCTGACCCTGACCATTGAGCGCCTGTCCAACGATGGCAGCGGCGTTGCTCACAGCCCGGACGGCGAGGCTGTGTTCATACCCGGCACCGCCCCCGGTGACGTTGCCGCCATCCGCATCGTTAAAGATTGCGGCCGCTACGCTTTCGGTATTCTGGATGCCATTCAGACTCCCTCGCCTGACCGTATCCCGGTAGATTGTGCAGTGGCCGGCCCCTGCGGTGGCTGCAGCCTGCGGCATCTGGATTATGCCGCTGAACTGCGCGCTAAGGGCGAAAGCGTTACCGATGCTTTCCGCCGCATTGGCGGGCTGGATGTACCCGTGCTGCCGCCCCTCCCCTCCCCCGAGATCGACCGCTACCGCAATAAGGTTCAATTCCCGGTGGGCCGTGATAAGAATGGCAAGCCCTGCATCGGTTTCTACGCCGGGCGCACCCACCGCATTGTACCCTGCCCCGACTGCAAGCTGCAGCCGGATGTGCTGAACAAGATCGGCAATACCCTCTGCGATTTCTTTGCCGCCCACAACATTCAGCCCTACGATGAGCAGACGGGCAATGGGCTGGTGCGTCATGTGTTTCTGCGCCGGGGTGTCCACAGCGGCCAGATCATGGTCTGTCTGGTCTGCACCCGGGCAAAGCTGCCCCACGCAGAGGAGCTTTGCCGCGCACTGACTGCGCAGTTTTCCGATATCGCTACCATCCTGATCAACGTCAACGCCAGAAACACCAATGTGATCCTGGGCAGCGAGACCCACACCCTGTACGGCCCCGGGTTCATCGAGGATACCCTCTGCGGCGTTCCTGTGCAGCTGGGCCCCTTGTCGTTCTATCAGGTCAACACCCTGGCCGCAGAGCAGCTCTATGGCATTGCTGCAGAATATGCTCAGTTGACTCCGGATGATCTGCTGCTGGATCTCTACTGCGGCATGGGCACCATTGGTCTTTCCATGGCAGGTCAATGCCGGGAGCTGATCGGCGTAGAGATCGTGCCGGAGGCCATCGAGAGCGCCAAGGCCAACGCTGCCCGCATGGGCAAGGCCGTAGCTGCCAAGAGCCGCTTTTTCTGTGCCGACGCCGGACAGGCAGCCACCCAGCTGGCCGCCGAGGGTCTGCACCCGGACATTGTGATGCTAGATCCGCCCCGCAAGGGCTGCGATGAGGCCACCCTCTCCGCAGTGGTGCGCATGGCACCCCGCCGGGTGGTGTATGTCAGCTGCAACCCCGCTACCGCTGCCCGAGACGCCGCATGGCTGGAGCAGAATGGGTATCACGCAGAAAAGGTGCAGCCGGTGGATTTGTTCCCGAGGACGAAGCATTGCGAATGCGTCATTGCACTTTCCAAGGGTGAGATCGACTCCAAAAAAGTCCGTGTAGAGTTCTCTTTGGAGGGCATGGACACTTCAGGATTACAAAAGGGTGCGACCTACCCTGAAATCAAGGCCCGTGTGTTGGAACAGACTGGGCTGAAGGTTTCTTCCCTGTATATCTCGCAGGTCAAGCAGAAATGCGGTCTGGAGGTACGGGAGAACCACCACAAGGCGAAGTCCGAAAATACAAAGCAGCCTCAGTGTCCGAAGGAGAAAGAAGATGCAATTGTGGAAGCATTGAAGCATTTTCAGATGATATGATTTACAGTATGTCCGTCTGGTTTTCAGACGGGCATTTCTTTTTGGCAAAATATAGTCATTCCGCAAAATCCGTGGTACAATAGATGCAAGAATCATTTTTCAGGAAAAGCAATCTTCCGTCCACTTTATGGGACACCCATTGTTGTAAAATCAGGATGTCCACCTATCGCAAAAAACAAGGAGCAACGTATGCCAAACGATAAGATCACCGCCGTAGGTGCCAACATTGCCGAAAAAGCCGCCATGATCTGGAACGTAGCCGATATGCTGCGGGGGCCGTTCAAGCCCCACGAGTACGGTCTGGTCATTCTGCCCATGACCGTGGTGAAGCGGTTCCACGACTGCCTGCTGCCCACCCATCAGGCAGTGCTGGATACCTACGAAAAGGTGAAAAAACTGCAGGTCATCGACGGCTTTTTGCAGAAGGCCTCCGGTTACCAGTTCTATAACACCAGCCGGTTCACCTTCGAGACCCTGCTGGCTGACCCGGACAACATTGAATCCAACTTCCGGGATTACCTGTCCGGCTTTTCTGCCAACGCACAGGACGTGCTGGCAAAGTTCGACTTTGACAACATCATCAAGCGGATGGTAGAGAGCAACACCCTCTACCTCGTTATCAAGGAGTTTGGCTCTGAGAAGGGCTATCTCGGCCCGGACAAGATCAGCGCCGTGGATTGCGGCTACATCTTTGAGGACCTGGTGCGGCGGTTCTCCGAAAGCTTTGGCGAGGAAGCCGGAGCCCACTTCACCAGCCGGGACATCATCTACCTGATGACCGACCTGCTGCTGTCCGAAGCCGACCTCGATACCAGCAGCATGACCGTTTACGATATGGCCATGGGCACCAGCCAGATGCTCAGCTGCATGGAGGAGCGCATCCACGAGCTGAACAGCGACATTGAGGTGACCTGCTTCGGGCAGGAGTTCAACCCCTCCACCTTTGCCATCGCCAAGGCGGACATGATGATCCGGGGCGGCGACCCTAACAATATGCGGTTCGGTGATACTCTGTCGGAAGATCAGTTTCCCGGGTTCACCTTCCAGTACATCATCTCCAACCCGCCCTTCGGCATTGACTGGAAGCGGGAGCAGAAGGCGGTGGAAGCCGAGGCTGCCCGCGGCGAGATGGGGCGTTTTGCGCCCGGTCTGCCCAAGATCAGCGATGGGCAGCAGCTTTTTGTGCTGAACGGCCTTGCCAAGCTGGCAAACAAAGGCAAGATGGCCATTATCCAGAACGGCTCTCCCCTGTTCAGCGGCGATGCCGGCAGCGGGCCCAGCAACATCCGGCAGTATATTCTGGAAAACGACTGGCTGGACTGCATCATCCAGCTTTCCACCGATATGTTCATGAACACCGGCATCTCCACCTACATCTGGGTGCTCAGCAAGGATAAGCCCGCCCACCGTGCGGGCAAGGTGCAGCTTATTGACGCCAGCCACTGCTTTGAGCCACGCCGCAAGAGCATCGGCACCAAGCGCAACGACATCACCGATGCCTGCCGGGAGCTGATCGTCACCGCCTACGGCGAATTTGCCAATGGCAAGGTGTACGGCGACAAAAACGGCATCTACTGCGAGAGCAAGGTGTTCGAGAGCGTAGAGTTCGGCTACAACAAGATCGTGGTGGAGCGCCCCCAGCGGGACGAGGCAGGCAACATCCTCCTGAAGCGTGGCAAGCCTGTGCCGGACACCAGCCTGCGTGACACTGAAAACGTACCGCTGGTGCAGGATATTGACGCCTACTTTGCCCGGGAAGTTCTGCCCTACGCCCCCGACGCATGGATCGACCACAGCAAGACCAAGGTGGGCTACGAAATCCCCATGACCCGCTATTTCTACGAGTATCAGGCACCGGAAGCTGTGGAGGATATCGTGGCGCGCATCACCGCACTGGAACAGGATATCTCCGCCGGGCTGGCAGAGCTGTTCCATAAGGAGGGCTGACCATGGCACGGAAAATGAAAGACAGCGGCATTGAATGGATTGGGAAGATTCCGGAGGGGTGGGAAATCACCAAAATCAAGCATATTGTCTCTAGCGTTACAGACATTGACCACTTTATGCCAGATTCTGCCGAATTCGGCATTCCGTACCTTATGATCGGTGACTTGAAAGATTTATCCAGTTCTATTGATTGGGATTCTTCCAAAAAGATTTCAATCGAGGATTATAAGAAACTCTCAATCAAAAGTCGTCCACAAATAGGTGATATTATTTTCGCACGGTATGCAAGTATCGGAACAACTTGTTATATTGATACTGACCGTGATTTCTTGGTATCCTACGCTTGTCTCACCATTCATCCCAGTGATTTAATTATCGGAAAATTTTTATCCTATTATCTAAAATCATCCTCGTTTGCGGAAGATGTTCTAAGAAGGACCAATTCCAACACACAAGGAAATGTCGGAAAAGATTCTCTGGTAAATGCCACCATTGTTCTCCCCTCAATTATTGAACAAACACAAATCGTAAACTTCCTAGATGCAAAATGTTCCGACATCAATGCTATGCTTTCCAAAACCCGTTCCAGCATTGAGGAATATAAAAAACTCAAGCAAGCAGTTATTACGCAGGCTGTTACCAAAGGCGTGCGTGGTGAGCGGGAGATGAAGGATAGTGGGGTTGAGTGGATTGGGAAAGTCCCTAGCAAATGGAACTGCATAAAAATCAAATATCTTTTTGAAATCAGAAAAAGAATCGCTGGAAAAGAAGGCTATACAGTTCTTTCCATTACACAAACTGGAATTAAGCCCAAAAATATTTCCAGCAATGAAGGCCAACTTGCTGATAGTTATTCAAATTATCAACTTCTGCACTTTGGCGAGTTTGCCATGAACCACATGGACTTACTTACAGGCTGGGTTGATATTTCCAACTATAACGGTGTTACAAGCCCTGATTATCGAGTATTTTCACTCAAAGATACCATCACCAATCATCCAAGATATTTTCTTTACTTGATGCAGATGTGCTACTTTAATAGAATCTTTTACAGTATGGCACAGGGTGTAAGTAATCTTGGTCGCTGGCGGTTGCAAAGTGACAAATTTCTAAATTGCATTTTTCCTGTTCCTTCGATTGAAGAACAGAAAGAAATCTCTGATTACCTTGACACCACATGTTCCGAAATTGACAAGCTGATTGCAAAGAAGGAGCAGCTGGTAAAAGAGCTGGAAAGCTATAAGAAAAGTTTGATTTATGAGGTTGTAACCGGGAAGAGGGAGGTGTAAAACATGATGTTCGCACATAGTACGCTTGAGCAGCACAAATTCAAAAGAGGAAAATTCACAACACCGTTTAACGATGCTTTCGGTGACAAACTCCAGCTTAGTTCGTGGGGCAGCGAAAGACTTCCAGAGTACCTTTGGATCGGCTTAATTCTAAAGAAACATGGTCGCTCAAAGGGACTCCAAAAATGCTATTGGATTTTAAAAAAACTTCACGACGCACTTCCAAATATCAATTTCCCCACGATTTCGAATATTTTCACATTAGAAGATGTTAACCAGCAACTCTTTTGGGAATTTGTTGAGCATGTTTCAGGACAAGAATCATTGTCACCACTTACCCTTATTTACACATATCGAAATTATCCTATCTTTAACAAGATCTTTCAAACCAGCTTAGGTTATAAGGAGCAGATTGCTTCAATCGAATCCGTATTAAAAGATGCATATTATCACCAAACAGAGTTCGCAACAGATATCCGTTTTGTTGTTCTTTACTTTGAGTTAATGCAGGGAAGAACTCACGCTCCTAAAGACATTCTTGACGAAATCCGCAAATATCCCTCTCTTGAACATAGTGATGAACAAATGCGTTCTATTCGCCCTTTAATTCGTAGCATGGAAATTGCTAGAGGGAATATATCAGATAGTGAAACCGACAAAAGTAATTTAACTCTTTTTTGGAAGATGGTGAGTGAAATGAGCGATTGTGAGCTGTATACTATAAACTATGAGGCCTTAGCAAAAAACCCAGAAGTATATTTAAATTATCTTCATGAAATTTTTGAATACCTAGACCAAATCACATCCACCTTAGAGCCTTTAAACACTCGAAATATAGTCTTGTGTGGAATTGCCACTTATGCATATAAACGCATCTCTGAACTCATTGAGCATCAATTATATAACGAAATCTCTGGCCGGAGTATTATTAGAAACATCATCGAAGATTACATTATAATGAAGTATCTTCTAAAGCATGAAAAAGAAAAGCCAACTATTTGGGACGAATACCAATATTACGGCATTGGGCTGTATAAACTTGTCATGGAGCGTGAACGCTCTAATCCTTGCTCCTTTAAAGATGGTCACGTTAATTATGTATTATTACAATGTCTCGTCAACGAATATCGTGACGAGGAATTTATAGATATTGACACGTCTTATTTCGATAAACAAAATATTCGTTTAAAGGCCAAAGATGTTGGAGAAGAAGAATTATATGGCTTATTCTATGACTATGATTCTTCTTTTGAGCATGGCTTATGGGGCGCTATTCGTGAAAGTTCATTATTAAAGTGCGACAATCCTGCACATCAGTTTCATCTCGTTCTAGATAGCGATAATGAGCAAAAACTTCCCTCTGTTTGGAAGGACTGCGTTCGTACCATGAATAAAATACTGATGTTACTTAATAATGAGCTTTCTATTCCCACTCAGTTACTAAGTGAGGTGAAAAAGTTTGAGTAACAAATATCTATCTGACAAAATGCATGAAGTTCAATTAGAATACAAAGAACTTTTGCAAGGATTAAAAGATATTGTTCATTCCAATGATTTTCAGTATGTAATGGATGAAATAGGTCTTTTCTGGTACAGAAAACGAAACTATGTAAAATTATTTCTTCAATATATTCCTACCGGCTCTAATGCTTACTTCTTAGCCGGAGGCACATATTTAGATATAGATTATAACGAGCACTATCCCTTTTCAACTTTAGGAAGTATTCATATTGTTGATGATCCTCTAGCCAAATTCTCTGAAACAATAAAGGATTCTATTTCAGATTCAGTTTACAATCTATTGAAAAAAGAAATTCTTTCTTCTTACTATGATGATTTAAACATTCTAGAGAATTTTTCCTCGGAGTTCATTTTACTTCCTATTACATGTTTTGGTCTAGAACAGCCTATTCCAAAAGAATCAGGTGAAAAGGCCCTCTTATCCTTTTTCAAAGACAGTATTACAGCTGACCAACTTTTTTCTGTCAAAAATTTTTCTGAGCTTGATGCCATGATACTCGATGAAGCGAAACGTTTCATCGTGTTTTCTGACAACGACAATCCATCTGACTCATTCGAAACAAAAGTCACTAATTACTTCAATCATTACGGCAGTCCGTTAGACGGAAGCGATACGCCCTTAGCCCAAAAAGCTGTTTTCGCTCTTCTTCAAGACACTTTACAGGCCCTACATATTTCTCTGATTGCAGTCACATATAACCTTGTTCCTTATATTCGTAGTCGCGTTGTGCGAAATTATGTAACATTTTTCTCTCCTTATTTTGAACAGTCACCTTTTTTCAAAAATTTATTTGTAAAATCTCTATATGCATCGCTTTTTTATCATTTATACGACAGCGAAACCATCGCCAATAAAGTGGATTTTAAAACATATTATCAAAAGATTCATTCTTCCCCGTGTCTTGATTTCATATATCAAGATTACTCCAATTCCATCCTAGATTCTGACTTATCCAAACAGATACAAAACACCGCCATAGCTGACGTCAAAAGAATTTCTGATATGTTTTCATAATTCAAAAGGAGGTCTAACCATGCCCCTCAACACCACCGAAAAGCAGTTTGAATCGGACATTGCGGCGGCGCTGCTCTCCCCTGCCGGCGGCTACACCCGCAACGGGGATTGCTACGACCCCAAGCTGGGGCTATTTGTGGATACCCTGATCCGCTTTGTGCAAAAGACCCAGCCCAACGAGTGGGCGTTTTTTGAAAAGCAGAACCCGGTAAACCCGGTGCGGAAGTTCTGCACGGCCTTTAACAATGCCTGCGATGCGGACGGACTGCTCTCGGTGCTGCGGTATGGGTTCAAGCACCGAGGACGGCGGTTCCGGGTGTGCTATTTTCAGCCGGAGTCCGCGCTGAACCAGAAGGACGCCCAGCGCTACGCCCAAAACGAGATCACCTGCAACCGGCAGTGGTTCTACTCCGACACCACCCACAACTCGGTGGACATGGTGCTGGCGGTAAACGGCATCCCGGTGTTCGCCTTTGAGCTGAAGAACCAGTTCACCGGGCAGACCGTGGAGAACGCCAAGCAGCAGTGGATGCACGACCGGGACCCGCGGGAGGTGTGTTTCCAGTTCAACAAGCGCATTCTGGGCTACTTTTGCGTAGACCTGACCGAGGTGTGGATGGCCACCCGGCTGGCAGGTAAGGACACCCGCTTTCTGCCCTTCAATCAGGGCTCTAACGGTGCCGGGCGGGACGGCGGTGCAGGCAACCCGCCCAACCCCAACGGCTACCTTACCGCCTACCTCTGGGAAGAAGTGTTCCAGAAGGACAGCATGATGGACATCCTGCAAAAGTTCATGAGCCTGCAGGACGGCAAGACCCTGATCTTTCCCCGGTATCATCAGCTGGACGTGGTGCGCAAGCTGGTGGCAGATGTGCGGCAGAAAGGTGCCGGGCAGCACTATCTCATCCAGCACAGCGCCGGGTCGGGCAAGTCCAACTCCATTGCTTGGACGGCGTACCGGCTGGCTTCCCTGTTCAACACCGAGAACAAGCCGGTGTTTGCCAGCGTCATCGTGGTGACTGACCGCACCGTGCTGGACGCACAGCTGCAGGAGACCATCTCCGGTTTTGACCATACGCTGGGTGCGGTGGAGGCCATCGGCGAGGACAAAAACTCCGGCGACCTGCGGGATGCCATCAACAACGGCGCACGCATCATCATCACCACGCTGCAAAAGTTCCCGGTTATCTACACTGAGGTGAACAAGACCGCCGGGAAGAACTATGCCGTTATCATCGACGAAGCGCACTCCTCCCAGACCGGCACCTCTGCCCTGAAACTGAAAGCCGCCCTTGCCGACACCGAGGACGCGCTGCGGGAATATGCCGAGCTGGAAGGCAAAGCGGAGGACGAGATCGACCCGGAGGATGCGCTGGTGAAGGAGCTGACCTCCCACGGGCGGCATAAGAACCTGTCCTTCTTTGCCTTTACCGCCACCCCAAAAGCCGCCACGCTGGAACTGTTCGGCACCGAGTACCCGGACGGCAGCCACCACCCTTTCCACATTTACAGTATGCGGCAGGCCATTGAAGAAGGGTTCATTCTGGATGTGCTGCAAAACTACATGACCTATTCCACCTGCTTCAAGATCGCCAAGACCATCCCGGACAACCCCGACCTGCCTGCCAGCCGGGCGGCGAAGCTCATCCGCAAGTATGAGGAGCTGCACCCCTACAACATCAGCCAGAAGGCAAAGATCATTGTAGAGACCTTCCGGGAGACCACCAGCCACAAGATCGGCGGGCGAGGCAAGATGATGGTAGTCACCTCCTCCCGATTGGCGGCGGTGCGGTACTTCCACGAGGTCAAGCGCTACATTGCCGAGCAGGGCTATGACGATGTGCAGATCTTAGCGGCGTTTTCCGGGGCCGTACCGGATGGCGGCGTGGAGTACACGGAGCAGTCCCTGAATGTCCGAGCCGACGGCAGCCACATTGCAGAGAGCCAGACCAAAAAGGAGTTCCATAACAGCTTCAATGTGCTCATCGTGGCAGAAAAATACCAGACCGGTTTTGACGAACCGCTGCTCCACACCATGATCGTGGACAAAAAGTTAAAGGGCGTCAAGGCGGTGCAGACCCTCTCCCGTCTGAACCGTACCTGCCCTGGCAAAACCGACACCTTTGTGCTGGATTTTGTGAACAAGGCAGAGGACATCCGGGAGGCATTCCAGCCCTTTTATCAGGAAACCTTTCTGGAGCAGGAGGTCAACACCGACCTCATTTACAAGACCCAGAAGGAGCTGCGGAGCTTTGCCGTCTATTCCGATGCAGACGTGGAAGCCTTTGCCAAGGAGTATTTCCGCAGCACCAAGCAGGATAAAAACGCCGTGGGCCGCATGAGCAGCGTCTTGAAGCCGGTGGCAGACCGCTACAACCAGAAAACGCAGGCCGAGCGGTACCAGTTCCGCCGCTTGCTGCGCAGCCTTGTCAAGTGGTACGGCTACGTTTCACAGGTGGCGCGGATGTTCGATGAAGAGCTGCACAAGGAGAACGTATTCTGCGCTTACCTGCTCAAGTTGCTGCCGCCGGACGAGGTCTCTCCGCTGGATCTGGAGGGCAAATTGCAGCTGGAGTATTACAAGCTGCAAAAGACCTTTGCCGGTGCCATCGAGCTGGAACACGCAAAGGGCATCTACGAGCCGGTCACCCAGAAGGGTGCTCTCGGCCACGACCCCAAGGAGCCGCTGGACGAGATCATTTTGAAGATCAACGAGAAGTTCAAGGGCGAGTTCACCAATGCCGACCGGGTGCTGCTTACCGCCCTGCATGACCGTCTGCTGGCCGACCCGAAGCTGGCAAAGCTGGCGCGCAGCTCCGACCCGCAGATCTTTACCGAGAGCATCTTCCCCAAGGCTTTTGATACTGCCGCACAGGACAGCTATCTTGAAGCGCAGGACACCTTCTCTTCTCTGTTTGAGGACACCAGCAAGTATAAGGCTATTATGTCGGCATTGGCAGAGTGGCTGTATGGAGAATTCCGCAAGAAGTAAAACCGTTTTCCTTTTTGTTTGCTTAAAACAGCCTGCATCCACGGGATGCAGTTCGAGGGTTTGGGTGTTCCCAACAAGTATTTTGCAAAGCAAAATAAGCAGATGTATATACGTCTGCATTGCTTGCGGGTGCTATGAAACCTCTCAACGTTCTTCCAAAATTTGAAAATCATTTTGCAATCGAGACCGTCCGTTTTCAAGTTCAACTTGAAGCGGGCGGTTATTTTTCTGCACAAAAATTTTCGAGTTTGCAACCGCAGCAAACAGGGCGAGTTGGTACCGCCTCGAAATTTTTGAATCAGATTTTTCAAATCCGACTTCAAAAACACTTGTTGAGCTTCGCCAAAACCCGATATTCAGCACATAAACTGTGCCGACTGCGTATCTTAACAGACGCTGAATAAGCAAATTTCTTGTAGAAAAAATCGTTTCCGAAAAATCGTCGTTGATTCATTCAATATTGCACAAAACCGGAACTATTACTTCCGGTTTTGAAGGCAAAAAGCGGAAGTATCACCTCCTAAAAAATCGAACAATTTTATGGTATGCTCTATCCAAAGCCGTTCACAAGAACCGGACCTCCCAGGTCCGGTTTTCTCCCTCAAAACCGGACCTGATACGTCCTAAAAATACTTATTTGATTGTGATAGGCTTTCTACAAGCCTTCATCGAACCTTGAGAACCGAATGATCGTCTGCATGGGATACCCGGCCATGACCCCGCAAGGGAGAGCCGGAAGACGCCGCCGGAAGGGGGCAGGAAGTCCATGTAGGGAGAACGGCTAAACCACCAATAAATTTTTGAAAGGAGATTTTGCCTATGAGAAAAAACAAGTTTGAATTTATCATCGACCCCGAATTTCAATCTCAGATTCCTGCATTGACCGATGAAGAATTTCAGCAACTGGAAGAAAACATCCTTTCAGAGAGAGAAGTCCTGTCCCCCCTGATCGTCTGGGGCAACATCCTTGTTGATGGCCACAATCGCTATAAGATTCTCCAGCAGCACCCGGAAATTCCTTATACCACCCGTTCGATTTCCTGCACCTGCGAAACCCGTGAAGATGTTCTTGCATGGATCTGTAAACATCAGCTGGGTCGCCGGAATTTGACACCCGAGCAGAAAAAGTTTCTGATTGGAAAGCAGTATCACTCTGAAAAATCCACTCGTGGGGGAAACCATGGCAATCAGTACACGCAGGTGGCAAACTGTCAAATTGACAATTTGCCATCGGTAGAAAACACGACCGAACGAATCGCCAAAGAAAATAATGTAAGTCCCTCTTTTGTAATTCGTGCCGAGCAGTTCATGAAAACCGTTGAGCTGATGGAAAAATACTGCCCCGGCATTCAGGAAGAAATCTTATCCGGCAAACTTAAGCTATCCCAGCGAGAGGCTACCATTATCCGTGGAACTCCCACAGAAGCATTGCCCACCGTGGTATCAACGTGGCGAGAGGAAAAGTTAAACGGTAAACCAGACGATAGTGCAGACACCTATGAAAATTTAGAATTGCTTTCCAAGGTCACCGAACGAAATTTCTCTAGTGCTGCCACATCGAAAATCCAAACGGCTGATCCACTCTCGGAGAATCGACCTTTTATTTCATCGGGAAAGCGCAGCACCGAACTCCAGACCATTCGTGAGCTAGGAGAAAAGATGGCAACGGTTGATCATGTCGCCGATGCCGAAGGAATGTTCAGTGAAATCAACAGTGCCTCTGATAGCTTTATTTTCCGTCTCGAACAATGCTTTGCTCTGTATCCCGACTTTCTGACAAATGTAGAGATTGAAGCAAAAGTTATTGCTGCTTTGCAAAAGGCAGAAAGCTATATTGTGCATCTGAAAGAACAGCATCGGCAGCATCTTCTGGAGACTACCAACAGCCAGTAAAATGCTTTCCAAAAATTTGTTTGATGAAAAAACACTGGAGGTAAATTTTATTTCCAACTACCTGACTGTCACTACACCTTTGCCGCAATATCTGCCCTATCCCCGCTTTCTGCTGGATACCGACTTGAGCCACACAGCGAAGTTGCTCTACACCCTGCTGCTTGACCGGGCAACTCTTTCTCAAAAGAACAACTGGATGGATGAGCGCGGCTTCGTCTATGTGATTTTCCCTCTTTCTGCATTGAGCAAAGCTCTGCGATGCAGCACTATGAGCATTAAACGTGCGTTGCGCTCGCTGGAAGATGCCGATTTGATTGAGCGCAGAAGAGGTCGCATTACTGTGCCCAACAGCATCTTTGTAAAAGTTCCGACAGTGCAAAAATGTTCCCCTGCATGGAACGATTCTGTTCTACCTGATGGAACAGAAATGATACCTTCTATGGAACAAAAGTGTTCCACTAACCAACGTAATAAGAGCAACCTGAAAGATAGCCACCTGATAAGAACAACAGACGCTCATTTGACCTTTGGAGAATATCAAAATGTCTTTTTAACAGCAAAGGAGTACAGGCGACTCAAAGCTGATTTCTCCGGGCTGGACAGCCTGATCGAACGGCTTTCAGCTTATATCCAGTCTACTGGCAAAAAGTACACCGACCACGCCGCCACCCTGCGTATCTGGGCAAAGCGGCAGAAAACAGAACGAAAATCGACGCCGGGCATCCAGGACTACACATTCAAGGAAGGAGAAAGCCTATAAAGACGATAGAAAAAATTTTGGAACAGCTCCCATCCAGTATTCCCGAAAACACCGATGATTATTATGGCAAGGACGGCCTGCTTCATTGTGGAAAGTGTCACACCCCAAAAGAAGCGTTCTTTGCAAAGGGCATTGCCCTGATGGGCAAGAACAAGCACCCAATCGAATGCATCTGCCAGCGCACGGAAAGAGAAAAACAAGAAACCCTTATCAGCCAGCAAAAGCACAACGACCTTGTGCGGCGGCTGAAAGCAGAGGGATTTTCTGACCCGTCAATGCTGGACTGGACCTTTGAAAACGACAATGTCCGCAGCCCACAGATGCACCACGCACACCGCTATGTAGAGCAATGGCAGACCATGCGCGCAGAGAACCTTGGGCTTCTTCTCTGGGGTGGTGTAGGCACCGGCAAGAGTTTCCTTGCCGGGTGCATTGCAAACGCTCTGATAGAGCAGGAGGTGCCTGTGCGTATG
>ERZ827181.2508-NODE-2508-length-15619-cov-11.085068_pt1 | contig 15619 bp, 19 predicted proteins | sample MGYA00519778_ERZ827181 | MGnify/ENA primary metagenome ERZ827181 (study PRJEB31778, sample SAMEA3449273) | human gut metagenome | biome: human gut; feature: human-associated habitat; material: faeces | place: United Kingdom | collected 2010/2012 ...
ACTTTTTTCAAAAATATCTTTAACGGGTGCAGGGATTATGTTAACATGGTTCCTGGCAAAATCACTTTGGCTGCCGGCCAATGTTAAATTCAAAGCTAATTAATTAACAAAACTCGATTTAGGGCACTGAAAAGTGTCCTTTCAAAGGGGGATGCCCTAAATTGAGTGCTTACTAAATTCAAGCCTTTAAACTGTTAAGCACTTTATTGCTTTCGTCATGGAGTAGCAGAGGAACTCAGACAGAACTGAGGCATTAAATGGAACAGATTATTTCCGCATATATCGCTGTTTCATACGTAGTATTCTGTCAATTATTGCATTGATGACAACATGCTTTTTGATGTGCAACGGATATCCAAACGGGGAAGGCACAATAAGTTTGAAGCCTTTACGATAGAATATCCGTCGTTGATAGACCAGTGCAGGCAAGACGGCTGGATTTCGGAAAAATGTAAAAGACACATCTTGCAGCATATTATGACGGAATTTCTGCCTTCGTTACTATTTAATAAGTATATCGCACGGATAGAGACGTTCGATGCTACAGGTTTTCGGCAAAATATCAGAAGATATTTTCCCTGGTATGCATACGGGCTGGTATGGTTGCTTGCATTTATTCAGCCTTTCCGCTTATTAGCGCGCAGATTGAAACTCCAAATTCATTCCTAACTATTTGGCATTCTCAAAATAAATCTGTTACTTTGTGTTGTAGGCATTTATTTACTGCTAAAATTGCTATTTTAAACTTTAAATGGATAATTGATTATGTCAACCTCTGCTATAACATTTGATTTGGATGAAAGCATTGCCAATGCTTATTTGACTTTATTGCGGCAACAGAACAAAAAAGTGAAGCTGTTATTGTTAAAAGGATTGCAAGAGGAATTGGACGGTTCTGTGCAAAAAGAAGAAGTTTCAGCTAAAAACACCCATTCTTTAATGGGGTTACGAGGTATTCTATCAGACGAACTGTCGGATGAAGAAGTCCGCAGAATGCATTTCAAAGAAAAATATGGTATATGAAACTTTTTTTAGATACAAATATTCTGCTGGAGTATTTTTGTAATCGAGCTCAAGCAAGAGTTGTAGAAAAAATTCTTCAATATATAGAAGAAAAGAAAATGGAAGGCTACATTTCTGTAGGTTCATTTTATACAATAATCTATTTGATAGATGGACATTTGAAGAAAAGCGGTCTTTTCAATCCCGAACGATTAGCATTGTTGCGTAAAATTCTGGAAGGGATTCTTACGCAATTTAAAGTCGTTTCTATTACAGACTTGCAATCAGCAATTCTTGATGAACGATTTTCAGATCTGGAAGATAGTTGCCAATATTATACTGCACTTTCTGCCAATTGTGATTTTTTACTTACTCTAAACGAACGGGATTTTAAAAATGTTATCTCTAACCGTATTTGTGTTTTGACACCGGAACGTTTTTGGACAGAATATATGAATCCTATCGAATAAATATACACATATTTGTGTTTTTCTTAGAAGCTGTTTTGAATTTATCGTGCGATGATTTGGGATGAGTTTTTGAGGCATTTTCGCTTCTGTGATGAGGAAGATAGCGGGCTATCTGACGAAGAACAGGAGCGAAAAGGACCAAAAAATCGCCCAAAGCACACACGAAAACGGATACATCAAGCCAAGAAAAACTTTTTGGAGAAATTCAAAACAGCTTCTTAACTGTTTGGCTTTTCTTGAAATAAATCCGTTACGATGATTTGTATATACATAAATACAAGTATAAAATGAAAGCATCAGAACCTGCACCAGCTTATAATACAGCATCTTTTCAAGCATTGAAAGACAGGATAATAGCATCTGTCAATACCGCGACAGATGAAAGCAAACTTGAGCAATGTTTGGCTTCTTGCATGACCATGAAATGCCGGGAATCTACACGAATGAGGAGTTTAAAGAAGAATTACGCTTGTCTGAAGCTAATGGATTCATTTCGCACGAAGAGGCTTTAGCGGAATTTGTAAAATGGGGATTCGTAAAATAAAATGGAGCAAAAGAGCGGTTTCTAATTTTACAGAAACTTTAATGTAGTATCGGAAATAATTTATCGCTATGACTCAACTATTGTAGCGATACGTGCGACAATGAAGAAATATCAATAAACAGCATTGACATCGAAAAACTATCCCCCCCCCTTAACACAAATTTAGATAAAATCTTCGAGATTCTACACCGACAGAAAAAAACGTTTTTTCTTTAGAGGAAAGATAGAAACATCTGCTTCCTCTGAGTGCATTGCTTGTCATAGTAGCGTTTATACCTTTGCGCCATCATCATTAAAATCTATTTGGCTGATTAATATCATCATAGCCATTTGTGTATTCGCACCTTCTTTGCCCGGAATAGAAGTTTATTGCATCTATACAAGCTGAAAGACATCAAACAAATCTATAACATATCATCCAATGAAAATTGCATTTATCAGCACCCGTGGCATACCAAACAATTACGGGGGCTTCGAACAGTTTGCCGAATACATTTCAGTAGGATTGGCAAAAAGGGGGCATGAAGTAACGGTTTATTCGCCCCAATTCCACCCATATAAAGAAAACATGTACAAAGGCGTGAAGATTAAGCACATCTATAGCCCGGAAACATGGATGGGCAGCTCCGTTGGAAGTTTCTTCTATGATTTCGCCTCATTGAAGGACGCACTGAAGAATGAGGATTTTGACATAATCTATGAGGCTGGTTATACGAGTATCATTCCAGCCTACATTTGGTTCAACGTAAAGAAGCGGAAACGCCCGATATTCACCACGAACATGGACGGACTGGAGAACAAACGTTCGAAATTCAGTCCGATGGTACGCCGCTTCCTCGACTGGGAGGAAAAGATGGCAGTCAAATGCAGCCATTACCTCATTGCCGATAACATGGGCATCCATGATTATTACAAGGAGAAATACGGTAAGGAGAGCAAGTTCCTGGCTTACGGTGCAGACATACACGATAATTTCAACCCTGAATACCTGAAAGAGTTTGGATTGAAGCCGGAAGAATATTACATTCTCATCGCTCGCCTTGAACCGGAAAATAACATTGTGATGGCCATTGAAGGTTACCTTCATTCAAAAGAGAATGGGCACAGACCGCTCATTGTAGTAGGAAAGACGAATACCCCACATGGGAAAGAACTTGTAGCCAAATATGGAAATGAACCAAACGTAAGATTCGTGGGTGGAATCTATGATTTCAAAAAACTCGATTCCGTGCGCCACTTCTCACTGGCTTATTTTCACGGACATAGTGTTGGAGGCACCAATCCGTCGCTGCTTGAAGCGATGGCAGCTAGATGCTTCATATTTGCGCATGACAACATCTTCAACCGTGCTGTGCTGAAAGATAATGCCCTTTATTATCCGACAGTCGAAAAGGTTACGGAATATTTTGACAACATTGATACCATTGCCGAAAACAGCAAAAAAACATTCACAACCAACAATATAGAGGTGATAAGGAATGAATATTCTTGGGAACACCTTGTTGATGAGCACGAGAAATATTTCTATTGGCTTTTGGAGCAGAACAAAAGATAACAAACCAACATAAATAAAAACAATCATGAAAGGTATAGTATTGGCCGGTGGCAGCGGTACACGGTTGTACCCTATCACCAAGGGGGTGAGCAAACAGTTGCTCCCCATCTTTGACAAACCGATGATTTATTACCCGATTTCGGTGCTGATGCTTGCCGGAATCAGGGAGATACTCATCATCTCCACTCCTTACGACCTGCCGGGATTCAAGCGGTTGTTGGGTAACGGTAGCCAGTTCGGGGTGAAATTCGAATATGCCGAGCAGCCCTCTCCTGATGGACTGGCACAGGCATTTATCATAGGGGAGGAGTTTATTGGCGATGATTGCGCCTGTCTGGTGTTGGGCGACAATATTTTCTATGGTGCCGGACTGAACAGCATGTTGAAACAAGCAGTCAAGGATGCCGAGGAGAACGGTAAGGCTACGGTATTTGGCTATTGGGTGAGCGACCCGGAACGTTACGGTGTGGCGGAGTTTGACAAGGATGGTAACTGTCTGAGCATTGAGGAGAAGCCGGAACATCCGAAAAGCAATTATGCCGTTGTGGGTCTGTATTTTTATCCGAACAAGGTTGTCAATATTGCGAAGAATATCAAGCCGTCGGCACGTGGGGAGCTGGAGATCACAACGGTGAACCAGGAGTTTCTGCATGACAATGAACTAAAAGTACAGACGATGGCAAGGGGCTTTGCATGGTTGGATACGGGAACTCATGATTCCTTGTCGGAAGCTTCGACTTTCATTGAGGTTTTGGAAAAACGTCAGGGGCTGAAGGTTGCTTGTCTGGAGGGTATTGCCTATCGCAAAGGTTGGATTACGGCCGAGAAGCTGAAAGAGGTCGCGCAACCGATGCTGAAGAATGACTATGGCAAGTACCTGCTTTCTGTTCTTGACGAAAAAGAGGAAACATTGGAGAAGAACTTAGAATATTAAGAACTGTGGAAGTAATAAAGACGGAGATAGAGAGCGTGGTCATCATCGAGCCACGCATCTTCAAAGACGCGAGAGGTTATTTCTTCGAGAGCTATTCCCAAAGGGAGTTCGACGAGAAAGTGGGCCACGTGGAGTTCGTTCAGGACAACGAGAGTATGTCATCGTATGGTGTCATGCGTGGGCTGCATTTCCAGCGTCCGCCTTATACACAGGCAAAACTTGTAAGGTGCGTTCGTGGCCGTGTGCTTGACGTTGCGGTTGATATCAGGAAAGGCTCGCCCACCTACGGCAAGCACGTGGCTGTGGAGTTGACTGAGAATAACCACCGGCAGTTTTTCATCCCAAAAGGCTTTGCACACGGTTTTGCCGTGTTGAGCGAAACGGCGGTGTTCCAGTACAAATGCGACGAGTTCTATCATCCAGAAGCGGACGGGGGCATCAGCATCCTTGACGATAGCCTGGGCATCGACTGGCGAATACCCACGGAGCACGCCATACTCAGCGAGAAGGACACCAAACATCCTTTGCTGGAAGACTTTGACTCCCCCTTTGTTTATTCAAAATAAAGAAACGCGATCATGAATATATTGGTAACAGGCGCGAACGGACAGCTCGGCAACGAGATGCGCCTCGTCAGCAAAAGCACAAACGACAATTATACGTTCACGGATGTTGTCGAGGTGGAAGGCGTGGAGACAACCCTTTTGGACATCACCGACGCGGAGGCCGTAAGGCGTATGGTCAAGGAGAAAGGCATAGGCTGCGTCGTGAATTGCGCCGCCTACACCAACGTGGACAAGGCGGAGAGCGACGAGGCGCTCTGCCGCAAGCTGAATGCAGAGGCACCTAAAATACTGGCAGAAGCCATGAAAGAGGCAAATGGGCTGTTGGTACAGATTTCCACGGACTACGTTTTCGGTGGAGACCCGTACAACACGCCTTGCCGTGAGGACCAGAAAGGAACGCCAACGGGCGTTTACGGCAAGACAAAACTGGAAGGCGAGGAGAACATCGAGGCGGTGGGCTGTGACTACGTAATAATAAGGACGGCATGGCTTTACTCTGAATACGGCAAGAACTTTGTCAAGACCATGCTTAACCTGACGGCAACAAAGCCACGCCTGACCGTTGTCTTTGACCAGGCAGGAACGCCTACATACGCATACGACCTTGCGGTTGCAATAAAGACAGTGCTTGCAGATTATGAAAAGGAAAATCCTAAGGATGGATATTCAAAGCGTGGCATCTACCATTTCAGCAACGAGGGTGTTTGCTCCTGGTTTGACTTTACGAAGAAGATAGCCGAACTTGCAGGGAACACGACCTGCGACATAGAGCCTTGCCACAGCGATGAATTCCCCAGCCCGGTGAAACGTCCCGCCTATTCGGTATTGGACAAGACGAAAATAAAGGAGACATTCGGGTTGAAGATACCTTATTGGACGGATTCGCTAAAGGTCTGCATGAAGAACATGAATGTCTTAAAATGATAACGACAACAAAACATAAACGATATGGAATACAAGAGAAACATCATCATAACAGGCGGCGCGGGCTTTATCGGAAGCCACGTGGTACGCCTTTTTGTGAACAAATACCCCGGATACCGCATCATCAACTTAGACAAGCTGACATATGCCGGCAACTTGGCTAATCTGAAAGACGTGGAAGACAAACCGAACTATACTTTCGTAAAAGCCGACATCTGCGACTATGAGACGGTGAAGTCGCTGATGGCGAAGTACAAAGTGGACGGAATCATTCATCTTGCGGCAGAGAGCCACGTTGACCGAAGCATAAAAGACCCGTTCACTTTCGCCCATACAAACGTAATAGGAACTTTGACGCTGCTCCAAGCCGCAAAGGAATATTGGGAGAGCCTACCCGAAGGATATGAGGGGAAACGCTTTTACCATATCTCTACGGATGAAGTTTACGGAGCATTAGAGCTGACCAATCCGGAGGGAATTGAATCTCCGTTCACTACAAAAGCAAGTTCGGAGCACCACCATGCCTATGGAACCGAGTTCTTTACCGAGGAAACGAAGTATAATCCGCATTCTCCTTATTCGGCTTCAAAGGCAAGTTCAGACCATTTTGTACGTGCTTTCCACGACACCTACGGAATGCCGACCATCGTAACCAACTGTTCCAACAACTATGGACCTTACCAGTTCCCTGAAAAGCTGATACCCTTGTTCATCAACAACATCCGCCACAGGAAGCCGCTGCCCGTCTACGGAAAGGGCGAAAACGTGCGTGACTGGCTGTACGTAGAGGACCATGCAAGGGCGATTGACCTCATCTTCCATAAAGGCAAGATAGCCGACACATACAACATCGGCGGCTTCAACGAGTGGAAGAACATCGACATAATCAAGGTTGTCATCAAGACCGTTGACCGTCTGTTGGGGAGAAAAGAAGGTGAGGACATGGACTTGATAACCTACGTCACAGACCGCAAGGGTCACGATATGCGTTACGCCATTGACTCACGCAAACTGCAACGCGAACTTGGCTGGGAACCGAGCCTGCAGTTCGAGGAAGGTATCGAAAAGACTGTCCGCTGGTATCTGGATAATCAGGCATGGATGGACAACGTGACGAGCGGTGACTACCAGAAGTATTACGAGGAAATGTATAAGGAACGGTAAACGTCTTTTTTGCCAACTCAAGGGCAATGCCGTCCCTTTTGTCCCATATTATACTTAACGGCTGTTTTTGGCTATGGTAAACATAGCTGGCATACGATGTACCATGGAACGTTGTTGCTGGGAGCGCGAGGGTTATTTACAGGCAAAAGTTTACCGCATAGAGCGGCTTGTTTTCCATCCATCCTTGGTCCTTGTAAGGCAACATCGACAGGCGCATTCCTTTTAACTGGGGATGTTTGTCAATATAGGTACGTAGTGATTTCGAACGGACATTTACCTCTGCTTTCACTTCGATAGGGATGACCTTTTCATCCTTTTGGATGATAAAGTCTATTTCTACTCGCGAGTCATTCGCACTGTAATAATAGGCAGGGATGCCCTTGGACACCATCTGGGTAAGCGCAAATAGCTCGGTGAATGCGCCTTTGTACTCACTGAAACAGCTTTCGCCGACCAGAATGGTCTCTGGGGGCGTGTCTACCATCGCGCCCATCAAGCCGACATCGAGGGTGAACAACTTGAAAGCGGAAAAGTCCTCGTAAAACTTCAGCGGAAGCAACGGTGTGGTGACGCGGTTGACACGGTAGACCAGCCCTGCGTCGATGAGCCACTGTATGGCCAGCTCGAACTCGGAAGCCCGGGCACCCTTCTTGATGGCACCATAGATAAATTTCTTGTTGTCCTTGGCTAGTTGTGAGGGAATGGTGTCCCACACTTGGTTGATGCGCGGCACTTGACTTGAAGGGGCATGCTTGGAGAAGTCGCGGCGGTAGCCGAACAATATTTGCTTTTGAAGGTTTCTCACCTCACTGATGTCATGACTCCTGGTGTACTCGCTTACCACCGCCGGCATACCACCTGTGAAGTAATATTGACGTAGACAATCAGTTAACTTGCTGGCAAAAGTGTCTATCACGTTAAAATCCCGTGTACGCAATATGTCTGCCAATTGTTTCTCACCAATGGCCATTAAGAACTCGTCGAACGTCATGGGGAACATCTTGATCATGTCTACCTTACCCACAGGAAAGGAGGTGTCGCCATGCAACGATATGCCCAACAATGACCCTGCCACGGCAACATGGTACTCGGGGGCGTTCTCGCAAAAATATTTCAAGGAGTTTAACGCCAAGGGATTTTCTTGTATCTCGTCGAGGATAATCAGCGTTTCGCCAGGCTTGATGCTGACATGGGTAACGGCAGACAAGGACAAGATGATGCGGCGGATGTCATAGTCCCGCGAAAATATCTTCGTAACCACATCGTTGTTGTCGCAGTTGACGTATGCAATGTTTTTGTATTGCGTCCTGCCAAATTTTTTCAAGATATATGTCTTTCCCACTTGCCGCGCACCATTGAGGATAAGTGGCTTACGGTTGGTTTTATTCTGCCAATCAATGAGTTGAGCTAATATATTACGTTCCATATCGCATTTATTTGCACGAATAACTGGCACAAAGTTACATTTTTTTGCATGAATAAACAAGTGTTCCCTACATTTTTCTGCACGAATAGGAACTGTGGTTGCGCTATCCGAAGGCAAGGAAGCTGGGCATGACCGCCACGCCTTGCCGGTTGAACCGTAAGGGATTCACAGACTTATTTGACACGCTCATCACTTCGGACAGCATCGCGGACTTTATCAGGCAGGGATGGTTGTCCGCTTTCGACTATGTGTCTATAAGGCCGGGCAGTTACGATCAAAGGCTCATAGACGGCCTGTCGAAACGTGGTGCCGACGGCGATTATCAGGTCAAGGAAATGGATGCTGTGCTGAACCGCAGACCGAGCATAGAAAGGCTATATGAAAGCGTGCTGCTGTATGCCGACGGAAAGAAAGGCGATAAACATCAGCCACGCACGGAACATTGCTGAATATTACAAGGAACATGGGATGAATGCCGTCGCCATATCCAGATGGCAAGGCCGACACTCTCTCTTGCCAAATACCTGCAGCAAGTAGGACGCGGACTCAGGAAAGTGGATGGCAAGGAAACGTGTGTGCTGATTGACAACGTGGGGCTATACCACATATTCGGGTTGCCGACCGATTATCGGGACTGGCAAGCGATGTTCGAAGGGTGTATGGCAGGAAAAGGCTATGCCAACCATATTGGCATGGCAGTCCGTGACAGTTCTATATCCATTCCTACAGTCGCGGACAACGGGCTTGAACTTATAGTGTCGCACGACAACCTTATAACGTATCTTAACAAAGAATTGTCCCGTCCAAACAATACGGCTTGCCTGAAAGCCTATAAGGACGTGGCGAGTGGACTGTACGGACTGAGGCGCGGAAATATGATTACCTGCAAACCGCAGTTTGTGAGGGTGTTTGATATTCAAGAAGACTTTGCCATCGTAAGGCTGGTGAACTTGAGCATGGCCGTGGTAGACGATAGCGGAAAAGTGAAGCACAGCCTTGCCGGTTACAAAAGCGTAAGGATTCAGGAAAACCATATTATCGCTGTTACGGACAAGAGGAACAATGAAATGTACATCGACCTATACAGCGGACACTTGTACACGAGGAAACCTAAAGTTGTTAGATTGGGAGACGTGCAGCTGTTGGAGGTGGACGGCATCTATTACAGCCGCACACGGGAACTGTACAAAAGCAGGAGGAGTACAAGCGGGACAAACATCCTTACCTGCGGGCATTATGTGCGCATCGTAGATTATTTTTCACCTCCCCGATGCAGGCAGGTCAACGAGGACGATGCCACGTGGGGGTATGACTGCGTGTGCCTGCTTGCCGGAGACCACGACACATATTATCATTATTGCGGGATGTTGACTGGTGGAGACATCGTAATTGTCGACAATGCCGGGAAGTATTACCTTGTGGAGAATGCAAGCAAGGCTAAGCGATACATAGCCTGCGAGCATCCCCAAACACCGGAAGAGGACTTCGATGGTGTCATTCAACGGCTGAAGTCCGAAGCCATGAAACGCTTGACGGAACGAAAGATGGAAGAGTGGCAAAACGATGAACGGAAGCACAGGGCGCGGCTTGACGAGCTGAAAGCCGCCGTGCCGTTCAGGTCTGGTCTGAAATGGGGATTGCAGTTGGACGGGCGTGTTGTCGTACCGCCAATTTACAGAAACATCAAAAGCCACGTGGGCTGTTATTGCGCCGTGGAGGGCAACCCCAACCAATGGGGCATCATCATGGTGGATGGGAAAGTGGTGATAGAAACGCGCTACACGGATGTGGAGATAAACGAAAACGGAACGGCCCGGCTGACAATAATACCAGGGAAAATCAAGACGGTGAATCTGAGAAAACAATAAGGTTGCATAATGCTTGCTTGGCTGTGTAGCGGTCAGACAAGAGAAATAAAAAGCCTTTGCATTTCTGTTCCAAACAGGAGGCAAAGGCTTTTCTTGCAGTAGGACAGATAGGTTTCCGCCACATCCGAATATTTATTGCATGGACGTCTTTATGCCAAGCTCCCTGCAATGCTTACACAATAAATACAAATCCTTATTTCAATAGCGGAAGCTGCTCCAGCATGTTCTTGATGCGGATAGCCGTGCGGGGCATAGGTTCGGCTACGGTCAGCCCGACAATATCCTTTTCCTGCCCAATATCGTTTATCACACGCACCACTTCTGCGATTTTCATTCCATCCGGGACCACACCGACCGCCGCGATGATTTCCGCCGGGTCGAGTACATCCATATCAAAGTGAATGACAACTTTGGATGCTCCGCACGATTGCAGCCATTGCCGTACCGCATCACTGTTCTCGCGTACATCTTCCGGTGTCAGGTGTTGGATGCCGTATTGCTTCTGCCGCTCCTTGATTTCGTCACGCTCCCAATCGCGCAATCCGATAAAAAGGATTTTGGAAGGGTCTATCGTCACCGGCAGTTCGGAAACAAGCTGTTTGTCGCCCAAGCCCATGCAGGCTGTTACCGCCATGGCGTGATAGCCCGCATAGACATCGCCGGGCAAGGTAATGTCCGGGTGTGCGTCAATCCAGACCATTGCCACATCATCCTTGTATTTGTCCGCAAGGTAGGTAAACGGAACGACGCTTGCCGAACATTCTCCACCCAATGTTACGATTTTATCAGGATGGGTTATCTTCAAAATATCCAAAGCTGCGCGTGTCTGTGCGATGAGTGCCTCTTTGTCCAAAACTCCATCGGTTACTTTACGCTCTATCTTGTCGGTTGCCACAGGAACCGTATAGGTTTCTTGCCCGCTGTCCGGTGCAAGGAAATTCAGCAACTGCGCCCCAAGGTAATATCCCCTCGAAGCCTGTTCCGGGTCTTTCACTTCCGTTATCCAGTGGGCGATGTCTCCACCTTGCCACTGCGGATAGACCAACCGGATGGTTTTTGTACGTTGATTATCCATTGTTAATACATTATTTTGTGCCTTGCCGGAAAACAGCGTTCCGCATAGCAAGGCGGTTACTAATAACATTCTGTTCATATTCCCCTTTTTTGTGTGCGAAGATAGCATCCTTACGCCACGTCTGCAAGTACGGGCAAATTATTCATATACGGATAAATTTGTCCCTATATCCGTTTCCAGTCATAAAATGTGTATTTTTGTCCTGCGAATTGACAACATCAAATATATGTATAAGAAGAAAATACCCTTAGACCTGGATTGCGGTGTGGCCATAGCCATGGAAGTCATGGGCGGCAAGTGGAAATCGTGCATCCTCTACGAACTGGAGAAAGGCTGCAAACGTCCCAGTGAACTGCACCGACATTTTGAGGATACCAGCCCCCGTGTCATCAACCAGCAGTTGAAAGAACTGGAAATGCACGGCATGATAGAGAAAACAATCTATCCCGAACTTCCGCCCCATGTGGAATATTCCATCACGGACGACGGGCGGAGCCTTATCCCCATTATCCGGATGCTGGAACAATGGGGAAATGATTTCCGCTCGAAGATGGTGCGGATATTGGAAAAAACGGGAATGGCAGAATAGTTTTTATATACAATTGTAACACGAAAAAGTTATCTTTGCCCCGGATATAAATCAAGCAAACATGGAAACAGAAAAAATGAAAATGAAAGCCGGCAAGTTGTACGATGCCAACTATGACAAAGAACTGTTGGCGGAACGTGCGGCATGTGCCGATCTGACTTACGAACTGAATCAGCTACGCCCCTCCAAAGCGGAAGAACGGGATGCGTTGGTAAGGCGCATATTGGGTAAAGTGAAGGGCAACTGCACGATTGTCTCTCCTTTCTTCTGCGATTACGGCTATCACATTGAAGTGGGTGAGAATTTCTTCGCCAACATGAACTGTGTCATCCTCGACGAAGCCCCGGTGAAATTCGGCGACAATGTGTTCGTGGCTCCGAACTGCGGCTTTTATACGGCAGGGCATCCGCTGGATGCAGAACGCAGGAACCAGGGACTGGAATATGCACGCCCCATCACGGTAGGCGATGACGTATGGATAGGGGCCGGTGTCAGTGTGCTGCCGGGCGTGACGATAGGCCAAGGTGCGGTTATCGGTGCGGGCAGCGTGGTGAACCGGGATATTCCGCCACGGGTACTGGCTGCGGGAAATCCCTGCCGGGTGATTCGTGAGATTACAGAAGAAGAGGACTGCACCGTGACACCCAGGTAAGACGCGATGTACTTCATGGGGATTTGCTGGATGACCTCCGGATATTCGTCCAGAAGCGTCAGGTAGCGTTCGAAAGCATTCTTTTTCCATAAGTCCATGAGCCAGTTCTCGTAGAGCAGGATGAAGTTCTCCAGCATCCTGCGCCCTAAATTTGCCATGGTAATGGAGGAGTTGAAATGCCTGTGCAGTTCTTCTTTGGAAAGGCAAATGGCTTCGCTCTCCGTCATGGTCTCGAACGACAGGCGCGAAGGCTCGTCGGAAATATAGCCCCAGACGGGAAACACCAGTTCGCCCGGCGTGGCAAACCAGGCAGTAGCTTCCTCTCCGTTCTTGAAGTGGTAGGCTCTCCAGATGCCTTTGGTGATGATGTACACGTTGCTGTCGACCTCATCCTTGTGGACGACGATTTCATTTGTCTTGAAACCCAAAAACAAGGTCTCTTTCACCCGGTTCAGATGACTGGCTCCGTAATTGAACGACAGGATAGGCACTATGCCGTCCGACAGCCCCACGAACATCTGGACCCCCAAATTCAGCATATAATTGATGGCCGTAAATGCAGCTACTCCCACTTCTCCCCAGTTCTTCATCATCACCCAGTTGAAGAGGAATACCGTAATGCCGGCTGACAACTCCGACAAGCCTTCCGATGAGCCATTGTATGTCATCTGACCCAGCAACCTGAAAGAGAAACGTCCTTTCCGGAGACTGACCAGACTGCTTTTTTTCAGCAAAGCGGGAGCCATGACCGCAAAACCGGTTGTGAATGCGATGCCCGTAGCCAAGCCTGAGCCTGCCGTGCCCCACCCAAACACACCGACAAAAAGGAGGTTCTTGGCATGAAGATTAGTAATTGTATTACAGATACAGTATACATATGTCTTGGCAGAACAATAAAAGGTAGTAAAAAGAATAAATGGATATTCAATGACAGCCAATACGCCCCTCCTGAAAAATAAATATATACTGCATTCTTTATGTGGTCAGATTGGCAAATAGCTATAAGTTAGGCGGCATTTTATTTGAGCATTCCGGTTTTTACCTGTATCTTTGTCATCGCTAAAATCAAGCTTTATGGAAAACTTCAGTGAATTAATCAAGAGACGGCGCAGCATGCGTAAATTTACCGGCGAAGAATTGACTCAGGATGAAGTGGTATCATTGCTGAAAGCAGCATTGATGTCACCCACATCGAAACGGAGCAACAGTTGGCAATTTGTGGTCGTGGACGACAAGTCTACGCTGGAATTGCTGTCGAAATGCAAAGAAGCGGGGGCTTCGTTCCTGAAGGATGCCGCAGTGGGCATCGTGGTGCTTGGCGACCCGTTGGCAAGCGATGTGTGGATAGAAGATGCATCGGTGGCTTCCATCATGATTCAGCTTCAGGCAGAAGACCTGGGGCTGGGCAGTTGCTGGATTCAGGTACGCGAAAGATATACAGCTACAGGTATGTCGGCCGATGAGTTTGTGCACGGGGTGTTGGATATCCCTTTGCAGCTTCAGGTACTTTCCATTATTGCGGTTGGGCATAAAGGCATGGAGCGGAAACCTTTCGATGAAGACAAGCTGCAATGGGAAAAGATACACCTTAATAAATATGGTGAACGATGACTGCAAAGGCTTCGAATCATAAAGACACGTATCGTGCTACGGCAGTGTTCTTGGGAATAATGGGACTTCTTTATTTGCTCGACCGTCTGATTGGTTTCGCTGCCCATGGTTTGCCTTGGGTGATGCAGAAAGATACGATGTTGCTCTATGCGGCGGTTATCTTTTTATGGTTTAAGGCGGACAAGTCGGTAGGAATTGTCCTGGCAGGTATCTGGTTGATACAGAACATCGGACTGGTAGTTTCTTTGTTAGGACAGATGTCGGGCTATCTGCTTCCTGTAGCATTGCTCCTGATAGGTATCTTGTTGTATTGGCTTTCATCCCGATAAATGAAGAATGAGAAAATGATGAATAAAGAATTGATAGACGGACAGCCTGTGTCCTTGAAAAAGGTCGTATTGGTGGGTGCCGGAAATGTGGCTACCCATCTGGGACCGGCATTGTGCGATGCCGGTTATGAGGTTGTACAAGTGTTCAGCCGTACCGAAGCCTCGGCTTCGGCATTGGCCGGTAAGTTGCACTGTCCCTATACGACAATGCTTGACATGGTGAATCCGGAAGCTGACATGTATATTGTATCTGTCAAGGACTCGGCTTTGGAAAAAGTGATACCTCCTTTGGTAAGTCGTCATCCGGATGCTTTTTTTGTACATACGGCTGGAAGTATGCCGATGAATGTATGGAAAGGGCTGGCGTGGCATTATGGAGTGCTTTATCCGATGCAGACATTCAGCAAGGGTAGGGGGGTAGACTTTTCAACGGTGCCTTTTTTTGTCGAAGGGTCGGGAAAGGAAGAAATGGAAACCTTGAAAATATTGGCAGGGCAGTTGGGAGGAAAGGCATACGAGGCTACGTCCGAGCAACGCCGCTATTTACATGTTGCTGCAGTGTTTGCTTGCAATTTTGCCAATCACATGTATGCTGTGGCAGAGCATTTGTTGGCATTACACGGATTGCCTTTCGGGGCGATGTTGCCTTTGATAGACGAAACGGCACGCAAAGTACACGAGCTTTCTCCCTTGGAGGCACAGACCGGACCGGCAAGGCGGTATGACGAAAATGTAATCAACCGTCATCTGAGCATGCTTGCCGATGAACCTGAACTTGCCGAGCTATATGAGTTGATAAGCAAGAACATTCATAAGTTTTTAAGTTCTTGAGTTTATGAACTTTTTAGTTTTTGCATAAGAAGCTGTTTTGAATTTATCGTGCGATGATTTGGGATGAGTTTTTGAGGCA
>ERZ827181.2511-NODE-2511-length-15607-cov-3.597479_pt1 | contig 15607 bp, 9 predicted proteins | sample MGYA00519778_ERZ827181 | MGnify/ENA primary metagenome ERZ827181 (study PRJEB31778, sample SAMEA3449273) | human gut metagenome | biome: human gut; feature: human-associated habitat; material: faeces | place: United Kingdom | collected 2010/2012 ...
ATACGCCTACCATCGGTACGCCGGGCATCAGTTCACGGCAAACATTGATACCGATTAAGTTAGCTGGGTTATGAAGTGGTGCCAAATAATTGCATTCTTCAATCTTCTTAATAACATCATCATCTACTAAAGTTGCCTATGAGAAATATTCGCCACCATGAACAACTCTGTGTCCTACTGCTGAAATTTCATCCATAGATGAAATAACTCCATTTTCTGAATCAACTAAAGCATCTAAAACTAATTTTATTGCATCTTTATGATCTGCCATTGGTTGTTTTACGATATATTTATCTCTTCCTTCAACCTTTTGAGTTAAAACAGAGCCTTCAATCCCTATTCTTTCAACTAACCCTTGAGCTAATGATTCTTCTGTAGACATATCGATTAATTGATATTTAAGTGAAGAACTTCCACAGTTTATAACTAATACTTTCATTTTTGAACACCTCTTAAAACTATTTGATCTTTTTATTTGATCTTATTTATTTGAATTTTTTGCTTGAGCTTGAACTGCTGGAAGAACTACTGCTTGAGCTACTGGAGCTTGAACTGCTTGAGCTTCCTGAACTTGAGCTGCTGGAGTTCGAACTACTGGAGTTTGAACTACTGGAAGAACTATTGCTTGAGTTATTTCTATTAGATGAACTACTGCTTGAGTTATTCTTCTTAGCTGCTTCCTCGGCAGCTTTCTTTGCTGCTGCTTCTGCTGCCTTTCTCTTAGCTTCTTCTTCCGCTGCTTTCTTTACAGCTTCATCAATCTTAACATCGAGATTTGCGATTTCACTACTCTTCTCTGTGATTGTTGTATTCAGTTCATCCTTCTGTGCATCATACTCCGTCTGTGTCTCCTGCAGATCAGCCATCTTTGTCTCAAGCGTTGTCTTAAGATCTTCTACTTTCTGAACTGTCGCAACATACTCTTCGAGCTTATCTCTGTCATAAGAATGTACCTGCTGGGAATATTCTGCCTGTGTCAGTACACTGGAAATATCTCCGGATGTCAGTACCTTCTCTACTGTAGCAGTTCCTGTTCCTTCTTCATACATATACTTAATACGAAGCTTCATAGCTGCATACTGCTGTTCCTGTTCCTCCTGCGCTGTCTTCAGATCTTCCTCCGTCTGAGAGATTTCCTCACCTGTTTCGATCAGATCATTCTCAAGATCAGAGATCTTGGTCATAAGTGAATTCAGCTGTGTCTGAAGATCGCTTACCTGATTCTGTGTCTCCTGCTTCTTCTGCTTCAGATCACTGACTTCGTCGGCAAGTACCGGTGTAACAGTCATTGTACATGCAAGTGTTACTGCAAGAATCATACTGCTTACTTTTTTTAACTTCATCTTTCCACCTATCCTTATTTTTATCTAGTCCCCCATGTGATGCATTATAATTTTCGTATCATAACTCGTTGTAAATAGTTACATTATAATTCCACATACTCATATGTTATAATACAACATCTATTGTGTTTTTTCAACATATTTCTCGTAACAAGAGGGTATTTTATTTACATTCTACGCTCAACATTATAGCGTATTTATGTAATATTTTCAATAGTTTTCCTTACTTTTTTCATTTTTTCGTAACATTTTTGTAACAAAAAATCTGGAAAGTTCTCTTTATTCTTAGATAAACTTTCCAGATTCCTGTTTCACTGTATGATCTTTTATTTTCTACTGAATATATAAGTTTGTATATCCCATCAGGCTTTCATCCACTTCTCTTGCCACTTCACGACCTTCACGGATAGCCCATACAACAAGAGACTGTCCTCTGTGCATATCCCCGGCTGTGAATACATCCTTCACATTTGTAGAATATTTTCCTGCCTCTGTCTTTACATTTGTGCGTTCATTCACTTCTACACCAAATGCTTTTGTTACATAATCCTGACTTCCAAGGAATCCAGCTGCGATCAGAACAAGATCTGCATCTACGGTATACTCGCTTCCTTCTACCGGAACCATCATTTTCCGTCCGGTCTTCTCATCTGTCTTACTCTCAAGCTTGATAAGAACTGCCTTACAGAGATTTCCTTTCTTGTCTTTTATGAATTCTTTCACTGTCGTTGTGTAAACGCGAGGATCAGAACCAAACACAGCGATTGCTTCCTGCTGGCCATAATCTGTCTTGCAGACTCTTGGCCACTCCGGCCATGGGTTCAGCGGTGTCCTCTCGTCCGGTGCTTTCGGCATCATCTCCAGCTGGAGAACGCTCTTTGCTCCATGACGGATAGATGTTCCGACACAGTCATTTCCTGTATCTCCGCCTCCGATTACAATTACATTTTTTCCTTTTGCAGAAATGTAGCTTCCTGTTTTAAGCTTCATGTCATTTGCCCATAGTGCTTTCGTTGTTGATTTCAGGAAATCTACTGCAAAATAAATTCCCTGTGCATCTCTTCCCGGTGCTTTGATATCTCTTGGATTTGATGCTCCACATGCAAGGATCACGCGGTCATATTCTTTCAGGATATCTGCCGCCTTCACGTCTTTTCCGACATTACATCCAGTCTGGAAGATAATTCCCTCTTCTTCCATAATCGCAATCTTACGGTCGATAATCTGTTTCTCCAGCTTCATATTCGGAATTCCGTAGCGGAGCAATCCACCCGGTTTGTCCTCACGTTCAAAAACAGTTACCTGATGACCTCTTCTGTTCAGAAGATCTGCTGCCGCAAGTCCGGACGGACCGGAACCGATCACTGCGACTTTCTTTCCTGTACGCACTTTCGGTGGATTTGCCTTTGCATATCCCATCTCATATGCATTTTCAATAATTGCATATTCATTACTTTTTGATGCAACTGCTTCCTGATTCAGTCCACAGGTACATGCATTTTCACACAATGCCGGACATACACGGGAAGTAAATTCCGGAAAATTGTTTGTCTTTTTCAGACGTAAATAAGCTTCCTTCCAATTTCCATTGTAGATCAAGTCATTCCACTCTGGCACAAGGTTGTGCAGTGGACATCCACTGGCCATTCCTGCAAGCGGCTTTCCAGACTGACAGAACGGAACTCCGCACGCCATACAGCGTGCGCCCTGAAGCTCCTGTTCTTCTTTGCTAAGAGGCGTATGGAACTCATTGAAATGTTTGATGCGTTCCAATGGGCTCTCTGCCGGTTTATCCTGTCTTTCATAATCCATAAATCCTGTCGGTTTTCCCATCTCTATGCCTCCTATCTTCCGTTCTTGATCATATTAAATGCTTCGATTTTTGCTTTTTCTCTACTAAGTCCTTTTTCTTCCATCTGGATGATCGTGGACATCATTCTCTCATAGTCTTCCGGAATGATCTTCTTGAATTTTGGCAGATATTCTTTGAAATTATCAAGAATCTTCTTACCTACCTCAGAGTTTGTATAAGCAACATGCTCCTGGATCATTCCTTTTAATTCCTGTACATCATACTTATCTGTGACACGTTCAATGTTGACCATTGCTTTATTTACTTTACGATACAGGCTGTTATCGAGATCGATCACATAGGCAATACCGCCGCTCATTCCGGCTGCAAAGTTCTTTCCAACCTGTCCAAGTACAACAACGCATCCACCTGTCATATATTCACATCCGTGATCTCCGACACCTTCTACAACTGCGCGTGCACCAGAGTTTCTTACCGCAAAACGTTCTCCGGCAACACCTCCTACAAATACTTTACCACTTGTAGCTCCGTAAAGAGCAACATTTCCGATGATAATATTCTCATCTGATTTGAATTTCACACCTTTCGGCTGGCAAACAACCAGTTTTCCACCGGAAAGTCCTTTTCCAAAATAGTCATTACTGTCTCCTGTCAGTTCCAGTGTCAGTCCTCTTGGGATAAATGCTCCAAAGCTCTGACCGCCGGCACCTTTACACTGGATCACATAGCTGTCTTCTTCCAGTCCTTCCGGATATCTTCTTGTGATCTCAGATCCGAAAATTGTTCCGAAAGTACGGTCTGTATTTGTAACATCTACTTCAAGTCCTCTCTTTTCTCCTCTTTCAAGGGCTGGGAGAAGCTGTTTCAATAGCACTTTTTCATCTAATGTCTTGTTAAGTTCAAAATCATAGACTTTCTTTGGATTAAAGATAACACCTTTCTTCTCTTTCGCATATGGATTGTACAGAATCTGTGACAAATCCAGTGTTGCGGCACGCTCTGATGTCGGAACGTCTTTTACTTTCAGAAGATCTGTACGTCCTACCAGTTCATCCACTGTGCGGACACCAAGTTTTGCCATATATTCTCTTAATTCTTCTGCAATAAAACGCATAAAGTTGACAACATATTCCGGTTTTCCGCTGAAACGTTTTCTAAGCTCCGGATTCTGAGTTGCAACACCAACCGGACAAGTATCCAGGTTGCAGACGCGCATCATAACACATCCCATTGTTACAAGCGGAGCTGTTGCAAATCCAAACTCTTCTGCTCCAAGGATTGCTGCGATTGCAACATCACGGCCACTCATAAGCTTACCATCTGTCTCAATACGGACACGCTCACGCAGACCATTCTGAATCAATGTCTGATGAGTTTCTGCAAGTCCAAGCTCCCACGGAAGTCCTGCATTCTGAATCGAGCTTCTCGGTGCTGCTCCTGTTCCTCCATCATATCCTGAGATCAGAATAACTCCGGCTCCTGCTTTTGCAACACCGGCAGCGACTGTTCCTACACCTGCTTCTGATACCAGTTTCACAGAAATTCTTGCATTTTTATTTGCATTTTTACAGTCATAGATCAACTGTGCAAGATCCTCGATTGAATAAATATCATGATGTGGCGGTGGTGAGATCAGGCTCACACCAGGTGTTGAATGACGAGTCTTCGCGATCCATGGATATACCTTTCCACCCGGAAGATGTCCTCCTTCTCCTGGTTTTGCTCCCTGTGCCATCTTGATCTGGATTTCCTGTGCACTGACCAGGTATCTGGATGTAACTCCGAATCGGCCGGAAGCAACCTGCTTGATTGCAGAACATCTGTTTGTATCAAGACGTTCAATGTCCTCTCCACCTTCACCGGAGTTTGATTTACCATGAAGCATATTCATGGCGATCGCCATTGTCTCATGTGCTTCTTTTGAAATAGATCCATAGGACATCGCACCTGTCTTGAATCTTGTTACGATTGAATCTACGCTTTCTACTTCATCAAGCGGTACACTCTTCTTCGGGAAATTGAAATCAAGCTGACCTCTCAGATTGATCTTCTCGCCTTCCTCATCAACCATCTCTGTATACTGCTTGAACATTTCATAATCACCACGTCTTGTGGACTGCTGAAGCATATGGATTGTCTGTGGATTATAGAGATGTTCTTCTCCGCCACTTTTATATTTATGTTTTCCAACACTGTCCAGTGTCGTATCAACCTGCAGTCCAAGCGGATCAAATGCTTCTGTATGGAATGCTGTGTAATCTTCTGCAATTTCTTCAATACCGATACCACCAACACGACTGACTGTATCTGTAAAATAGCGGTTAATAAAATCTGTCTTGAGACCAATTGCCTCGAAGATCTTTGCTCCCTGATAGGACTGGATCGTTGAAATTCCCATCTTGGATGCAATCTTAATAATTCCATGAATTACTGCTGAGTTATAATCATCTACTGCTGCATAATAATCTTTGTGAAGCAGATTAGACTCAATCAGCTGACGGATTGACTCATGCGCAAGATATGGATTAATCGCACATGCTCCATATCCAAGCAGTGTTGCAAAATGATGAACCTCTCTAGGCTCTCCACTTTCCAGAATCATCGCGACTGAGGTTCTCTTCTTTGTACGTACTAGATGCTGTTGCAGTCCGGATACTGCCAGAAGTGACGGGATTGCAACGTGATATTCGTCTACCTCACGGTCTGTCAGAATTAAAATGTTAGCGCCCTCGCGGATCACACGGTCTACTTCAATAAACAGATACTCGATTGCCTTCTCAAGACTTGTGTTTTTATAATAAGTGATCGGAATCTCTGCAACTTTGAATCCATCCACTTTCATATTTTTAATTTTCAGAAGATCTGTATTTGTCAAAATCGGATTATTGACTCTGAGCATCTTACAGTTCTCTTCCTTCTGCTCCAGAAGGTTACCGTCTGTTCCGACATAAATTGTTGTAGATGTTACAACTTCCTCACGGATTGCATCGATCGGTGGGTTTGTTACCTGTGCAAACAACTGTTTAAAATATCCGAACAGTGGCTGACGTTTCTGCGAAAGGACTGAAATCGGTGCATCCATTCCCATCGCTGCGGTTCCTTCGGCACCGTTCTTTGCCATTGTCAGAATAGAAGTTTTCACGTCTTCATAAGAATAGCCAAATGCTTTCTGAAGCTGTGTACACTCTTCGGCAGTATACTTTGGCACATCCTTATTCGGGATTTTCAAATCCTTCAGCTGAATCAGATTACTGTCCAGCCATTCTCCATATGGGAACTGATTTGCATATTTTTCTTTTAATTCCTCATCATCGATCACGCGTCCTGCAACAGTATCAACAAGAAGCATTTTGCCTGGATGAAGTCTTTCTTTCATCACAATCTTGGATGGATCAATATCCAGAACTCCGACCTCTGAAGAAAGAATCAGATTGTCATCATCTGTAATGTAATATCTAGAAGGGCGAAGTCCGTTACGGTCAAGTACGGCTCCCATAACATCTCCATCTGAGAACAAGATTGACGCCGGTCCATCCCATGGCTCCATCATTGTTGCATAATACTGATAGAAATCTTTCTTGTTCTGGGACATCTCTTTATTGTTGATCCAAGGTTCCGGAATACAGATCATAACTGCAAGCGGAAGATCCATTCCACTCATCACCATGAATTCTAATGCGTTGTCAAGCATTGCGGAGTCAGAACCTGAAGTATTGATTGCTGGAAGTACTTTGTGAAGTTCGCCTTTCAGACATCCTGCCTCCATCGTTTCCTCACGGGCAAGCATCTTATCTGCATTACCACGGATCGTATTGATCTCTCCGTTGTGGACCATAAAGCGGTTCGGATGCGCTCTCTGCCAGCTCGGTGCAGTATTAGTACTGAATCTGGAATGTACCATTGCAATTGCAGAAATAAATTCTTCATCCTGCAGATCTTCAAAGAAAAGTCTCAGCTGTCCTACAAGGAACATTCCTTTGTAAACGATTGTTCTGCTGGAAAGTGAAACAACATAAGTGTCATCACTGCTCTGTTCGAAGATTCTTCTGACCACATACAGTCGACGGTCAAAGTCGATTCCTTTCTCATATTTTGCAGGACGTTCAATAAATGCCTGCATAATACATGGCATGCAGTCTACTGCTGTCTTTCCAAGAATGTCCGGATGAATCGGAACTTCTCTCCAACCCAAGAACTTCAATCCTTCTTTTTTTACAATAACCTCGAAAATCTTTTTCGCCTGATTGCGTTTTAATTCATCCTGCGGAAGAAAGAACATACCTACACCGTAATCTCTTTCATCTTTCAGCTTGATCCCAAGTGGCTGACAGACTTTCTTGAAAAATCCATGAGGAATCTGTGTCAGAATACCCACGCCATCTCCTGTCTTTCCTTCTGCATCTTTTCCGGCTCTGTGCTCAAGTTGTTCTACAATACTCAAGGCTCCTGCCACTGTACTATGTGTCTTTTTGCCTTTGATATTGACAATTGCACCAATACCGCAGTTATCATGTTCAAAACTTTCGCGGTAAAGACCACGATTCTGACTTTCCATTTCTTTCCTCATAGTCGCTATCCTTTCTTCCTATAATCTAAAGTTTACTTTAAAATCTTCTTTGTCCGGCGCATTCAATCATTTCTTTCTCACGTCGTGTAAAACTTTTTCTAGAATATACACCCTTTTACCCAGGCTGTAAATAGGGAAATTCTTGTAAATTGTCTGATTATTTGATTTTTCATTATTTTTCTTTTAATAGTCAGATTATTTTGATTTTCTTATAAAAATAATATTAATTATTAAGATTTCTGTTTTTCTTTGATTTTATTTAATAAAATACTGGATTAAAAAGAAAAGGCGCGACAAGGTTTCGCACCTCATCGCGCACAATTTAAGATTGTATTTTTATTAATACAATTTATTTCATTCGTATTTCTTCACTATTCTTCTGTTTTCTGAGTACTCACCGGATCCCCGCTTCTCTGAATCCACACAAAACAAGCTGCACAGATAAATGTGCTGATGATCACTGCCACTGCCATTTTAAACGGTTCTCTGGCAAGCCAGTTAAATACTCCGATATCTGTAAAGATCAAAGAGCCCAGATTCAAAACAACATGAAGCGTAATCGGAGCTTTCATTGAGCCAAATTTCTCATAAACATAGCACAGAAGAATTCCTAAGAGGAAAGTGTAGATCATCTGTATCGTGTTGGTATGTGTGACTGAGAAAAACAGTGCTGACCAGATTGCCGCATAATAAAATCCTCTTGTCTCCCGGTACCTTTGATAGAGTACTCCGCGGAACATAAATTCCTCTGCAATCGGAATTACAAATCCAAATACAATAATCTGGACCACAAAATCTGCTGAATACATATTCTGTGCGGTCTGGATATACTCCGGATCAACCAAAACGGCCTGTGCCATAGCGGACAGACATGTAGCACCAATACTTCCGATCACTCCCATCACAAGAAGTGACCAGTAATTCTTCAGTGGCTTTTGAACCCCCATCCGCTGTATCCCTGCAATCTGCTCTTTCTTCCGATCGATAATAAACAAGGTAACTGTCAGAAACAACGTTGCTGCTGTAGCAATCCCTGTAATCGCAATCTGACCTCCTATGATTTTATCAAACGCAGGACTTAACACTTCATAGTACTTATTCATCATTTCCTGATAATTAAGAACTTCTCCACTTTGTGTCATCTTGGAAGATGCTTCCCCCATAAAAGGAAGAATGATTATAAACTCAATCACAAATTCCATCACCAGCTGGATTCCCCAGAATCCAAGTAAAGGACCGGCAGCTCTCCAGAAGGAGCGTCTCGGATCATTTTTCATAAGACAATTCCTCCGCTATCTTCTGAATCCACTCTCTGATCTTTCCGGCTTCACCTTTTACAGTTCCCTGAACCATCTCCGGCTTTCCGCCTCCTCGTCCTTCGAATGCAGCATTTAACATTTTGGAAAATGCACGAAGATCCTGGGTTCTGCTTCCGATCACATAACGGTATCCCGCTGCATCATTTCCATAAAACACAGCACAAAGAATTCTTTCTTTTTCAAGCACTTCATTCACATACTGACGCATGGCATCCGCACTGATATCCTCTGAAAACATACAGACTGTTTTTTCTTCTTCTGGAACAGACTGCGCCCAGATATGTACAAGCTGGCGTTCTTTCTCCACCAGTGTCCGTTTCAAAGAATCCAGCTCTTCTTTCAAGTGTCCCACTGCCTCTGCTGTCTCATATTCTTTCGCACAGAGCAACGCTGAAATTTTCCTGTTCTGTTCCTGCTTCTTCTCATAATCTGTAAGTGCACGGCTTCCACAGAGCATTGTCACACGAACGCCGCCTTTGTATCGCTGCATATTAACAAGCTTGATCATACCGATCTCTCCTGTGCGTTCAACATGCGGCGCACAGCACGCACAGATATCATATCCCGGAACCGATACGATACGAACCTGTCCCTCAATCTCAATCTTACTGCGGTAATCCAGTTCTTCCAGCTCTTCTTTGGATGGATAGGACACTTCGATTGTCAGATTCTTCCACACTGCACGGTTTGCCTCAAGTTCAATCTCCTGCAGTGCTTCTTTTGATATCTCTCCATCAAAATCCATCGTACAATCTTCTGTTCCAAGATGAAATCCGACATTGTTGAAACCGTATCTTGCATGCACGATTCCGGAAACAATATGCTCTCCGGTGTGCTGCTGCATCTTCATAAATCTGGTCTTCCAGTCGATCTCGCCTTCAACAATCTCTCCTGCTTCAAACGGCTGATCTGTAATATGCAGAATTCTTCCATTCTTTTCCCGAACATCAGATACCTTCGCATCCTTCAGTTTTCCTGTATCTGCATACTGTCCACCGCCTTCCGGAAAGAATGCTGTACGGTCAAGTTCTACCGCATAGCATCCTTCCTTTTTCTCATACGGCTCACATTCCAGAACCATTGCAGTAAATTTTGAAAGATGGCTGTCATTGTAAAACAGTTTTTCTGTTCTTGTACCATCCATCAATCCATTTTCTGTCATAATTCGTATTACATCCTTTCCGGAGCTGTAAATCCAAGAAGGTCAATGCAGGTCTCAAGCACTTGCTTCGCAAGTGTGAGAAGTGCAAGATAACCTTTCTTCTTCTCTTCGTCTTCTTCTGCAAGAATCTTTGTCTCATGATAGAACTTATTAAAGTCGTTCGCAAGATCATAGATATATGCACACAACTTATGAGGAGCTGTCTCTTTATATACATTATCGATCACTTCATTGAATTTCACTACCTGAAGCATCAGAGACTTCTCTGCATCATTCTCAGCCGGTCTGATCGTTCCGTCAAGAACTCCGCCATTCTCAACATATTTCTTGAGAATAGACTTAATTCTAACGATTGTATAAAGAATATACGGTCCTGTATTTCCCTCAAAGGAAGTAAATCTGTCAACATCAAAGATATAATCCTTAGAAGCCTGGTTAGAAAGATCTCCGTACTTGATCGCTGCAAGTCCAACTTCTTCTGCTGTACGTCTTGCATCTTCTTCCTCTACTGTACGGTTGTCCATGATCTTCTTATACATCTCATCATCAATCTCACGGATCAGATTCTCAAGACGCATAACACCGCCTTCTCTTGTCTTAAACGGCTTACCATCTTTTCCGTTCATTGTACCAAATCCAAGGAATGTAAGTTCTGTCTCCGGTTTTACAATTCCTGTCTTCTTCGCACAACGGAATACCTGCACAAAATGCAGTTCCTGACGCTTATCAACAACATAGATCACCTGATCCGGATCATACAGTTTCTCACGTTCTACCAGTGTAGCAAGATCTGTTGTATCATACAGCGCAGCTCCGTCAGATTTCAGAATCATACACGGAGGAATCTCTTTCTTATCTGTCTCTTCTGCAACGTCTACTACAAGCGCACCCTCATCATAATGTGCGAATCCTTTCTCCTTGAGCATCTCAACCATATCCGGAATATATGCCTGGGCATCTGCTTCACCCTTCCAGAGATCAAAATCTACACTCAGTCGCTCGTAGTTCTTCTTCAAGTCAGTTACAGACACATTCATGATATGTTTCCAGATTGCACGATATCCTTTATATCCATTCTGTAACAGATAAGTTGCATGAAGTGCTTCTTCTCTATAATCGTCGTGCTCTTTTGCATAAGCACTTGCTGTAGGATAAATCTCTTCCAGTTCACTGATCGTAAATGGTGCTTCTTCCGGATATTCTCCTTCAAAACTCTCATCAAAATACGGGAGTTCCGGTTTACGTTTTTTCAGCTCTGTGATGATCAGGCCCATCTGATATCCCCAGTCTCCCAGATGGATATCTCCTGTTACATCATTTCCTTTAAAACGGATAATACGTTTAATGCTCTCTCCGATAATCGCAGAACGAAGATGTCCGACATGCAACGGTTTTGCCACGTTCGGTCCGCCGTAATCAATAATAACTTTTTTCGGATTCTTTTCTTTTTCAACACCAAGATTCTCATCTGCTGCCATCTCATTCAAATACTCTGCAACAACTTCCGGTGCCAGCTTCAGGTTGATAAATCCCGGATTCACCGCTTCTGCTGATGCAAAATACTTGCTATCTGCAAGTTCTTCCACAACTGCATTCGCAATCATGATTGGAGCCTTCTTATATTTCTTCGCACCTGCCATTGCACCATTACACTGATATTCACAGAGATCCGGGCGGTTGGAAAGCGTAACTCTTGCAAGCTCTTCATCATATCCTGCTGCTTTGAACGCTTCTTTCATTTCTATTGTGATCATTTCCAGTAATGTCTTCAAAGTTTCACACTCCTCTTTACTTTTCGTTTGTCTTTTCTGCCTGACGGCAATTTTATTAAAACAAGTCTGCCTCCCAACTTTTCTGGAGACAAACAGCCACTATTTATTCTATCATGTATCCAACAGAACAGCAAGCGTTACTGTGAACAGTAACGGCAACGATGCAAATTGATCCGGACTGCCCCCGAAACCAATTGACATAAAAATAACCAATACTTATAATGTAACCACAGCTTTACACATACAGTTTCTACATCCTGTATGATATAACATCAGACAGAAAGGATATCCAACAATGTTAAAATTAGGTTCACACGTTGGCATGAGTGGAAAAGAAATGCTTCTTGGTTCTGCGAAAGAAGCCGTTTCTTACGGTGCCAATACATTTATGTTTTATACCGGAGCCCCACAGAATACCCGCCGAAAAGAAATCAGTGAATTGAATATCGAACCAGCATGGGAATATATGAAAGAACACGGAATTGATGAAATTGTCGTTCATGCACCTTATATCATCAACCTCGGTAATTCAGTAAAACCAGAGACGTTCTCTCTTGCCGTAGAATTTCTGGCAAAAGAAATCGACCGCACGATTGCCTGCAGAAGCCACACTCTGATCCTTCATCCGGGTGCTCATGTAGGTGCCGGTGTCGAAATCGGAACTGCACAGATCATCAAAGGACTCAATGAAGTTCTCACTGCTGAGACTGACTGCTGTATTGCCCTTGAAACAATGGCTGGAAAGGGATCAGAAATCGGACGGAATTTTGAAGAACTTGCCCGGATTTATGATGGAGTTGTCCAAAATGATAAATTGAGAGTCTGCTTTGACACTTGTCATACAAGCGACAGCGGATATGATATCATCCATCATTTTGATGATGTTATGGAGTCTTTTGACCGTCTGCTTGGAAAAGATCAGATTGCAGTCTTCCACATCAATGACAGTAAAAATATTCCAGGAGCCGCGAAAGACCGGCATGAAAATATCGGCTTTGGAGAAATCGGTTTTGATGCAATTTCTACAATTGTCCATCACCCGGATTTCAAATCTGTACCGAAGATCCTTGAGACTCCTTATATTCCTTCTGTAACAAAAGCAAAGAAATCTTATGCCCCTTATAAGTATGAGATTGAAATGCTAAGAAACAACCGGTTTGATCCTGAAATGAAAGATCACATCCTTGCAGATTGTGAATAAAAAACTATATGAAAAAATCCTGTTATTATCAGCCATCTGAATGCGCTGAAATAACAGGACTTTTTTATCCTATAGCGTCTGAGCGGAGTCGAACCGCCGCACATGCCTCCGGAGGGCATCGCTCTATCCACTGAGCTACAGACGCATCTCGGTTGTTAGTGAGAAAATTTAATTTCGTACAGCTAACAACCTTTTTTATCCTAGCACAATTCTGTATAAATGTAAAGTGGCAAATAAACCTCTAACTTTCTGCGGTTAATCTTTTTTCACTGCAAGCAGAAGAATTAATATCCCTGCCCCAAGACAAAGCATTGCCCATGCACCTACCTGTTGTGAATCTCCGGTCTTTGCAGCCTCTTCTCTTATCGTTTGTTTTGGACATACCCTGACATTCCAGTTCATTGCCCCTTTGTCCTCTTCCCATTTTGGCAGCTGGACAAGAACCGGCTGAACCTCGTATTCTGATTCATCTTCGACATAGATCAGATAAACTCCTGCCCTCAGATTCGTAAGGGTTGCTTTTCCATCACAATCCGTCCTGCACAATCCATCACTATAATGATATTTACTCAAAGTCCGCGCCAGCTCTTCCTGTTCTCTGGCATACCTTACCTCATTGAGATCCACGACTTTATCTTCATATCTTTTCTCCATCTCGTAAGCACCATCAACAAGAGATGCCACTTTGGAATACTGGAATGTAACACCTTCTCTCTTAATTTGTTCTCCGGTATCCTCAATACAGATTTCTATAGTTCCTGTTTCTGTTTCTGCAAACGCCGGGTTCTTTACTGCTACCACCAGAAAACATATCAAAAGAAGAATTCCGCATTTGATTTTCCCATTTTGCCGTCTTTTGCATCTTTCTTTTTTGTCTCCTGCTTTTCTTTCTTTTACATTTCTTTCTCCTGTAGTGCTTACATTTCCTTTTCTGGTTTCTGTTTCTTTTTCTCTTTCCCTCACAATTTCTTTTTTCTCGCTTTCTTTTTATTCTTTCAATCACAACATATACCAAAAAGAGAATTGGAATCATTGTGAAGATCATTTCTCTGACAGACGGACGTTTCTTTTTGATTTCCTCTTCTTTTTTCTCTTCATACACAACCCGCTTTCCAGTAATCACTAACCGATGGGTATTAATTCCATATGGGGTACATGTGACAAGCGAAACCAGATCTTCTCCCGGTCTGATTTCCAGACTTTCTACCTCTTCTGGTAAGATTACATTTATTTCTTCTACTTTATATGCGAGTTTTTCTCCCAGTACTTCCAGAAAGAACTCATCGCCTTCCTTTAATTCATCCAGACGAGTGAAAAGTCTCGCACTTGCAAGCCCACGGTGTCCCGTCATCACACAATGCGTATTTTCTCCCCCTATCGGAAGACTACTGTCCATCAAATGCCCTACACCTTCCTTAAGTACTGCCTCGCTGGTTCCATGATAAACCGGAAGCCTGAGATCTATTGACGGAATTTCCAGTACACACATCATTCCTGTCCGTATTTTTTCGGCATTTAACAGACCTTCATACTCTTCCATCTGGTCAGGCTCGCTTTGTTCCCTTACTCCTTTCGATTCTGCCCAAAGCTTTTTATTATATTCATCAGCCTGATTCCTTAATTGTTCAATTTCATCTCCTGTTGTCTGTTCCACAACCTGTTCATATGTTGCCAACACATTTTGTGTTTTCTTCTGACTATACCAGCCAGTCAAAAGAGGTATACTACACAAAAGAACTCCTATCCATAGTAAAAGATCTGACTGTAATCTATTGTTTTTCCTTTGCATTTTTTCTGTTTCTTCTCATTGCTCCTGCAAGAACAAGAACACTTCCTGTTGTAATACAGATAACAGCTGCTGAAGAACCTGTTACCGGCAGTTTTTTTCCAACTGTATTAATTACTGTCAGATTAGCAGATCCTTCGCCTTCATTTGTTGTCAGACTGACTTCTGATTCTTTCCAGTTTCCGTTAATAAATTCTTTGATCTGCGCAGATGTCTCCAGTTTTTTCAATCCTTTGTCTGTTTTTCCGTCTCCTTTTACATATGCGTTTCTATCATTTGGAAAACTTGCTTTTATATTTAACACAATCGGCTCTGTCAGCAGACGGTATCCTGCCGGTGCCTCTGTTTCTTTCAGATAATAGGTGCCACTATCTAATCCATAGATCACAAATGTTCCATCCTGACCGGATTTCATATCTACTGCATTTTCTGGCTGCTTTCCACCTGTATGGTCGTTTCCTCCAAGACTGTCCCGGTTAATTACAATGTACCCACCTTCTCCCTGTTTTACATATACTTCATTTTTTAATCCAGCGTCAGAATAAAGTCTGAACCTGGCATTTTCCAGACTTTGTCCATGGTTATTTGATTTCAATGCATTGATTTTATAAGTGAAACAAACAACTGTATCCCACGGTGTATAT
>ERZ827181.2517-NODE-2517-length-15551-cov-3.919657_pt1 | contig 15551 bp, 8 predicted proteins | sample MGYA00519778_ERZ827181 | MGnify/ENA primary metagenome ERZ827181 (study PRJEB31778, sample SAMEA3449273) | human gut metagenome | biome: human gut; feature: human-associated habitat; material: faeces | place: United Kingdom | collected 2010/2012 ...
CCTGCCACGGACGCTTTCTTTTGCCGAGAAAGGAATCTTTTTTGTTTTCCTTTGTAAAATCAACTGGAAGACAAACGTTTGCCTGCATAAAAATATTTGCCCCAGCTATTGCGGTTTGGGCGACTATTCCTAAATTGCGGCCTCGAAACAGATACAGCAAAACGCTGGCACAATCCTTCGCAAAAGGACTATGAAGAGACTTATCATCGATTCCAAGAAGATGACGCCCGAGATTATGGCCCTGGTCAAGGAAAAGTACCCCGAAGGGTATTACGAAGATGATATCATAGTATTCAAAAACCACAAGAACGAAACCATCGAAGCCATCCAGGTCGAAACTCCTGATACGATCTACCTGATCAAAATCGGAAAATACCTCTCGGTGGGACTGGAGAATTTCGAAATGGAAGTCGATGTCGATCCGCAGGTGAAACCCGGGGAAATCGACGAAACCGAAGAGGAAGAGGAAGAAGAATACGACCAGCCTGAAACCGACGAGGACGACCCGGAAGACGAGGAAGAAGATACGGAGGACAACGAGGAGGACGACGACGACGAAGAGGAGAACGAGGAAGAAAAAGCTCCAGCAGTAAAAAACACAAAGAAAAAGAAATAAATCGCTCTCCCACAAAAAAAAAGAAAAACGGCTCGAAAAAAACGAGCCGTTTTTCTTTTCTAAAGATTTCTTCCAGTCCCCTTCCTCTCCCCTTGGATTACTGAACGCCTTTCATTGCGCGGAAAAGCAGCGGAGAGAGCAACATCAACAGCACCCCAGCTGCCAGCGACTGCCAAGCGATGAATTCGAACGACTGCATCGAAGGAGCGATAGCCTGCGCTACTTTCTCCATCTGCTGGGCCATGAAGTTCCCGATAGCGATCGAACCCATCCACAAGCCCATCAGCACATTGACGATCCCAGCGGGAGAAAGTTTGGTCACCATCGAAAGCCCGACGGGCGACATGCACAACTCGGCACACGTCTGGATGCAATACACCGCCAGCAACCACGCCGCAGACACCTTGACGATTTCCCCATCGGGTCCCAAAGTCAGGTTATACGCATAGGCCATGATGAAAAAGCTCCCGGCGAGCAAAAGAAGCGATATGGCGAACTTCATCGGCGTATTGGGGTTGGCCTTCCTCTTGTCCAAGAAAGTCCACAGCAGGGAAAATACAGGGCCGAGAAGGATCACAAAAAGCGGATTGATGCTCTGGAACAGCGACGCCGGGATAAAGCCCCGGTCAGTGCGCACATTGGCAAACTCGGTAAACGTCGTACCAGCCTGCTCGAACCCCGCAAAAAAGGCGATATTAAACACCGCCAAAGCGAAAATCACCCCCACGCGGCTCCACTGCGTAGCTCCGCTGGTTCCTTTTACCACACTGGAAAGGATATAGGCTGCCACACCCAACCCCAGGATCCAATAGACCACATTCATGATGTTTTCCGGCACGTACATCAACAGGAAGACGATCAGCAGGATCAGCGCCACAACCCCCAGCGTCCAGTACAGGATCGTAAACCAGTCCTTGCGCACCAGCTGCGTTGCCCCCTGAGGATGTTTGGGCGGCAGACCGATGCCGGCCGTAGTCGTACGGGAAACATAAAAGACGATCAGGCAGATGAACATCCCGACCACCGAGGCCAGGAAACCGTATTTCCAACCGATCTGTTCCCCGAAAAATCCCGAAGCGAACGGAGCGATGAAAGCGCCAATGTTGATCCCCATGTAAAAGATCGTAAAGCCTACATCGCGGCGCGCATCGTTTTCGGGATATACCGAGCCGACCATCGCGGTAACGTTGGGCTTGAAAAAGCCGTTGCCCATGATCAGCAAGCCCAGCCCTGCGTAAAGCAGATATTTCTTGAGTGCCATCACTTCAGGAGAGAAAGCCTCCTGCGCGTAAAACATGGCGCTGATGGCCAACGAAAGTTGCCCTACAGCCATCAACAAAGCACCCACATACGTGCATATCTTCTGCCCGAGCCATTTGTCGGCCAAAATACCGCCAATGATCGGCGTTACATAGACCAACCCGAGATAGATTCCATAGATGGACATCGCTTCCCCCCGGTCCATCCCGAACCCGCCGGTAGCAAAAGCCGCCGTAAGGAACAAGAACAACATAGCCCGCATCGTATAGAAGCTGAAACGCTCGCAAATCCCGGTGGAAAAGACGGAAAGAAGTCCCATCGGCTGCCCGAAAAATGTCTTCTCTTTCATTTTTAACAAGTCTCTTTTTTTCGACGCTAATTTAAGGATTCTTGACAAGACGGCTGAATTGCAGCGGTCATTTTTTCCCCTTGCAAGCCGTGAAAAGTTTTGTCGAAAGAAAAAAGCCGCTTATATTTGCAGTGCTCAAAGCCCGGATGGCGGAATTGGTAGACGCACTGGACTCAAAATCCAGCGCCCGCAAGGGTGTGCGGGTTCGACCCCCGCTCCGGGTACTGCCTTTAGCGACCTTGCAATCTTCCTTGCAAGGTCTTTTTGTTTTCCCGCTTCCTACAATCTTCCCCCAACCCACCCGGAACAATTCCGACAACCAACCTTTTCCCTCCACGCGCGGACAAAGGCCGCAAGGATTCGATACTCCTACTGCCCCATCCGTCCAGATACAAAAAAGCCGGCGGCCTTTTCAGGCCGCCGGCTAAAGTCAACAATCGAACGATCGACTATTACAGGTAATCCTGATAACCCTTATTCTGTTTAAGAACATCTTTGAAACCGTGTTCGTTGTAATAGATGATCTGATTGATAGGAATACATCCCAGCCAGGAACGAGTCTGCTGAGCCGAGCTACGCATATCGGTACGACCCGTGATCCACCATCCCTTCATGTATTCGAGGACAGCTCTAGCTTCTGCATCTTCCACTTTCACCGTGTAGTCAGCATCCGTGTAAGCGGTCTTCTTGTAGAAAGAATAGTCACCGGCATCCCAGTTCTTAAGTTTGTAGTCCGGGAACAGACGCTGTTCACCGTCCGGACGTACGATCCACAGACCCGGAGAGCTGGAAGCAAATGCATCCAGAGCAAGTTTCCACTCGTTGGCCTGAGCGATGTCGGTAGCATCACCGGAAGCAGCAGCCTGAGCAGCTGCAACCGCACGATCGTACAGAGCTTCCATATTGAAGTAAGCACCGCACTGCAGCAGGTTACCTTCAGGGTTTTTTACGAAGTAGTTAACCTCGGCCATATCCTTGTTACCCCATCCGGCATCCGGATCACCACCATAGTACTGACCAAAGTAGTTGTTGATCTCCTGAGACGGCTCATGGTTGTAACGACCCGGATAGCTGTCGTAACGATAGATGTAGTTGAGCTGCTGGCCATAGGCACGCAGGTCGCGGTTACGAACCCAGTCGTAAGCCAACTCTACGGTACGTTCACGACGCAGTTCCCAGATCAAAGCCTTGGCAGGAGTAGTAAAGTCCTCCAATTCACGCTCCGGATCGGTCGGATACTGACCCAGCGTGAACTTGGGCAGACGGTTGGGCTGGAGCGAAGCATTCGTTCCAGTAGCCACCGGCCGAGCGCGGATCAATTCAACCGAAGCATCCAGATCGGCCTGCGTAACAGCAGCGCCACCCAGACCATCGGCCAATTCAGCTTTGGCACAAACCCAGTTGAGCAGCACCTCCGCATAACGAATGATCGGAGCATTTACCGTGTTCGAAGAACCCTGCAGCCAGTTCACCGTCAGAGCAGCACCACGCATGTATTGCTCATATTCACGCGGGAAGCAGATACGCGGCATGTAACGCGTATAGCTAGAGCTGATATACTCACGAGACATGGCGCCCGTATTTTCATCCGCCGTGGAAGTGATGACACGGGAAGACTTCAGCATAGCTTCCAAACGAGAATCCTTGTTCTTCAGCAGAGCGTTGTCCATCATCGTGTACAACTTGTCGTACTTGTCCGTAGCGTCCGTATAAGAAACTCCCTGCTCGTCGAGCACCGTCGTTTCTTCCGGCTGCAACTTACCATCCCAGAACAGGATCACGTTACGCATAAAGTGAGCCGAGAATCCACGTGCATTATCGGCCATGTTTCCGAAATAGGACGTAGCCGCATTCTTCACCTGAGACGTGCTGTAGTAACGAGCCAGAATAGCTTCCGTGCTGCCCGAGAGGTCATCCGAAGCAAACAGGGAACGGAAATCTTCCGTGATGGAATATTTTCCACTGCTTATAACCACATTAGCCCATTCCACAGCCTTGTTCAGATACTTGGCAGCTGCCTCCATATTGCCACCTGCATAATCGGACGGCACATACTTCTGGAAGCAACCCAACCAGTAGAACCAGCGAGCCCCCAAGGCTGCAATGGAATACTTGTTCAGCATGTTGTTGCCTCCATCGTCCTCGCGGCAGTTGTCTACTGCATACTGAATGTCGTTGATGCAGCTATCCAAAATATCATACCGGTTGGTACGAGCAATGCAAAGATCCTTCAGATTCTCGGTAGGAATCGTGTTGAAGTAAGGAACGTCGCCGAAGCCCCATACGAGGTCAACGTAACGCTGTGCACGCAGATAACGGGCAATACCCATCCAGTGTCTGTACACCTCGTCCGAAAGAGCGGCCTTGGTGTCGCGGTTCAAACGCTCAATGAACGTATTGGCACGACGAATCCAGATGTAGTTGTTCCCCCAGGATTCCGCATTCAATGCAGCGGCAGAATAACCAGATGCACCTGCAGAATAACCATCACCACTGTTTCCATTGGCCAACGAACCCAGAGAACCACTAGCAATGATAATATCGGTCAGATACGAGGACATGTTCGGAAGAACAGGGTTGTAGTCGTTGTCTCCATACCCTCTGAAATAAGTACTGTAATAGTAGATAGAGTGCATACGGAGGTTGGCCTCGTTCGTCCAGAAGTTAGAGTCATCTATAGAGTCCAAAGGCTTTCTATCCAGAAATTCCTTCGTACAACCTGTTGCCAACAGGGCAATAAGCGCTATCGGTAAGAAATATTTCTTTTTCATGATTAGCTATAGATTAAAATTAGAGAGTAAGCTGGAGACCAAGGGTATAGTACTTCGGAAGCGGAGTGGTTACACCCAGCTGGCCAATAGCGTAGCCGGATCCTACCGACATGTTACCCGTGTTGATTTCGGGGTCGATATCAACTTTCAGGTTGTCGAAGGTAAGAAGGTTTTCAACCGTGAAGTATGCACGGAGCTTGTTGATGTTGATCTTCTTGGTCAGACGCTCCGGAATGGTGTATCCGATGGTGAGGGTCTTCAGACGCAAGTAAGCCATGTTCAACAGGTAGTGGTCGCTCACCTGCCAGTTGCCGTTGGTGTACTGTTCACGCGTCATCGTGGAAACGATCGGCCAGTAGTTGTTCGGCTGGTCGGGGCTCCACAGGTTGGTCAGGATTTCAGCCGAGGCACCGTTACCCAGCTCAGGAGCCGGCGATACCAGCGGTCCGCGAGACCAGTCGTCGCGCTTACCAACACCCTGGAAGAAGAGACCCAGGTCGAAGTTCTTCCATGCCAGGTCGATACGGAAGCTGTACTCCCAACGCGGCAAACGGTTACCGATAATCGTTCTGTCGCCCGGATCCTCTACCGTGCCCTGTCCACCGTCGATAAAGCCATCATCGTTCAGGTCTTTATACTTGATGGCACCGGGACGAGGAGTTGCATTCAGAGATCCCTGCCAGGTATAACCGGGTTTGAGCTTGTAAGCCTTACCGTAGTACCAAACGGCCGTTTCGCCGCTCGGAACGCTCGTACCGTCGAGTTCGGTGATTTCCTCGAAGTCATTCACCTGATACAGACGGTCGTAGGTATATCCCCAGATTTCTCCCAGAGTCTGACCGTTATAGTAACGGGTGCCCCAAGAGTAATTGCTCGGATACATAAAGGTGTGGGTAGGCTCGTCGCGGTAATCCACCATCACGCTCTTGGAATCCGATACGCCGGCAGCAACCGACAGCGTCAGACCGTTCTTGAACTGGTGGTTGAAGTCCATGGAGAGTTCCATACCGTTGGTACGCATGGTACCGAAGTTACCGCTCGGGGCAGTACCACCGTAGGTGGCAGGTTTCACTTCGTCCGGCACGAACATGTTGGTCGTACGGCGGTTGAACCACTCGAAGGTCAATCCGAGTTTGTTCTTCCAGAAACGCATATCCACACCGAAGGACAGGGTAGAAATCTTTTCCCAGGTTACGTCCTGGCGAACCAGCGTGGGGCTGGAGAACTGCTGCATGGCCTGAGCGGCACCGTAGTCACCCCAATCCGATACGCCCTTGGTCAGCGTAGCGATGTACAAGCCCGAGCTTACGCTCTGGTTACCCAGCGCACCGTACGATGCACGGAATTTCAGGAACGAGATCACGTCGCGGATGCCCTGCATGAAGTTTTCTTCCGACATCGTGTAAGCGATAGATCCGGACGGGAAGAACTTCCAACGCAGATCCTCCGGGAACTTGGACGAACCGCTGTACGAGAAGCTGACTTCAGCGTGCAGTTTGTTCTTCCAGCTGTAGTTCACACGGCCGAAGTAGTTCACCTGAGACTGCCAAGTACGCGAACCACCGGATTCCATGTTACCGGTTGCCAGGTTGAAGTAAGGACGATCCACATAGATCAGCCCGTAACGAACCGAGTTGTTCTGGAAGTAGCGATAGCTCGAAGTGCTAAGACCTACCAACACACGGAAATCGTGATCACCGAAGCGGTTGGCATACGTAGTCTTTGCGTTGAGTTCTACGCGATCGGAGTGACGGGACTGTTCGCTGATGCAGTCCGTACCGGAACCCATCGTGGTGGTGGTACGATATGTCCAACCATATTCCTGCGTAGCATTTTCCGAACCGGCAGGAACGATCTCACCATCGCGGTTACGCCAAATGGCATTTCCGTCGGCATCCAGCACCGGCTGAGTAGCCGTCGACCAAGTGTCCACATAGGAACGCCAGTAACCCGGATAGTAGAGGAAGCGGTTGTCCAATACATAGGTTACATCCAAATCGGCCGTCCAACCCTTCAGGAGTTTCAAAGTACCACCCACGTTTACTGCAACGTTCTGTTTCGTATCGCTCATGATACCGGACTGTTCGATTTCCGAACGAGAGTCACGTACCGGATAGCCGTACCAGGTAGTACCCTGAGGCATGTACTGGCTCCAACGCAGAGCGTACCACAGTGCGTCGTAAGTGGTACCATCCTGGTTGTTCGGGTAGTTCTTTTCACTCTTGGAGAAACGCATCGATGCGCGAGCCGTGAAGAACTTGGTTACCTCGGAGTTAACGCTTACCGATACGTTGTAACGGGTGTAGGTATCTTTCGAGATAGTCAGGAAACCTACCTGCTGCAGGTAACCCAAACCGATGTTGAACGTGGTCTTACCCGTGTTTCCGGAGATAGATACCGTGTGGTTGTTCCACGGAGTCCAATCCTTGTACAGAGACTCGAACACATCGTAGGTACGATAACCGTAGTTGCGGTAGGTAGAAGAGTTCGGAGCGGTAGTGCGCTCCCAGTCACGACCGTACACCATCGGTTCGAGGGTGCTCATGCCGCCGTAGGTATCCTGCCAGTAGTAAGCACGATCCAGGAAGCTGGTGAGCATGTAGAAACCGTAACCGGCGCTCTGGTGTACGTTGTTCATATCCGGCTGGCTGGCGTTACGATACATATCGGAGTCGTTGTACTTGTACTGATAAGCCTCGATACCGGCCAGATTCGGGATCTTGGTAGCCATACGGAAAGCGACCGTTCCGTTGTAAGATACACGGAAAGTACCTTCCTGCATATCGCTACCGTTTTTGGTCTTGATCAAGATCACACCGTTGGCAGCCTGAGAACCGTAGATGGCGGCAGAAGATGCATCCTTCAGCACGGAGATCGATTCTACGTCATCGGGGTTGAGCAGCGTCAGGGTCGAGATGGGCACGTTGTCCACCAGGATCAGCGGGGCGGAACTACCGTTGATGGAGGTGTACGAACCACGGATACGGAAGGTCGGGTCAGCACCCAACTCACCGTTGGCCACGCGGATCGAAAGTCCCGGAGTAGAACCCTGCAGTGCACGTCCCAAGTCAGGTACAGGACGGCTGTCCACTGCTTTCTTTACGTCCACCGTTGCCACAGAGGAAGAGATACTCTCTTTCGTCTGTACACCGTAACCTACGACAACCACGTCGTCAAGCATCTCGGCGTCCTGGCTGAGCGATACGGTTACCGTTGCTCCCGGCTGAACGTTTACCACTTTCGTTTTGTACCCCACGAAAGACACCTGAATCTGCGTCTTTCCGGCGGGAAGGGTGAGGGTAAATTCACCGTCGAAGTTCGTCGATGTTCCAACACCTTTTACACCGGGTACAGCGATATTGGCTCCAGGAATGGTCTCCTTCGTCTGAGCGTCGATGACCTTTCCCTTGATTGCCTGTCCCCAAGAGACTACCGAGAACAGACAGAAGACTAATAATATTAAACGCTTCATTAGTGTAAGTTTTTACTTAAATGATTGGAAAGTGTTGATTATCCATTACAAAATCTCTTTTGGATCGACAGACAGTATCCGGCCTTCTATCAGAGTTATCCAGGCTCTTCCATCGGGACCTTCCACTATCTTGTTCGCTGCGGAGTTACCCGCATCGAACGTCCATTTTACGGCGCCGGTCATCCCGTCCACCGCAAATACCTGTCCGCGTCTGTTGGTCAGGAAAACGAGACCGTTTTCCATCTCGGCAGGCGGACACGGAGTGTGTTCGTAACCGTATTTGCAATCCGAAGCCCAGACTTGCTCGAAATCATCCGAAGCCGTCGAAACGCAAACCAGCACATCATTCATGGTTTTGGCGTACACTCGCTCCCCATCCTTGGACAGACAAAGAGCTTCGCGTACAGTATTAAGGTTTGTTCTCCAAAGTTGTTTTCCGTCGGCAAGATTTATCGCCGTCATGTACCGATCGGGTGCTACGATGAACACCTTCCCATGACTTACCACCGGAACTACATTGCCGGGCGAATAGAGTTTCTGCGCGCTGCCGTTGGTCCATTTCCATACCACATCGCCATTCTCCCGATCGATGCAGTAAAGGTACTTGTCCCAGCAACCGGCCAGAATCCGATCCCCGGCTATGGTAGGACGGCCCTGGAACAGACCGTCGCCTATTTTCTTTTTCCAGATCACCCGGCCTGTCTTGCAGTCGAACTTGACGAATTCGCCGAAACTGCCGCCGATGTAACCGTATCCTTTTTCATCGGCCACGCCATCACCCGGCACCGCCGATCCCATGTTGAAACTCCAAAGTTTCTTTCCATTCTTCGGGTTGTACCCGGCGATCTCTCCGTCCGAAACAGCCGCAACGACCACCCCGGCTCCCACGAAAGGAGTAGAATAAATGGTCGGTCCCTTGGGCGTCTGCCAAAGCAGCTTCTTCGTCTTGATGTCCAGGCATTTCAAACGCCCTTCCGAGGTGCCGTACACGATGGTCCGCTTCGTGGGGAAGCATACGCCCGTATAGACGGAAGCTGAATCCTGGTAGGAGAAAGGCACCTTTACTGCATCGTTCATCGGCTCGTGGTACACTCCTTCGAACGGTTCTCCGATGGCGGACAGATCACCGCTTTGCGGGATAACCCAACCGAGTTCCTCTGCATATCCGTTCTTTTCCTGATGTTTGGCGATGCGGATCGAATCCGGCGTGAAGACAACCGAATTGTACACCCCGTTGTCCGAAGGCTTCCCGAGCATCGTAATGGCCATAAAGCCGGGAATACCGTCGTAATTCTTGAGCCAGAACGAGTGGTGATGCCCGTTGATATGCAGGATGGTATTGTATTTCTTGAGGACATTGACCACATCCTTATAATTGGAAAGCCCCTCCCCCAGCGGGTAATGAGCCACCGACACCACTTTCTTGCCCGGACGATAACGTTTGGAGAGTTCCTCGTCGAGCCAAATGATGTCTTCTTTCTTGACCGCCCCGTCGCCCATCTTCAGATAAGGGCCGGTCGAATAACCTATAAATATATAATCACCCGCCTCGACGACAAAGCGGTCGTTTTTCCAAAGATCGATGATGGTTTTGCAGGCACTTTCCGACCAGTTGGTCTCGTGGTTGCCCGGAACGAAGAAATAGGGCACCTGCAGCGCCTTGAGCTTGTCATATACGTTTTGCAACTCGGCATCGGATCCTACATTGGATACGTCGCCGGCGACAATCACAAAGTCATATCCCGATTTGTTCACATTCTCGATGGCCTGTGCGAGATTCTCGTCCGCTACCGTGCCGGGAGAAACGTGCATATCGGCAAACACCGCTACACGCAATGTATCACCCACCTGGATCTGTGCCCCAAGAGCCAGACACACAAGTGAGAAAACCAACGAGAACAAACCTTTCAAAAGTCTCATTATGTTACACTTATGTTAAAAAATCTTTTCGACTCCCCTGCCGGGAAACCATGAAACCCCCACAGGATACGTCTGAACAAAGATACATCTTAAAATGTAATTCGTACACCATTGGGCAAGCACCAATTAAAATTTTAAGTATTTTTTCGACGAAACAATATTATTAACGTTTTAAACAGGCAAAAATGAGCTTTTTCGAATGTTAAAGAATTGTATCTTCCTTTTTCCCGTTGTTAAAAAAAACGCAAGGGAAGCGTTTCCGATACAGCTTCCCGCCAAGGGAAATCCGGCGCAAAAGACCGTCTCAAAAAGGAGAAAAAGAGGTCTAACGACAAAAAAAGAAGGGATTTAACGCAAAATCTTCTGCTGCTCTTCCGAAAGATACTTCCGGGTCAAGGGAAGTCGTGTCCCGAGTACCTCGACCGAATTGCCATCCATCCAGTCGATCTTGTCCACCGCGACCGTATAAGAGCGGTGTATGCGCAAAAACCGATCCGGGGGAAGGGAGGCCGTAAAATTAGACAAAGTATTGTATACCAGAAGACTTCTCTTTTCACAAACGATCTTCACATAATCCTTTACACTTTCGGCATAGGCGATCTCCTCCAGCGGAAGGCGCATGTAGCGCTTGTTCACCTTTACAAAAACAAAATCGCGGGCACACCCCTCCGGAAAGCGCTGCCGGTTTTCATATGCTTGACACAAGGCCAGATGGCGACGCAACCGCTCCACACAAAAGGCCAGACGCTCGGCCGGACAAGGCATCACCAGATAATCCACTACCCCGGCTACCCCATAACTCTGTGCCGCTCCCGCGCCGTCGCTGGCCAAGACAACCAACAGCGGTGTGGTGGCTTCCTCCGCCCGCAAGAGCAAGGGCACTCCGGGGGCCAAAGCGACCTCGCTGTCCAGGAAAATGACCTCGGCCGCCTGCCGTTGCAGATGCTCCAGCAAGACACGAAGCGTATCGTATTGGCCCAAAAGTTCAAAATCGGGCAACTGGGAAAACACTCCCCGCAAGGCATCTGCACGGGAAGTATCGGAAGAAAGGATCAGTACATTTTTCATCGTTCTGCAAAGGCTCGCGAGCAACCCTGCGTCCAAAAATACGATTTTTCGACAAATATACCTTCCTTTCTCCCCGAATGGCAAACATCAGCCGATTTTTGCCGAAGTATTTGCCGATCGAAAGTCGTTTTTTGCCATAAATAGCCTAAATTTGTCCGGAGGTGTCATCGGGACACCGAAAAAGAAAACCTTAACTATTTTAATCCGGAAAAAATGGAAAAGAAAGAACGCATCAAGGCGATCGATGTCCTGCGCGGGCTGACTGTCGCCACGATGATCATGGTGAACAACCCCGGCACTTGGGGGGCGATTTATCCTCCGCTCAAACATGCCGCGTGGAGCGGTTGCACGCCCACCGACCTGGTATTCCCCTTCTTTATGTTTATCGTCGGGGCTTCGATGTGGTTCGTCTTCAGCAAAGCCGGGCATCGGTTTGCCGGAGGCCTGGGCAAAAAAGTGATCAAGCGAGCCGTGATGATTTACCTGGTAGGCTTTCTGCTGGCCTGGTATCCGTTCTTCTCGTTCCCCATCGAACTGGTTCCGCACCGGTTCCTGGGCATGGAATTCTCCTTCCCCGCGATGAAAAACCTCGAAACGATCCGCATCATGGGGGTTTTGGCGCGCATCGGTGTAGCCTACGGACTGACCGGACTGCTGATCCTGTGGTTGAAAAAGGTAAAATATATTCTGGCGGCCGCCGTGGTGATCCTGCTGGGATACTGGGCCATCCTGCACCTTTTCTATACGGGCGAAAGTTTCATGGCCCTCGAAGGCAATGCCGTACAGCGGCTCGACTTGTGGCTTCTGGGCTCCGCACACGTATATAAAGGATACGGAACGGCCTTCGACCCCGAAGGCCTGCTCTCGACCCTGCCCTCGATGGTAAACATCATCCTGGGCTACATGGCCGGACGGTGCATTGCCCGCAACGAGAACAAACTCCTGGCCAGCCAGCAACTGATGTTCTGGGGAGCACTCGGCGTGATGATCGCCTTGGGATGGGACTACGCCTTCCCGATCAACAAACCGCTGTGGACCAGTTCCTATGTGCTGTTTTCCTGCGGATGGGCTTCGATCCTGCTGGGGATGCTCATCTACGTGATCGACGTGCGCCACAAGGACCGCTGGACCAATCCTGCGTTGGTCTTCGGGATGAACCCGCTGTTCATCTTCGCCCTGTCGGCCTTGGTAGCCAAGACGCTCGCCCTGATCAAAGTGCCGTATGACGGCGGAATGATCACGATGCAGCCGTTCCTGTTCAAAACGATCTTCATTCCCTTGGGCGGACTGTTCACGGACGACCTGCGGCTGGCTTCGCTGTTCTTTGCCATCTTCTACATCGTGTTGTTCTGGCTCATTGCCCGCATCCTGTACAAAAAGAACATCTTTATCAAACTCTAATGCCGGGAATATGAAAAAACTCGCCTTCCTGCTGATGCTGCTGCCCGCCAGCCTGTGGGCACAAATCCTCCACGTGGACAACCCGCAAGCGATGACTTGGGTAGAGGGCGCCATCGAACGCGGCGACCGCACGGAAAAAAAGATCTCCCTGGTATTTACTTCGGACGGATTCATCGACGGTTATCAGACGATCCGTGCCACGCTGAAAAAGTACGGAATCAAGGGAGCGTTCTTTTTCACCGGCAACTTCTACCGCATGCCCGAATGTGCCCCCATCGTCAAAGGCCTGAAAAAAGACGGACACTACCTTGGGCCGCATTCCGACCGGCATCTGCTCTGGTGCGCCTGGGAAGATCGGGACAGCCTGCTGGTGGACAAGATCGCCGTGTACAAGGACATCATGGACAACTACGGAGAAATGGCCCGCTTCGGCATCAAACTCAAGAAAGCGCCCCTGATGATCCCTCCCTACGAGTATTACAACGCAAAAACGGCCGCCTGGGCCAACGAGTTGGGTGTACAACTGGTCAATTTCTCCCCGGGCACCGGATCGAATGCCGACTACACCACCCCCGACGCCTCGAATTACCGCTCCAGCCAGCAGATCTACGACCGCATCCTGGCCTATGAAGCCGAACACGAAGACGGCTTGAACGGATTCCTGCTGCTGGTCCACTTCGGGGTCGATCCGCGCCGCACGGACAAATTTTACGACCGCCTGGACGACCTGATCGTCGAACTCCAGCGCAGAGGCTACGAGTTTGTCCCCATCACGGAACAAATCCGCGTAAAAAATTAAGAACCTATCACATACATCACAAAACGACAAACTAATGAAGAAAACATTATTTGCCATTCCCCTGCTGCTGGTCGGGGTGCTGCTCTTGGCCGGATGCGGCGGAGCGAACGTAAACGGATGGATCCGCATCAACCAGTTGGGCTATCTGCCCAAATCGGACAAAATCGCGGTCATGCTCATCCTGGATTCCGTACAGGCCAAAAAATCGGTCGAAGTCAAATCCTTCGTCCTGAAGGATTCCGCTACGGGAAAACCCGTCAAGAAATTCAAGGTAGAGAAGAACTTCGGTCCTTGGGAACAGTTCGACAACACCGTACGGCTGAATTTCTCCGACTTCCAGACCCCGGGAACCTACTACCTCGAAGCCCGGGGAGTAAAATCGCCCTACTTCCGCATCGGCACGCAGGTCTATGACGGTACGGCCGACTTCCTGCTGAACTACCTGCGCCAGCAGCGCTGCGGCTGGAACCCCTACCTGCAGGATTCCTGCCACGTCGACGACGGATTCATCGCCTGGTCCAACGACCGGCGCCTGGAGGGCAAGCACATCGACGTAGTAGGCGGATGGCACGATGCAACCGACTACCTGCAGTATTCCACCACGTCGCTCAACACCATCTTCCAGATGCTCTTTGCCTACCAGCAAAACCCGCAAGCCTTCGGCGACCAGTACGATGCCAACGGCATGCCGGGTGCCAACGGGATCCCCGACATCATCGACGAAGCCCGCTGGGGGCTCGACTGGGCGCTGAAGATGAACCCGAAGAAAAACCTGATGTTCAACCAGATCGCTGACGACCGCGACCATATCGGCTTCCGCCTGCCCACCAACGACCCGGCCCGCTACGGCCGGAAAGGTCCGGAACGCCCCGTTTACCAGGTAACCGGCGAACCGCAGGTGCGCGGCGAATTCATGAACAACACCACCGGGGTATCCAGCACGGCCGGCAAGTTCGCTTCCACCTTTGCCATGGGCGCACAAGTCCTGCAAGCGTTCGATCCCGAATACGCCGCCAAACTCCGCACCAAGGCCAAGGAAGCCTACGAGTTTGCCCTGACCAAACCGGGCGCACAGCAAACCGCCAGCGTTGTTTCCCCCTACATCTACGCCGAGGACAACTGGGCGGATGACATGGAACTGGCTGCCATCCAACTGGACTACCTGGGACAAGGCGGGGAGTACATCGAGGAGGCCCTCAAATACGCGGCCATGGAGCCCGTTACCCCGTGGATGGGTGCCGATACGGCCAGCCACTACCAGTGGTATCCCTTTGTCAACCTGGGACACTATTTCCTGGCTCAGAACGCCAAGGGAGCCGAGCGCGACACGGTCATCGCTTACATGAAGAAAGGCTTGGAAGGCATCCTCAAACGCGGAGAGACCAATCCCTTCCTCAACGGAGTACCCTTTATCTGGTGTTCCAACAACCTGGTTGCAGCGGCCATCACCCAGTGCCGCCTCTACCAGCAGCTCACCGGCAGCGACGAATTTGCCGAAATGGAAGCCTCGCTGCGCGACTGGCTCTTCGGATGCAACCCTTGGGGTACTTCGATGATCGTCGGACTGCCTTCGTGGGGCGACTATCCGGAAGACCCGCACTCCTCGTACCGCGATGGCGGCAAGAAACTGGCCGCTACTCCCGGTGGACTGGTGGACGGCCCTGTTTACTCGACCATCTACAACGGACTCATCGGCATCCGCCTGTCCAAGGAAGATGTCTACGCTCCGTTCCAGACCACCCTGTGCGTGTACCACGACGACTACGGCGACTACTCGACCAACGAGCCGACCATGGACGGCACAGCCAGCCTGTCGTTCTACCTGTCCGCCATGCAGCAGATGGGGCAGAAACAGGCCGAGGGCAAATAATCTCTCCCCAAGCGCGGGCCAAAAA
>ERZ827181.2533-NODE-2533-length-15449-cov-7.476419_pt1 | contig 15449 bp, 11 predicted proteins | sample MGYA00519778_ERZ827181 | MGnify/ENA primary metagenome ERZ827181 (study PRJEB31778, sample SAMEA3449273) | human gut metagenome | biome: human gut; feature: human-associated habitat; material: faeces | place: United Kingdom | collected 2010/2012 ...
ACCACCTTCCGTACATTTGCCCCGGCAGCGCAGCGAGTATCTGTAATTGGTGAGTTCAACGGCTGGACAGAGACTCCTATGAACCGCGTTCATGATGGCAATTTCTGGGAATGCACCATGAATAATGTAGGCTCTGACCTGATGTATAAATACAGAATTTACCGTCAGGACGGCTCCTTCGTGGACCACGCAGACCCCTATGCTTTTTATAGTGAGATGCGTCCAGGCACTGCTTCAAAGACCTATGCTCTTGGCGGTTATGAATTTGGCGACAGCAAATGGCTGAAAAACCGCAAAGCAAGCTACGACAAACCAGTAAACATTTATGAAATGCATTTTGGCTCCTGGAAAAAACGAGGCGAAGGACAGGAAGACTGGTACACCTATGAGGAACTGGCACCGATCCTTATCGCCTATCTGAAGGAACACGGCTATAATTATGTGGAGATCATGCCTCTCTGTGAGTACCCATGTGACGAATCCTGGGGGTATCAGGATACAGGATATTTCAGTCCAACCTCCCGCTATGGCAAGCCGGAAGAACTGAAAGCATTTTGTCTGACAGGTATGTCCCGCAAAGAACGACTGCACGCCATTGTTCAAAGTATGGATAAATTCTATTACCAGTATGGCGGCATCCAGTTGGTAGTTATTGACGGCATCGCCGACCTTGTAAAGAGTGCCAATGATGAAGTGGAAAGTGTGGCAGTGATAGATGAACTATACCGACTGGCAGGAATTTATAATACCTGTATTCTCTGCGTGCTGCATTTTGTACCCAATGGATTGAAGCTGCGGGGGCATTTAGGTTCGGAATTACAACGTAAGGCGGCAACTATCCTTTCCATCGAAAAGGATGAAGACCCTACGCAATCAGTAGTAAAAGCTCTGAAAATAAGGGATGGTAGCCCATTGGATGTTCCTTTGATGCTGTTCGCATGGGATAAAACAGCCGGAATGCACCTTTACAAAGGAGAAAAGCCACGAGAGGAAAAAGAGAAACGCAAGGAAAAGGAACTGGTCGGGGTTGCCCGTGACGTGTTCGGCAGACAGGAACATATCACCTATATAGACTTGTGCGAACAGATACAGCAAATTTTGGATGTGAAAGAACGCACCGCAAAAAGTTATATCCGCTTCATGCGGGAACGGGACATTATCATCAAAGACCCGTCCAACCAAAGTTATTTTATGATTGGTTTAATTTAATCAGGCAGCCTTATGTATATAGATAAAGACGTTTTTACCGCATGGATGGAACGTATCATGGATAGGTTCGATATGCAGGACAAGAAGATAGACCGGGTAATAAAAGGACGTAATTGTTTGGACGGGGAAGAACTGCTGGATAATCAGGACTTGTGCCTGCTTCTGAAAGTAGCTCCCCGAACACTGACCCGTTACCGAAAAAAGGGAATACTCCCTTTCCTTATGCTGGATGGCAGGTGTTATTACCGTGCTACGGACGTACACAAGTTAATCCGAGAAAAAACCGATTAATTTTTTCTTTTCTAATGGCTTTCAATCCTGTTTTGTCGTGAGATAAGGCAGGATTTTCTTTTATTGTATGCCGGACTTTTCAGGGATTTGGCTAACTTTGCAAAAGTTACATAAGAAAATAACGGCGATTGAACGGTAACCTGTGATTTCGCCTTTATATATAACATATTCGTTCGCAGAACGTCTCAAAGTAGAAAACTGGCACTTTTCAATAATGACGAGATTTTCAGCGCAATGTCTATGCTATGTTTCAACATAGCGTGGGCTTGCCTGTTTCGTCATTAAGGTATGCCAGTACCTCTACTTTGAAGCAGTGTAAGTTCACGCTTCTTTTTTGGGGTCAAGCCAAAAAGTATGTGGGTATAATATTTGAGAAACATTTAAAGTTTGCAATGCTAAAAACATACATCCTTCCAAAGTATTATAAATCAAGCACATCAGACGAACACCTGATTGGACGTCAGCATTGTAACTCAGAGGTCATGCTTATCACCCACAGGGTTTTCGGATTGCCCCCTTTTTTGGCGTACTGGCGAACAGTTTATAAAAAGTAACTGTTAAATACTCAATTATGAAACATTTAAAAACTTGTATTGCCGTTTCTCTTGATGGTTTCATAGCCACAAAGGATAATGAATTGGACTGGATGCCTGAAAACGTCAAAAAGGAGATTTCGGAAGCCTACGAACAGCCGGGTGTATTGCTTGCCGGAGTTAATACCTATACCTATATTTTTGAACATTGGGGCGGATGGCCGTACAAAAGCAAAAAAACTTTTGTAGTGTCCCACTACGATACCAATGTGTCGGAAAAGGAGAATGTAAGCTTTCTTACTGATATGCCATTACGTGCGGTCAATGAACTTAAATCAAGTTCGGAAACCGATATTCAGGTTATCGGCGGCGGTAAGTTCATAACATCCCTGATTGAAGCGTCCCTGCTTGATGAAATAACGCTATATATTATCCCGGTCATGCTGGGGAACGGTATCAAGTTTATAGGTAAAACTTTCGGGTCGAAGTGGGAACTGACCCAAAACAAGATACTGGATAATCAGGTCGTTTGCCTGACCTACCAGTATAAAGGAGAATGATTAAAAAAGCACCCGGTGTCCCTCCGGGTGCTTCAACCACAAAAATTTCAATTATAATCTATCTATAATGAAACTTTCTGTGGCAAATATAGCGATTTTCGTTTTACTTCTTCGGCTTACCTTTCTTTTCAGGAAACACGAAAGTAACATTAAACTGCTCGTCAAAGGTAAGTGAAGCGTCAAAGACTTTGCCGTTCTTGCTTTTAAAGCCTTTGATTAGCCCGGTTTTCCCGGTAGTCACCAGTTCGGTAATCTGCTTGTCTGTTAGCTGCTTGTCGCTCTTATTGCGAAAGATGGTAACGGAACAATCCACATTGGAACATTTGGCGACTTTCGGATAGAAAAGGATGCGTCCGGTCTTGCATTTGGGACAAATGCAACCACTACCCGAAGCGAAAGAAAGCTGAACGTCCAAAAGTTCAGCCGTAATTTGCCGTGCGTACACTTCGATGCCTTTGCGGAACGTGTCGGGGTTCATTTCTCCGCTTTCTATTTTGGCAAGCGTGTTTTCCCACATTCCCGTCATTTCAACGTCTGCTATCTTCTTATCCCGGATAATGTTGTAAACGGCAAGCCCTTTCTCGGTCGGGACAAGGTTCTTTTTCTCCCGGATGATGTACTGGCGGGAAAACAGCGTTTCGATGATGGCTGCCCGTGTTGCGGGCGTGCCGATACCCGTATCTTTCATGCTGGCTTTCAGGTCGGCGTTTTCCAGTTCCTTACCCGCTGTTTCCATTGAAGAAAGCAAACTGCTTTCCGTATGTAACGGCTTGGGCTTGGTCTGTTTCTCCAACAGTTCAATGCCGGAAAGCTGTAAACTATCTCCGTCCTGCATGGCGGGTAAAGCGGTGTTATCTTCCCCGTCCTCTTTCTCACCGAATACGGCACGCCATCCGGCAGATTTGGTTACAGACCCTTTGACCGTGAAAAGTGAGCCTGCACATTCCAGCATTATACTGGTAACGTCTTTGACGCATTTTTCAGAAAAGGCTTCTAACATTCTTCCGGCTATCAGTTCATAGATTGCCTGTTCGTCCGCTTCCAGTTTACCGGGCAGGTTTTCCGTTACTATCAAGGCGTGGTGGTCTGTTACCTTGCCATCGTTCACGGGACGGGAATTTAAGGTTTTGCCTTTCATCCCGGCAGCATATCCGGCAAAACGGGCGTACTGTTCCAAATTAACAAGACGTTCCGGGATTTCCTCGAACACATCCTGCGATATATAACGGCTTCCGGTTCGGGGGTAGCTGATTAGTTTACCCTCGTATAACTTTTGTGCAATGGATAGGGTTTTGTCTGCGGAAAAATTCAGTTTGGCATTCGCTTCTTTTTGCAGCGTGGTTAAATCATAGAGCAAAGGCGGTTCTTGGTTCACTTCCTTACGCTCTACGGTTTTCACTTGAACCGTTTTCGCTTCCTTTATCCTTTGCAACGTGTCGATGGCGGCTTGCTGCATATCGTATTTATCTGCGGATAGTGCCGTAAAAGCTATATTATCCTTTGCCGACTGTAATTTCAGTTGCCAATACTTTTGCGGGACAAAGTTCTTGTTCTCCAAAAAGCGGGTGCATATCATTGCCAACGTAGGTGACTGTACCCGTCCCAAAGAGAATATTCCTTGTCCGGCTGCCACGCTTAAAGCCTGTGTTGCGTTTATTCCAATCAAATAATCCGCTTCGCTGCGTGCCTGTGCCGAACGGAACAGGTTATCATACAGACTACCGGCTTTCAGATTTTGCAGTCCCTCACGGATTGCCTTGTCCGTAAGGCTGCTTATCCATAAACGGACAAAGGGCTTGTTGCATCCGATATACTGGTAGATGTACCTGAATATAAGTTCTCCCTCTCTTCCTGCATCGGTGGCGACTATAATCTTGTCCGACTGGTCGAATACCTCTTTGATTACCTTTAGCTGTTTCAATGCGCCGGGGTCTGCCTTGTACCCTTTTTCCGCTTTTACTTGTCGGGGTGTAAGTTGAAAACTATCCGGAATGATAGGCAGACTTTCCCGACGGAAACTCTGTATGCCGTATGCTTCCGGCATTGCCAAACCTACAAGATGGCCGAACGCCCAGGTAACGAGATACCCGTTACCTGAAAGGTAGCCATCCTGTTTTTCACTCGCTCCTAAAATGCGGGCAATGTCCCTTGCCACACTTGGTTTTTCTCCGATTACTGCAATCATTCTAATTTTGATTTTAATTGTTCCACTTCTTTTTGTCTTAGGATTTTCCGGTCATAGTAGATGTGATAGCCATCTATATAATATTGTTGGTTCTGCTCGTCTATGGTTTTCCAGTCCGTTTTGTAACAGGCAAAGAGAAACAGGACGAAACCGATAACCGGGATAAGGATTAATACCGTTATCATCTTTTGCGTCCCCTGCTTTGTTTGGGGTTGTTCATCTGCTCCTGCTTCTCCTTTTTATCTTGCTTGGTTTTCTGTTTTTCAGTAGGCTTGTCCTGACCCTTTTTCAAAGGTTCTTTCACTTTTTTGGTGGCTTCGTTGGTCTTGCCCTCCGAATTGACCGCTACCTGTGTGCGGTTCTTGCTTGCCGGAGTAATCTCTTTCACGGCGGAACGGTCAAAGCTGGGATTGTCACTATAAAAGCCTAACTTCTTCTTATCATGGTTCACCTGAATATAAGCATCGTATTCGACCCCTCTCTTGTCTTTCAGCCCGGCAACGAAGATGGTTTTGTCATTGACTAAATCCTGCTGTTGCTGGCGTGTCAGTTCTATTCCTGAAATGCTCTTGGGGATGGTTACACCGTCACTGGTGACAAGGTTGTTCGGTTGTTCCTGTTTCTGCCGTTGCTCCTGTGACTGTTTGGCATTGGGATAGATAAATTCCAGACTCTTCTTGTCGGCATTGACCTGAACGGTTGCGGAAAAGGGATTTTTACGGTTGGAAATCATATTTTCAAGGAATACTCCCTTTCCCTCCCGTAAGGCTTCCTTTTGTTCCTTGTTCAGTTTGACACCCTTTATTTCATCGGGTATCTGGACGCTGCTTGCACGCATGGAAACCAGTTCGTTCGTCACCTTATCCACGCTGATAAAAGAGGGTATCATTTCTCCTGTGATATAGTTTTTCAGGTTTACTATCCGTCCCATATTGCCCGTTTCAAGAAGATTGGCTTTATCCTCTTTGGAAAACTCGTGACCGAAGAACGGACGTTCAAGTTCCGGCTTTTGTCGGATGCCATGTATCGCCAAAACTACATTCCCGTCCTTGTCATGCCGAAAAGACAGGCGTGCATCCAGTTTCATAATGGCGGAATTGTAGTTTCCTGCGATGGAGAACGCACCGGGTGACTTGTACCCCCTTAACATGGGTTCTAAAGCCTTTGCCTTTTCAAGCTGTTCTTTGGATAGACCGAAGTTCTTCAAGGCTTCCCAGTCCACCTTATCCGGGTCAATCACATACTTGCTTTTGTCGGGTTGCTGTGGTGCTTGTGCCGTTGCTCCCGTTTCTTTGGCTGGCTGCTGTACCTGTGGTTGTTGGGTTTGGGTTTCCTGCTGTTCTTTCTTCGCTTCCTGTTTCACGGTTTCAGGTGTTACCCGGTAACGCTCTATGCCCGCTTCGTTTTCAGGTGTCGGATGATTGAAGTTATCCCTGATTATCGGCTCGATTTTGTGAAGTTCAATCTTAGGAATTTTGAAGAAGTTAAAACGGGTCGGGTTCTTCAACTGGTTTATCATGTTGGAAAAGAAGTTGGAGAAGAAATCACCGTGACGGTCGAATTTCAAAAGTTCGCTGTTGTTCTCCGGTGGTACGGTTTGGAGTTCTCCGTTTTCATCTACGCCTTTTACTGCGCTAATTGTCTTTTTCTCCTTATCCAGTACAAGAAGAATATCCATCATCTGTTCGTCAGTGGTGGATTGGTTGGCTTTGTTTACATCCATAACTGTTTGAATTTTAGTGAGTAAATAAAAATTTCGAAAGTAAAAGTAAGGATGAAATAGAGTATATTTAAAGATTTGGGAACGGGTGGCTTCATTTGTCCTCGTATGACTTCATTTGTCTTATCATTGCACATAAATATGAATATGTAATAAAACAAATATTTTTTATTATATTTGCAATTGACAAGAAATAAGGCTATTATGGGTGAATCTTTATCAGACTACTTATATGCAGCAAAAGGACAAATGTATGGCTATTTATACCAAATAGACAGAGTTCTTTATTGGCTAAGTGTATCTCCCGAAAATTCGATTGTTTCAATCGAAACAGATGATGATGTTGTTATTCGTTTGCAACAAGGAGAGAATATTGAAACAATTTATGAACAAGATAAAGCAAGTATTAAAAAGAAATATCCCTTTTCAAATACTAATAAAAATTTATGGAAATCAATTACAAATTGGCTTACATTGATAAAAACAAAAAATATAGATGTTGCTAACTCTAAATTTTTATTAGCAACAAATGTATCATGTAAAGGAAATAGCATTATAAAAAGCCTTTCATCTGCTTCTGTGGATAAAAATATATATAATACAGCATATCAAGAACTAACAAACATAGCCAATAACAATAAAAGTAAAACTCTATTGCCATATATTGATAAATTTAAAGAGTATAGCAAAGAAGATATTGTTGGCTTGTTGAAAAGGATAGAATTGTGTGAATGTCACAAAAATTATGATAGGCAAAATTTTATAGAACAGATTATCCAAAATCTTCATCTAAAAGATGATGAAATCCCATATTATGATATAATGAATTCTCTCTATGGGTGGATTGTAAATACTTGTCTTTCATTATGGGAAAAAGATTCAGATTCTCTATTTACCCCAAAAATGTTATGGAGAAAAAGAGATTTTTTAAAACAACAAATAGCTCTAAAACCATTTATAGAACAAGCTACTGATTTAATACCTGTTACAAGCTATGAACAAGAAAAAGAAAAAGGAAGTACGTTTGTGAAACAGTTGGATATTATAGAGGTCGGTGAAGATGAAAAATTAAAAGCAATACAAGATTTTCTAAGGGCAAAACAAGAAAAGCATAAATATGCTTTAAATGCAAATATAACTCAATCACATATAATTGCATACGAAGAAAGTCTGAAGGAAAATTGGCAACAAGTTTTTTGGAAGCACAAACGATTAAATAAAAATACACCTGCTGACATTGGGTATGAAGTATATTGTGAAACGTTAAAATATAAAGGAAAACTTGCTGGAATAGAACCAACATATAGTTATCTAAGCAATGGAAGTTATCATAAGTTAGCTAATAGTTTACTCATTGGCTGGCATCCTAATTGGCAAAATATAATAAATAAATATGGAACAAATATTGGAAATAGATGAGTTTATTCTTTTGCAAAATCCAATTGTAGGTAGCCATCTTATCTATCAATTTACAAAGGAATATTATTCTGTAAAAAATAGAGGTATAAAATTACCTTTTTCTTTTATGGTGCTCCCTATCGCATTTTCTAAAGACTTTTCTGATGAAATTTATAGAAAAAGCTATAAATTAGGAAGCATGATAAAGTCTCTAAATAACAATACCTTGAATTGGGATTCTCTACCTCTAAAGATGAAATCTTTTTCAGAGATAACTTTTCAGTCATTAAATATTGCATTTTCTACATCTATATTATTTTATGACAAGGAAAATACCGAACTCATACCCAACAGAGGAAAATCAATTCCTGATTCTTCTAAAAAACAAGATTATGATAAAATGTTGAAAACAGTACGAAGACTAGGACATTGGTTAGGTAATCTAGAAGATGAAGAAATATGTTCCTACTATAATATAACCTTTTGATATGGATTGTAAAATTAGCAAAATTATATTGTGGCCTAAGAACCCCAAAATGAAAATACGCATAATTCCTTTTGTTGCAAACTTTGTGAATGTAATTTCTGGTGATAACGCAAAAGGAAAATCAGCAATAATTTCGATAATAGACTATTGTTTAGCAAGTAGTAAATGTAGTATTCCAATCGGATATATAAGAGACTTGACTAGCTGGTTTGGGATTATTATATATCATAATGATGGAGAAATTCTTTTAGCAAGAAAAGAAGCCGGATTAGATATTGTATCTACAAGTATGTATATTCAACGTGGTAAGAAAATTGTAATTCCCCACGCAATAGAAGAAAATGCTAATTATAAAGATATTATATTAGAATTAAACAAATTATCACAACTAACAGGCTTTGATTTAGGAGAAAAAAGTATTGCTCAACCAGCAAGTTTTCGAGATTTAATATCATTAAATTTTCAACCTCAACATTTAGTAGCTAACCCCTATGCGTTATTCTACAAAGCAGACACATATCAAAATAGAGAAAAATTGATTACTATTTTCCCTTATATATTAGGAATATTAAATGACAGGTTATTGAGTCTTAAAGAAGAATTGAAAGAATTACAAACACAAGCTAAACTTCTAAAAAAAGAGATTGAACAACGTAAAAATATTGCAAACACTTGGCTAAGTGAAGTTAAAAGTTACTATGCAATAGCCTATGAATTAGGTTTAACAGATAGCAAACTAGATGACATCGAAAATTCATGGTCATCAGAAAAATATGTAAACCAGTTAAGAAACGTTCTAAATAAAATAAATAGGAATGTTATACCAATAATAAAAGAGGGAGCATCATCGCAAATTAGTATGAGATTAGCAGAATTGGATGAAAAAGAATATCAAACAGCTATTTCTATTCAAGAAAAAAAAGAAAAACTACGCCTAGTTGAGAATGTTAAAATCAGCAATATTAATTATGGAAATGATATTCAAACTCAAAATGGTAGACTAGATGCATTAAGCTGGCTAAAAGATTGTTTTGATAATAATACATGTCCCTTTTGTGGCTCAAATAATACTTTAGCAAAAACATATATAGATAATTATTCTGCATTAAGTTTAGAATTAAATGCTCTCTCAAGAAAAGTAACAGATAGCCATAGAGTTTTCACAAAAGAAATTTCTAATTTAAAATCAGACCTCAATAAACTAGAAGCATTACTTAATCAAATTCGTATCGAAAAACAAACTTTATCCCAAGAAAATCAAGATTACCAAAAACAACATCAGATGCTAAATTCTATTTTTCGCTTTGGTGGAAAGCTGGAAGAATCACTGAAGAATTATGACAAAATAGCAAACAATGGAAGTTTAGTATCAGATTTGAATGAGGTAAATAACAGAATATACAGCATAGAAAAAGAATTCAACTCTGACACTTTAGAGCAAAATAAGAAAAGAATTCTACAAAATATTAGCGATAAAATCAAATACTATGCTCGAATATTTGGAGCAGAATATTGTAACGATAACATATTATTCGATATAGAAAATTTAACTCTTCAATTCTCATCTTCGAGTAGAAAAGATTTTCTATGGGAAATTGGAAGTGGTCACAATTTTATGTCATATCACATCTCAACCATACTTGCTATACATGAATACTTGTTATCCACAAAAGAATATAACAAAGTTCCTAGTTTTATAGTTTTTGACCAACCATCTCAAGTTTATTTTCCTGAACTAAAGAACAAAAAGAAAGTAAATAATGAAGAAGCCGTATTAAAGGTGAAAAGAATTTTTCAAGTTTTAGCAGATTTCAAAAAACGAACAAACTCTCAAGTTCAGGTTATTATCATTGAACACGCAGGAGAAGCCACTTGGAAAGACTATGCAGACTGTATAAAGTTAATTAGAAATTGGCGTGGAAAGAAAAAAGATAATGCACTTATTCCTGAGGAATGGATAGAAGCAGGGGTATAATCCCCTGCTCATTTACTCATCTATTTTTATCAGGTGTTGCAAATTAGGGTCGTTCTTTATCCGTTCCATTTCGTCCGTGACAATCTGCTGGACTTCCTGCTTGACCCGATTGTAATTCGACTGTATTTCTTCCTGCATCCGGTCGTTCCCGTCCTCGTCCCTGAAATCTATAATTTGGGGTAGTTTTTTGTAACTGGCTGTTTCCCGTTTCACTTTCTCGTTATCCACCATAATTTCCGCATGGAATATTTTCTGCTCTATCCGTTCATCGAAATTGTCGCTGACCGCACCCACAAACATACCCTGTGTGAGATTGGATATTTTGCTGGGTGGTATCAGGCTATCCATCTGCGTACTGATAGAAGTTGATTTATCGTTCCGGTTGATAGTCATGCTTTGCCGTTTTTGCAGTACCTTTCCGAAACGGTCTGAAAGCGTTTTAGCCGTTTCAGAAACCACCTGACCGGAAAAGATATTACCCACAGTATTTTCGATAACTTTGCTTTCCTTGTCCCCATAATCCCGGCGTAACTGGCTGAAATCCTGAAAGCCCAAACAGACCGCTACCTTGTTGCTTCGTGCCGTTGCTATCAGGTTATCCAGTCCCCGAAAATAGATGGTCGGTAATTCATCTATGATTACGGAACTTTTGAGTTGGTGCTTCTTGTTTATCAGCTTCACAATACGGGAATTATACAGTCCCAAAGCACAGGAATAGATATTTTGTCGGTCGGGATTGTTACCTACTACTAAAATTTTAGGCTCTTCCGGATTGTTTATATCCAGTGAAAAATCATCACCTGTCATTACCCAATATAAAGCCGGACTTATCATACGGGAAAGCGGGATTTTAGCACTTGCAAGCTGTCCATAGGCTAAGCACCCGGCGCCTTGCCACCTTTTACAGTGGTAGGTTTCCAAGCACTCGCCTCCGAACCGTGCTGACAGGTCTCCCCGTACACGGCTCTCCACCTTCTCATTCAGTCTAACTTTCCTGCATGTATTTTGTGATGGCATACTGAACATACTGCTAATGTTTTGCGGTTACGTGAAATCATTTTTATTTCCCAATCACTTTTACCTTTTAGGTCTTTCAATTTGCGTACATGGTGCATTTCAAGATTGTCCGTAGCACCGCAATTTTCACATACACGTGCCTGAAGTCTCTTGATTAGTCCATTTCTGCCGCCTGTTATGGCAACTGTGTTTGGCAGTTTGTCATCCAAATACCGATTGGGCAGTTCCTTTCGCTTAAAGCCTTTGTCGTAGAACTCACGTTTGAACTCATATCCCCTTTTATTGGTGTACGGTATGGCAAATACTCCGTTTTTCTTGTACTTCGCAATGATTTTCTTTTTAGAAGTGCTGTACTTTGCGGCGTATGTCTTATACATACTGTATTCCATGATGTTATAAAAAGAGTCAATGACGGGACTATTATTTGCAATCGAATAGAAGTTATAGAGCCCCATGATTTCGGAGTTATATTGGCTTATAATTTCCAAATCATCAAGACAGCGCATATATGTACGTCCTTTGGGCTTCCAAACCTCCTTACCTTTTTGCACAGTAATCTTTACCGCATCATATTCAAGGAGCTTCTTCCGCATCACTTCAGTAGTCACATACAGGACTATCTTATGGTCTAAGCTTCTTGTCAAATGTCCGTTTTTATCCCTACGGGTGTCATTGGATTTGCGTATAAATACGTCATAACCGAGAAATTTAGCATGTTTTCTTGCATTGGTTATCAGCGTTTTTTCATCAGATAGTTCCAATTTCAATTTGTCTGCCATAAATTGCTTTATGTCCTCTTTGATTTTGATACAATCCTCTTTGCTGCCAATAACACCAATGAGAAAATCATCCGCATATCTCACATATTTTAGACGTTTCATATCCGCATCCATTTCATCACCTGCCGGATATTTCAGACGTTCTTTGATAACTTCTCCAATTTGTTTCAACAGTAGTCGCCGTTCCGTTTCGTTCTTTGCTTGTTTCAGCTTTGTTGTCAAGTAGTATTTTTTCTGCCCAAGCTGTTTTGCTATCGGATTTTCTTTGCGCCTTTTTCCCTTGTTGAATTTTTCAGTGTATTCTTTGATGTATTTGTCGAACTTGTCAAGATAGATATTTGCCAGTATAGGACTTATTATCCCACCTTGTGGTGTTCCGCTATACGATTTGTGAAATACCCAATCTTCCACATATCCGGCATTCAGAAACTTTCGGATGAGGCGTAGAAAACGCATATCTGAAATACGTTCTGAAAGAATGGCTATCAATACTTCGTGGTCTATATTGTCAAAGAAACCTTTAATGTCTCCCTCGATGAACCATTTTGTATTATTGAATGTCTTTTGTATGCTCCAAAGTGCAGTCTGCGGACTTCTCTGTGGTCTGAAACCGTGAGAAGAATTTTCAAAACTGCCCTCGTAGATTGCTTCCAAAATCATTCGGATAACTTCTTGCAGAAGTTTGTCAATGAATGACGGAATACCCAGCGGTCGCATTTTCCCGTTTTTCTTGGGAATGTACACCCGCTGAGAGGGATTTGGCTGGTACGTTTCATCTTTGAGTGTACCTATCAACCGTTCAATATGGGATATACAGAAACCGTCAATGGTTTTTCCATCGACACCTTTCGTCATATTGCCCTGTTTCGTATAAATACGTTGGTAGGCAATGTAGTACATCTCCTCATTAAACAGTAACCGATACAAACGTTCAAACTTGTAAGCCAAGTCGGAACTATGTTGTGTTAGACTGTTTAATATCTTTTCTGGATTTCTTTTCATGTCTCTCACATTTTCCAAAATTTGACATTAAACGATATTGGCTGCTTCCCTTCGCCATGTACAAGGCTTTCCCTTGCTCGGACTACTACGGAAGCTCTGTTGCCATATGGGTTGCCCCACTTAGGCAATCCCCGTTTAGACATATAATAACTATTGGCATGATAGATTGTCGGATACGACTTTCGTCCTTTACTATGTATGTAGTTGCTCCGTGATAAGTTCTTTTTGCCCATGCAACCTACAAGGCGAAGCTGGGTATCACGGCTTGACGTTTGTAACTGTCTTCCGTCAAGGCTTAACCATCGAGCCGCTTAGACTATCGTTCAACCAGTATAGGCTTTATCCTCGTATCTATCGTTTCACCTCGCCACACGGTCAGAACTTGACAGTTAATTCACTCGTGGCTTTACCGACATGCTACACTCCCCATCGTCTTTCGTTGAATGGATAAGTCGGCTGGTGATAGGTTATTATTTCAAAGAACACGAACCTAATAGCTTGCCAAAGCTATATTTATTATATGCCCTTACGGGCGCACCTGCAACTGGTCTTGCGCATTGGATTCCCATGCGTCCATGAACGGTGAAAGGTAGTTTTCCAGTTCGGGATAACTGGTTAAAATAGTGAACGTATCGGCATATTTTTTGTTCAGAAACTCGATAGCGTGCGGGAATGTACAATACTTACCACCCTGATAGGTTTTCAAAAACCAAATGATAGAAGCCAGCAGGATAATCGGGCTTTCTACAAAAAAGTCTCCCTGCTTGGTTATATCGGGTAAGTCAAGGGCATTGCTGCCCCCTTCTCCCCTAAGAACCGTACGTGAGAGTTTCCCCTCATACGGCTCAAGCAACTCAATATTCCTATTTGTTGTTAGAAATCGGCTCATACTTTCAACTATTTCGTTTATTTCTCTTGTAGCAGTTGTTGTGGACAAGTTGCCGTACAATTGAACCACCAACAGATATTTCGTTGATGTTCCATGCTTTTGTACAGTCTATTTCCTTGCCACATAACGGACAAATCCGATTCTGCCTGTTCCATAAATATAAAAGAGACTTACGTCCTTTGAGAGATTCCAGCATTTGTTGCTCCTTTCGTTGTAGGAAATAGTCATTATACTGAGGGTCGAAAGGATTTGCCTCTCCCTTGACTTGCTTGTACGGAGTATAATGTATATCCGACAGCTTTTTAAGGGTCAGGTAGTTCACTTTTCTACTTTTCGTTTCATATTTCCATGCAAACGTCCATTTGCGCCCCCGAATTTCATGCCAATACCTATCTGCTACCCAAGTCTTGCGTTTCTTTGGGTGGCGACGTAAAGCCCATTTCTTCGTGAGGTTATAAATGTGATTGTCGCAACCATGAAAAGCATCGGTTGATGCACCATATCGGTAATAATTACCCCAACCTGTGATTACAGGATTGAGCATTCTAATTAGCGATTCCTGCTTACACATCTTGTGCCCTTTTACAATGTCACTGATTTTTGCCCTAAAGCGTTTTTGTGCATCTTTGGACGGAGATGTATATAGCCTTTTGTCAAACTTCCTTATGTTGAAACCTAAGAAATCAAAACCATCAAATATGTTTGTAATAGTTGTTTTCTCTTCTGATAGAGTCAATCCTCTTTCTTTGAGAAATTCTATCACCATTGGTTTGACCTCGTTTTCCAGTAGTTCCTTATCTCGACCTGTGATTATAAAGTCGTCAGCATAGCGAATAAGATTTACCTTGTAGTGGAATGTCTTATTGTTACGCCACAACCTTTTGAATCTTTCAGCCAAGAGTGGTTGAAGTCCGTCAAGTGCCATATTTGCAAGCGTAGGTGATATGATACCTCCTTGCGGTGTGCCCTCCTCTGTCGGGAACAGTTTTCCATTGAATACAGCTCCACATTTCAGCCATTTTCTAAGTATTGTCTTATCCATAGGGATATTCTCAATAAGCCAGTCATGGCTGATGTGGTCGAAGCAGCCTTTAATATCTCCCTCCAAAATCCATTCGGGAGAATGTTGGCGATTTAGAACCGTGTCAATCTGACGGATTGCGTCCATTGTCCTGCGTTTCTTTCGGAAACCGTAGGAAAAGCGGTCACCTGTCGTTTCGGCTATCGGTTCCAATGCCATGAGATATAAAGCCTGCATCGCCCTGTCTTTCATGGTCGGTATTCCCAATGGTCGGAGTTTACCGTTCTTTTTCTTGATATGAACCCTACGGAGCGGCTGCGGAGTGTAGCCACGACGTTTCAGTTCACCGATTGCTTTGTACTTGCGCTTGGGAGAATCCCAAA
>ERZ827181.2534-NODE-2534-length-15443-cov-9.176761_pt1 | contig 15443 bp, 13 predicted proteins | sample MGYA00519778_ERZ827181 | MGnify/ENA primary metagenome ERZ827181 (study PRJEB31778, sample SAMEA3449273) | human gut metagenome | biome: human gut; feature: human-associated habitat; material: faeces | place: United Kingdom | collected 2010/2012 ...
CCATCCTCATAAGGTAATGAACAAACATTCCCTTGTTGTATGAAACATCTTTTATCCAAGTCTTTTGCATTGTACTTTTGGGCGAATGAAACACTTTCTTCTGACAGGTCTATGCCGTAGATGTTTCCTTTCGGGCATAAATTCAATAGACGTTTCAAATTCGCACCGCCGCCGCAGCCTATATCAAGCACATTCCATTCCGGCTGCCATTCCACTTGCTTCATGCCACGATTGGCTAAAGATGCATGAAAACGATTCATCCCTCGCAAAATCATCCGTCCCCAGAATCCTTGCGGACAGCTTGTGTTTTGCAAGACTTTGTTTAAGAAATTCTTTTTTCCCATATGACTTTTAATTTTTGTTCAACGTCCAATGGTATGCGCTCGTATAGGCATCCCACATATTCTTATATACACCCTCTGTCACGGACAGTTGTTCATGCTTTCCGCACTGCACGATACGGCCCTCTTTCATCACGACAATCTGATGCGCGGAGATGACGGACGAAAGGCGGTGGGCAATCACGATGACTGTCTTGTCCTTTATCAGTGACTGCAAAGCCATTTGCATTTTATGCTCGTTTTCAGGGTCAGCAAAGGCAGTGGCTTCGTCCAGCACCAGTATCGGAGCATTCTTCAATATGGCACGGGCCACACATATCCGTTGGGCTTCACCGCCGGACAAGAACACCCCTTTGTCGCCTATCCGTGTTTCGTAGCCTTGCGGCAGACGCTCTATGAAATCGTGGCATTGGGCGGCTTTCGCAGCGGCTATTACCTTTTCTTTCGTGGCATCTGGAGAACCTACGGCGATATTCTCATATAATGTGTCGTAAAAAAGGAAAGTGTCTTGAAACACGAATGAAACCATATCCATCAGTTTTGCGGTAGCTATCTGACGTATATCCACATCTCCTATACAAATTTCCCCTTGCTCCACATCCCAGAACCGGGGTATCAGGTTGGCAACCGTTGATTTGCCGCTTCCTGACGGGCCGACAAGGGCAGTTATCTTTCCTTGTGGTGCAATGAAGCTGACATCACGCAGGGCTTCCGTCCGTGTTCCCTGTTCAGTGTTTTCGTAGGAGAAGGACACGTGGCGAAACTCAACATCGTAAGCGGCAGGCACTTGCGGATGTTCCGGCTCCGGCACAGGCTTCTTTTCCAATATGCGGTCAATACGGTTTACCCCTTCGTTGATGTCGCGTGTGTTGCCTCCTAAAAAGGTCAGTTTGTAAACGGGTGAAGCCATGCCCGGCCCCATGATGATGAAGAACAGCCACACCACAGCCAATGAGAGCGACTGCGGACTGGCTTGCAACAGCAGGATGCCCATCGGAAGTATAAATGTAACCATCGAATTGAGCAGGACGGTAAATGCAATCATCCCGTTCTGATAGGTGTCGCAACATTTCAAGGCGAATGTCTTGTATGCCTGTATCTCGGCGTTAAACTGGCGGAACGAGCGGACACTTTGCCCGAAAATCTTGACCACGGGCATTCCACGTACATACTGCACGGCGGATGCGCTCATCTTTTCCTGTGCATCGTAATAAATGGACATGAACTCTCTTGCCCGTTTCCCCATGAAGTTGGAGAATTGCAGGAAAAGGCTAATCACCACGACCACCAGACAGACCACTGTCAGCCATACATCCAAAGAGAAAAAGATGACCAGCATCACCGCCACCGTAGCCACTACATTGACCAAATCCGGGATGGTATGGGCGATGAAGCCTTCTATCTTTTCTATGTTCTGGTCCATCGTTTTCTTGATGGCTCCCGTGGAAGTGTTGTTCAAATATCCCAAAGGTAATTTGCCGATATGCTCGGACAGGCGGACACGCAACCCATACAGGATGCGGAAAGCAGCCACATGCGAGGACATCAGGGCGGCATATAGCAATACCAATCCGCCAACAAGCCCTCCAAACGCTATCCATCCCCAACGCATCATGCCCGCTCCGTCCGAAGCGGCAGGATTTGCGCCATGAGATAACAACTCTTTCAAGATTTCATAAACAGCCCAATAAGGCACTAACATACATACCGCACTACCGGCGGACAGCAGACCTGCCAATATAAGCAGGCCTTTCCTTTGTCCCGCTATCTCGAACAGTCGGGACAAACCTTCTTTCTTTTTTGATTTCTCCATTGTTGTTAAGTTATTTTGAAATGATTTTATACCCAAGCAACGAACTGAACTTATAGCACAGCCGCGTCATCCGCCCCAGTATATGCCCGAAGAAGAATCCCCAGCGCGGACGGAAGAACTTCATGTAGTTGGCTTGCTCGATGAGTTGTAAGGTTGGCTCCCATTGTTCCACTAAATGCCCGTCGCTCAGCCCGGAACGGATTTGAGCTTCGTGCTTGCGGAGGGAATCAGGCTTCACTCCGTGCCGGCTCATCATCGTGCCGCACACGTCGAACCACAGTTCGCCTCCCCCGAAACGGATCGCCACGTGATGCAGGAAGGATTTTACTTGCTTCTCGTAGAAGTACATCAGTACCCCCTCCACGATGAAGATAAATTCTGCTTCGGGGTGCTTCCGGCGCAGGTCATCCATCCAGTCGGTTTCCAGCAAGGACGCCGCGATATAGACATTGCCCGGCTGTTCGGGTATCAACTCCCGGCGCAATGCGATGACCTCCGGCAAATCAAGGTCATAAAAGACCGCTTTCCCGTCCCCGATACGCTGGAAACGGGTATCCAGTCCACATCCCACATTGACCACGACCGGATGCGAATGTGCTTTAATAAATCGGCGCACAGCGCAGTCAAAATACCATCCACGCACCACGCATCCCACTTCGCTCAACTTTGCCCCGTCGAACTGGGAATAATCGTATTCCAAACTGTCCGCCAGCCATTCCGCAGCCTTGTCATATAGAATGGGATTATTCCGGCGACTTTCTTTGGCTCTCATGTATAGCGGAATAAGCAATGTTTCCGCTACAATACTCTTAAACTCGTATTTCTGTCTCATATTTTTGGAGTGTTTAATAGTGAACGATATTCAGAATTGTTCATAAAAAAAGGAGGAAACCTCCGTGAAGATTTCCTCCTTACCAACCGTTCTGATGCGGTTGAATGTTCGTATGTACGTTGTCTGTATCTCATATCTTGATAATAGCCCTCCAACCTTGGATTTCAAACAGAATATAATCGTGCAAAATAGCCTCCATCTCTTGCTGGGGTACGGAATGCATCAATAGCTCCTCGAACATCGTGAACATCCATACCGTATGCAAATGAATGATAAAATCGGACACAGCCGTATTGATTTCGGGATGTTTCCGCTGCATGGACGCGAACCACGCCTTAACCAATTCCGTAGAACGGTCGGTATAATTCTCACGGAAGCGTTCCAATGAAGAACCTTGCGCACGGAACAACAGTATTTCCATTAGCGAACGGTGCTTGTCAATCAACAAGACATATTCGTCTATACAGGATTTCAGGTATTTTTCCGACCGCATTATCATAATATCCTCGCCCCGTATGCCGTGGTGTTCTTGCAGCATGGCTTCCAAAGCGCACAAAACAGGACGGACTACCTCACGGAACAGTTCGTCTTTGTTTGTGAAGTAGTTATAGATATTTCCGACGCCAACACTTGACAACTCCGCTATTTCGCGCATGGAAGTCTTGGAATAGCCTTTCCTCTCGAATTGTTGTCTGGCAACCGTCAATATCCGACCTTGTATGTCCTCTTTCAGCACTTGCATTTATAGTGAACAATGTCTGTTTTTAATTTTTTGCAAAGGTACAAGGCTTGAAATTGTCGGGCAATACCTATTTTTAGGGATTTTCAGTTATAAACCTGTTTATTTCTGTTCTTTTTCCGCAACTTCCATCCGCTCCACAGACACCACACAATGGCAATGCCGGCGATGAACACGAACACATACGTGGCGGCAATGCCGATGTAGATGCGTCCGCTGTGGACTTCCAGAGCGAAGTTCCAAAGCGACATGGGGAGCGCGGCGAGGCTTTCCGGCTGGGGAAGCGCGTTCGTCCCGTTGTAGTATTCCACGGCAAACGGCTCTTTACCCAAGTCCGCGCTGAAACCCGATATGGCTTTCTTGCCAAACGGAGGACCGGACTTATCCTCGGCCTGTTCGCCCGTGAACCAGTCGGTCGCCGTGCCTTGCGCTCTGTTCCATACAAACAGTCCGCTGAACGAGCCGCAGAGCCAATGACCTTGCACTTCGCGCTGCCATACGTTCAACCCCATCACGCTGACGGGTGGCGTATGTGTCAGCCTTTCGGGGATGGCGTCGAACGATTTCAGGGAATAAAAGCCTTCGGAAGTGGAGAGCAACCAGTCGCCGCAGGCGGTGTCGTAGCGCACCATTCGCAGTTTGTCGTTCCACGGGTTCGGGCTGTCAAGGGTGCTTCCGGGCAGGGCCGGCGTATCGGTCAGTGCAAGAGCTATCAGTACGGGCGGACGGAGACACCAGCCTGTCACGGCAATAAGTAGGGTCAATACAAGGGTGGTGCGGCCTAACTTGTCATGCCACAGCAACGAGAGGCGCGTCCAGCGTGCCGCCTTGTCCGCACTCTTTCCTTGTTTGTGTCTGCGCCGCATGTATTTAGGCAGTAGCCAGTAGAGGATACCCGTCAGGCTGAGCAACACCAATACCACGGCCACCGCATCCATGACGAGCTTGCCCGGCATACCGAACAGTTCGCCCGTATGCAGCATCCACACCGTGCGGAACAGGGAGACTTTGCCGTCATAGTCCGACGGGGCTTGCAACTGTATCTTACGGAATTGGGTATGGGGAGACATGGAGATATAGAGATAAGAACGGCCCAGCACCGCCAGCGTGTCGCCCTTGCAGGTCATGTCCGTCAGCATTTCATCTCCGTCCGTAGGGAGCGGTATCTGCTGCCAACCTGTGTGGATGCCGTAACGGTACAGCCCGAAAGGACTGAGCGCATACAGGCTGCCGTCCGCCGTTTGCGCCACGGCACGTATCTGCCGATAGTCTGCTCCATCGGACAGTCCGTCGTTGAAGTCGGCGAATGCGGAAGCGGAAGTGTCCGTCCGCCAGATGCCACCCGTGCCATAGACCAGCACACGGCGCACGTTGTCCTCGTCCGTATAGGGCAATGTGCCCCGCAGCAGGCCACCGTTCCATTTCGTGTATTCGTAACGGACAGGCAGCCACTTCCTGCTGATGTCGACATCACGCACAAGCCACCGGTGGTTCAGCACGATGCCCGACAGACAGAACATCAGCAGAAAAAGGCTGAGCGCGATGCCCAGCCACTTATGATGTTTTTTCCATGTAATCCGTTTCATGCCGTTGCCGTCTGTTTCTTGTGCAACTTATTATATATGAGGTAAGCGGCAGTCGCCAGCAGCGACAGTCCGATGACCGCCAGTTGGTCGGTATGTTCCGACGGTGCCGCCCACAAGCCTTCCAACACGTGGATACGGTCGAACACCTCCACACCTATCCAGAAGATGATGACCGTGGCGTAGCCGTAGCGCAGGCTCATGCCCCATACCGGATAGCGCAGCAGCCGGGCGAACATGAACAGCGAACCGATGAACCCGCCCATGCCCACGAGCAGGGTCACGGGGCTGTGGTCGCCGATGAAGCGTCCGTCGTAGCAGAACATCAGCAGCAGGTAGCACGTCCAGAGCATCGTCACCACCTCCATGAAAGCCACGATGCTGGTGTGGCGCGTCATGGGGCGGGCGGCAATCTCCTTCTTGTGCCTGCCGAAGAACAGCCTTTGCCACCAGTTGAGGAAGTTGCAGCCGTTGCGTGTGCAGAACAGGTAGAGCATCATCGTCATCGCCCAAAAACCGAAGGTGGCGGGCAGCAGCAGGTACTCCGGGCGGCTGACAACCTCGCCCGTCACAGGGTCGAGCTGTGCCTGCGTGCCGAAGCGGTTGGCGTAGTACATGAAGAGGAAGTCCACCGCCCCCATCCAGTAGAACATACCGCCGAACAGTCCGAGCAGGGTCTGACGTGCGTCTCCCTTCACGAACACGCCGACGATGACCATCAGCAGTCCTACGGCACCCATACCCATACCGGCATAGAACTGCTCCACGCCCGAAGTGGCGTCCTTCAGCGCACGGGCAAGGATGTGGGTCAGCGGCATGGCCACGAGGGTGACGGCTATCGAGACAACCGCCTTCCCCCAGTGCAGTTGCTTCGTCCCGCTCATTGCGCAGCCATTTTACGTTTCGCGCTCTTGTACCACAGGTAGACCGCCAATGCCACGAATGCCAGGAGGATGATGATCATCTCCGTCTTGTGCTCCATCGGGGCAACCCATATCTCGCTGAACAGGTTCATGCGCCCCAATATTTCCACAGGGGTCCAGAACACGATGACCGTGGCGATGGCCATGCGGATGTTCGCGCCCCACGAGGCAATGCGCAGCTGCTTGGCGAAGATGAAGAACGACCCTATCAGGCAGCCCAGCCCCACGAGCAGGGTTACGGGATGGTGGTCGCCGAGGAACACGTCATCGTAGCAGAACATCAGCAGCAGGTACGAGCCCCACAGAATCATCATCAGTTCCATGAAGGTCACGATGCTGGCGTGGCGTGTCATGGGGCGTGCGGCAATGTCGTTCTTCCGCCCCCGGAACAGCAGCCGCTGCCACCAGTTGATGAAGTTGCAGCCGTTCTTCGTGCTGAACAGGTACATGATCATTATCATCATCCAGAACCCGAACGAGGCGGGCATGATGAGGTATTCGGGCCGCGTCACCACCTCGCCCGTCACGGGGTCGAGCTGCGGCTGCGTGCCGAAGCGGTTGGCGAAGTACATGAAAAGGAACTCCACCCAGCCCGTCCAGAACAGCAGGCCGCCGAACAGCCCCCAAAGGGTCTGCCGCGTGTCGCCCTTGGCAAACACGCCTGCAATAACCATCAGCATACCCACGAATCCCATGGCAAAAGCCGAATAATGCAGTGTGGTCTCATCTAGAAAATGCTCCATCAGAATCATCACGGCATGGCCAAGCGGCATGGTGAACAATACCATCAGGAATGATGCGGTGGCTTTCCACCAATATTTTTTCTTTTCCATTTTTACTTCAGTTGTCTTTGTTTCCACTGTCTGTTTCATATTCCATTAATTTACCTTTGATATACTTTTTATAAATAACTATTACGATAATTGCCATAACCAATAATGCGGAATGCAGCATCGCTGTGAACCCCCATGAAGGAGCCTTCTCAGTATCTCCATATTTGGCGGACATCACGAAATGAACGGCAGTTATTGCAATTACTGCAACCGTAATAAAAGGCCATTTCACCCATTTGCGGTTGCAGAATTTCCAAAAACGAAAGAGTGTCTTTTCCATATCTTATAGATTAATTCAATTCATCCACATAATAACTTAACTGTCCTCCCGTTTCGTCAATCTCCACATTTTCATTATACCAACTTACAATTTGGAGCTTAAAGAAACGTTCTCCATCAGCCGAGCGTATCAGATATGTATGATAGGAAGGAGTATAAGTCATGGGAGGACCTGCTACTTCTATCACCTTGTCAAGTAAAGGATTTCCGCTCGTAAGTGTTCGCTGTGGTCCGGTGTTTGGGTCAAACCACGGATGTTCGTTTATATCCAGCCCATTCTCATTCAGATACCTGTACCAGTCCTTTTGTGAATAGGTCACATACACGTCCTTATCGGTATCGGTCACCCATTCCACACCTTGCGGTATTTGTGATACTGAAGTCCATTTATCATAATTCCCGAAGCCAAGGTCTGTTGCCCCTCCTTTGCCACATCCGCTTGTGCCGCTGTTGGTACGCATGTGGTAACCGCAAAAAGCAATATCCCAATCTGTCCTGTTATATTGTTCTCCCTCCTTTATATCTTCTCCTGCATGATGACGGTTGAATATTTCCCCGGTACGCAGATTGAAGTACATCCAGTCATTTGTTTCCTGCGATATACCATTGTAACCGGTAATGCGAGGCATGACCTTTCCTTCAAATGGCAGTGCATCATATTCTGTATCAAGAATACAAGATGTAGGGAAGAACATCATTGGAACACATACCATCCATGTCACTATCTTTTTCAGCATTGTCAATTCCTTTTTATAAGTTTGAGAAATTCGTCTATTTTGAACTCCACTTGTACAAAGCCCCTTGTTCCCGCCGTAGCAGGTACATTGAAGGCCGTAAGTCCCGAACCAAGCGTTTCCGGCTTGTAGTTGAACAGGTTATCCACTCCCAAAGTCAACTTCACTTTATTATAGAAAGTCTGCGTTACACTCAAGTTACATAAGGCATAAGTAGGCAAGATGCAACGGAAGTAGGCATCGTGGCTCACACCATCCACTGTCAGACGGTCCTGCACATCATATTGCTTCTTTCCCATAATGGATGCAGTAAAGCCGGCCAGCAGAGAATAATTCTTTTTGTTCAGTGTATATTCCAATCCGGCTGTAGCGGCATGAGGTGAGGTGGTACTGATGCGTAAACCGTCTATCTTGCTTACATACACATACGAATAGGATGTATTCAGTGCAAGGCAATCAAGCATTTTCCACCTTGCCAGCAATTCCGCACCCACCAGTTCCTGCGAGGCAAGATTCTCATACTCGAAGTTGTACTGCATGTCATAGATTCTCCATACTCCCTCTATCTTGTTCTTGTAGAGATTTCCGTAAGCAGTGGCGTTTACGAACAGGCGTTCACCGGCATACTCGGCACCCAGCGAAAAATAATTGTTCTTTTCAGGTTTCAAGTATTCGTTTCCTTTTATCATAAACATTCCCAAATGATCCCAGTTAAAGAACAGCTCCTTGATGCTTGGAGAGCGGTATCCCTTGGAATAAGTGGCACGCAGACTCCAGTGCTCGGAAGGTGAATACTTTCCGGCCACGGTAGGCATCCACATAAAACCGAACTGTTTGGAGAAATTGGTACGTATGCCCGCCGTGAGCATCCACTGTTCGTTTGCCGTCCACTCGTCCTGAAGGAAATATTCAGTCTCATGCAGGGCACGGCTCAACATCTTATGGCTTCCTTTTCCGGCAAAACGGTCACTGGTGAGTTCGTCCGTATAATGCTCAACTCCAAACGTCAGATGATGGCCGTCAAAATAGTCGCTTGTTATCTTCAGACGGGGTTGCATGATGCGGCTCTTATAAACCTTGCGTTGTTCGTCGCGACGCTCATGGCGTTTATAGCGGTCATAGAAGTCCGTGTGCAGGCTTGCAGTCACAGTGAACCAGTCTTTCAACGAGTATGATGCCCTTGCGCCCAGTGTATAATCCTTAGACTGACTGAAAACAAGGTCCTGCACCATATCGAACTGGTTCATCCAAAAAGCAGTTCCATATACTTCCGCCTTGAAGTTTTTGCCCGGTTCAAAAAAGAGTTTCTGCGAGACAGACAGGTGTTCCGTACCCTCTACCCCCATAGGAGGACGGGGCATATCGCTCTGTATAATCACATCCTCGTCAAGGAAAGGATTCGCTTCGGCAGTGTACACTTTCCGGTCGCCTTCTGCCTGATAGAGATAGAAGGCATCGCTCTCGCTGTACCATACGTCTGTCTGTGTGCCGAACCATTTGTGTTTCCAACCCGCCGAGGCCCAGCTTTGGAGATTGGGACGGTCGGAATTCTTCTCGAACATATAAAGGAAATCCTTTTTCGACGGGTTTTTGTAGTTGCGTTCGTTCATCTGGCCGTAACGCACTCCTGCGTCAAACCGAAGTCCGTCCGTTGGCTTCTTGGTTATCAGATTGATAACCGCACCCGATGCCCGCGAGCCGTATAACGTGCTCGTGGCACCTTTTACAATCTCAATACGATCCAACGCATGGAGGTTGAATCGTTCATAGTCAAGGTTTCCCGCCATGTCGCCCGTCATGCGCTCTCCGTCCATTAAGAACATGACATGACGTGCATCAAGTCCCTGCATGGAAATCTCGTTGCCGAAACCTACTTTCTGGATGTTCAGTCCCGGTGTCTGCTGTTGAAGCACTTTCTGTATGTCGCTATACCCGGCTTCTACCATGGATGCCGCACTGATGACCTGCGTCAGTATGGGAGCCAGCTTTACAGGGCGTTCCTTATACGAGCCGATTACGGTTACTTCACCTATCATCTCGTTGTCCGACTCCATGTATAGTTTTTTTGGGAAGTCCTTTACCGGAAAGCTGCCCTCCAACGGTTTAAAGCCGATATAGGTCACTTGATAATAACACACTCCACCGCCTGCCACCTCCAGCGTTACGCGGCCGTCTTCATCAGCCACCGCATGAAAAGGTTTGGCAGCGTCCTTGACATTGGAATAGGCCACAACTGCGCCTGCCAATGGTATGTCTGTACCTCTCTCCACAATGGTTATGACTATCTTGACGGCTTCGGTGGCGGCTGACGCATGGCATACCATCATGATAAGTGACAAGAAGGTGAATGTCAGTTTATAGATAGTCTTCATTCTTTCATCATTTTTACAAATTACAAAAAAAGAGGGAAGATAACGGTGAGGCTATCTTTCCTCTTTTCCCTATACGCTTACAAGAGAAGTTCACTCGATACCGTGTTCTTTCTTGTATTCTTCAAGGTCTTTCTCATACTGTGCAAATTCTTCTTCAAACCGGTCAATGCGGGTAGGGTCAATCTTTTGCAAGTAAACGTCTGAACTAAAGTTCATCACATTAAAGTTAGTAACGAATTCAATCTCATTAGTGTTTACATTTAAGAAACCTGTTACACTACCAGCACCTCCATTGCCGTTGTCATATTCCTCATCAATGGCGGTATAGACCGTATTACCACCATCGCCTTGAAATTTAATCCAGCCCTCCCCTTGGTATTCTTCTTTTTCCCAAGAGTTGAGTTGCATAAACTTCACATCAATAGTGAACCAGATGGTAAGAGGCATTTTTCCTACGCAGAACTCCCTTATCTGGAGGTTAAGTATGTCATCATCTTTCCAATTCAGATAATATTTCAAAGGGCATCCCTCATCTAATAATGTCTTGTTCACTGTCCCCTGCATTGCTGTTGCGTTTAAAACAACACTGTCTTGCAAGATTTCTTTTGCCGCACTGATATAGCTTTCGGAAACCGGAGTCTTGGTAATTTCCTCATCAGCAGTGCAGGAAAAGAACATCACGCAAGACAGTGTCATTAACACAACAGCAATGAGCATCATTAAAAATTTCTTCATGATGATAAAAAAATTAATGTTTCTAATTATAAGACTCCAATTGCTTTATTTATTGTAATTTGTTGTCCAATCATATGCTTTAACTCCATATCCGGACGGAAGACTATTCCATTGAATTAGGTCGTTTTCTATATAATACTTTTGGATAAAATCTTTTGTTTCCTGCCTATTATAAATGTCTTCATCTATTCCAAATCGACATTTTTTAGAACTAGTTCCATAGACTCTTTTAAGTTCGGGGTGAACAATTTCGTTCACAGAGGGGAGGAGTGCTAAGCGTAATTCGGAAGCAGCTTCAAATTGTCGCAATTCTAACGCCTTCAATTTTGGACAATCTATCAATGTAATGCTTGTTGCAGTCGTAGCATTATTAGGAAAATGCACCTCTTCCAAACTATCACAGCAGTACAATAGAAAATAGTCACCAAATTCAGCATTGTCCCCTCCGCCATCACCACGCTGTCCGAAAGTCGTTGATTTTGAAATATCAAAGTCTTTCAGTCCTTTCATTATATTTCATATCCACATAACATAAATTTTCAATGTTACGTGTATCAAAACCATTAGGAGTACTAATATTCTTCAATTGCAATGAAAAAGCAGAACTTGGAATAGGGAAATAGCTGATTTCACATTTTTCATCGGTCAGCATATACAACATTGCCCCATTATATCCTTTATTATTGGCGATATACTGAAAACCTTCAATGTTACCTACTGTCATAGTTTTATTTTCGATATCAAGGGTAGTAAGATTTTGAGAACGCTCATTCGGCTTAACAAGGCGTTTAGCTATATCAATATATTCACCATCAAACATAGACGGATATAATTTTTGCAACAAGGTGCGCCACTTTTCGTCAGGCACTTCTCGCAATGTCGTATATTTAGCCAAATTTCCTGATGCATCTTCCATCTGTATATCTGCACTTGAAGCATTCTGATAGAAAGCTACAATTTCATTACAATTATATTTTGCTATTTCAGGTAGGCATAGTTTCGTCAGGTTATGAAGCACGGTTACTGTTTCATCGCCATTCTCTTGTGTTTCAATATTTACCAAACCAGGAAAATCGCAAATCTCATTTCCTGTCAAGTCCACTCCCGTAATCTGCTCCGGCAACTTGGCAAAGTCGAACGCCGGACCATAACCATTGTCCGACAAATCTACTTCGGTCAGGTTGGGCAGTATGCTCAGTTCGGCAAGCGCGTCGGTGGAGATGTTTGTTCCCGAAAGGTCGAGGGTGGTGGTATTGTTGGCCAATTCGTCCAGTAGCAGGTTGCCGTCGGCATTGAACTGGTAGCCCTTCTGGGCAAGTATGGTTTTCAGTTCCGTGTTCTGTACGGTGGCGGTGCTGTATGAAGGCCCGTCCTCATCGTCGCTACAGGCGGTGAAGCCGAGGCACAAGGCAAGAGCGGCAACACCCATGTAAAGTTTGTTCATCGTTTCAATTTAATTTAAGTTACACTTATTTTTATTGGTGCAAAATTACAATCATGTCAGAACCCTTACAATACCTTAAAATTGGTATTTTAGTGTTCACCATTTGTGGGTAGGAAATCCAGACTGAAAACATAACCCGCTGAATTTCAAAAGAAATCAAAGTCGCGTGGCTTTTCCACAAGACGGGATGAAAAGCAGGATGTTGTGGATTACGAACACTTCACCGTGCCATTTATATTAACCGTAGATCACTAGCGTCCGGAGAAAAATTCTCCGACAAGGGTTTAATTATTAAACATCAATAAGTTACAAGTATCAGAAAATTTTTCGATTAGAACATCAGTAACTTTGCGGTAGCCATCAAGAGGTTATCCGCAAGCCATGAACAAAGGAAAAACAATCTTCGCTCAGATTATGTCTCTCATTAACGAATACGAGTTCAAGAAATGTGTCGACCGCTACAAAGGTGACCGGCATGCTATCAAATTCAATTGTCGTGACCAGTTCATGGTGATGAGTTTTGCACAGTTCACTGACAGAACTGGTTTGAGAGATATAGAGACTACACTTAACCTCTGCGGCGACCTCTATCGCTCCGGAATCAAGGCAATACCTCGATCCACGCTTGCGGAGGCCAATGAGAAGAAGGATTGGCGTATATATCAAGACTTTGCGATGACTTTGGTAAAGGAAGCCACGATGCTTTACAAGGATGAAAAGCTGCGAATTGGTCTTGAGGAGATGATATATGCGTTTGACAGCAGTACCATTGAACTGTGTCTTAAGTTGTGTCCATGGGCCGAGTTTCATCATGGTAAGGGCGCGTTCAAGATACATACACTGATGGATCTGCGAGGCTCGATTCCCACATTTGTCATGCTCACGCCAGGCAAGGTTAACGATGCCAGGATGATGGACAAGATTCCTGTTGAAGCAGGTGCTTTCTACCTGATGGATAGGGGATATGTTGCCTTTGAGAAACTTTACAAGCATTTCCAGCAAAAGGGCGCCTGCTTTGTTACACGCGCCAAGGACAATATGTCTTATGTGGTTATTGAGTCCAGACCTGTCAACAAAGACTCGGGCGTTCTTTCGGATGAGACTATCAGACTTGCTGGATATTACTCTACCAGAAAGTATCCAAACACATTGAGACTTGTTGTGTATGAAGACTTTGAGACTGGAAGAGTATATCGATTTCTGACCAACAACTTTGCGATTGACGATCCGCTGACTATTGCGGAACTCTACCGTGAACGCTGGCAGATAGAACTGTTCTTCAAATGGATCAAGCAGCATCTTCACATCAGGACTTTCTACGGCACTTCCAAGAACGCCGTGTACACGCAGATATGGATAGCCATTTGTGACTATCTTCTGCTCATCATTGCGAAGAAGCGATACGGGTTGGATCCAAGTCTTCATTCTATCTCTAACTCAATCGGACAAGTCCTCTTCCAGAGGGCGGATATCCGTGAAATTTATAATCAGCCGACAACTCCCGTTTGTGTTCCGGAGGCGGGTTCTGTCGAGCAACCTACTTTATGGTAAAATTTCTCCGGACAGCAGTGACCGTAGATGAGATTTTATCAAAGATTGAAAATCTGACAATGCGTGAAATGCCGGGAGGCACGCTCTTCCCTGACACTATGAAGCAATATGACGACTATACCATCCGTGAAGCTCTTCATAACTGTATTGCACATCAAGACTACACGATGCAGCAGCGAATCAATTTCGTGGAAAATCCAACATACCTCTATTACTCCAATGCAGGGAGTTTTATTCCTGGTACTTTGGAGAATGCTTTAACGAATGAAGAACCTCAAGCATATTTTCGCAATGAGTGTCTTTGTAGGGCAATGGTTGATTTCAACATGATAGATACAGTAAGTAGGGGTATAAAGAAGATGTTCAATGAGCAGTGGCGTCGTCACTTCCCAATGCCTGATTATGAAATTGACGCCAAAAACAAGAAAGTATCGGTACGCATTTATGGCAATGAGATAAATGAACAGTATACTAACTTGCTCAAAACAAACAACTCATTGACCTTGTGGGATTGCATATCATTAGATACCATCCAAAAGGGCAGAACCATTCACGAGGACATTGCACAGGATTTATTGAACAGAGGGCTCATTGAGGGCGAAGCCCCCAATTATACAATCTCTTTAGGGATTGCAAAAGCTACTCGTCAACTGCAAGGTTACACTAAGCAAAAAGGACTTGATAAGGAAAAAATCAAACAGATGATTTTGCAGTATCTTAAGAATGCTGGTACAGATGGAGCCAAGCGTGATAGCATTTATGAGTACGTCAAAGACGTAATGCCGCAAGTCAAGACACATGAACAGCAATTGAGACTATTAGGAGATATACTTAGTACGTTAAGTACCGATAAACTTATTTATCCGAAAGGACGAACATGGTTTTTGAAAGAATAGTTATAACGGAAGATTATGACGGTTTATCCCCAATTATAGCGGAAATTATAACGGATTCCGTCATATTATAGCGGATAATGAAATCCGATTAAGTCATGCCAAATTCGTAAATTGAAGAAGTATGTTATTAGGAGAAAGAATAAAAGAGTTAAGAGAACAGCACGGAGTGCTGCAAAGACAATTGGCTGCTCTGCTTGAGATAGATACACCGATGTTCAGCAAAATAGAGCGCGGAGACAGGCGAGCTAAACGAACACAAGTAATACAATTGGCTGAATATTTTAAGGTGGATAAGAATGAACTTCTCACTCTGTGGTTAGCAGACAAAGTATTAGATGCGGTAGAGGATGAAGACGAATTAAAACACG
>ERZ827181.2536-NODE-2536-length-15435-cov-4.057802_pt1 | contig 15435 bp, 16 predicted proteins | sample MGYA00519778_ERZ827181 | MGnify/ENA primary metagenome ERZ827181 (study PRJEB31778, sample SAMEA3449273) | human gut metagenome | biome: human gut; feature: human-associated habitat; material: faeces | place: United Kingdom | collected 2010/2012 ...
TAGAGTACGGAATCGAAAACGGATCTTTGCCGACGCTGGCGCGGGTAAGACGATTTATTCGATACTTGAAAACGTGGTTTTACGAGTGTCCGGGCGGTACGCGAAAGCACGCTTTGAAAATGTTGAAAAAGCGATACGGATATACTTTCGGGGATTTTATTTTCGGCTATGATTATAATCGTTACGGTCTTACATACGACAACAATTTATATATAGCGGATATATTCGAAAGCCTGGAAAACTATGCGCAGAGCTATTGGATTTATGCGGCGCCGACGCCGCTGATCGTGGCGAATTACGCGATCCGCACGGATACTCAAAGAATAGACAACGGAAATTTTCCGCTCTTTGACGATGATTTTTTCAGCCGCAGCTCAAAGGAACTGAAAAAAGAATATTGCCACATTTTGGATTATAATGCCATGCGGCTGGGGAAACTGAAAGGCGAAAATGATCCGTACAAAGACGGATTTGAGATCGGCGTCGCGGCGGAAATGGAACACGCGAAAGAGCGTGGGAATCAACACACGAGAACGGGAAAAAAAGATTCCCCGGACTGTAATCAGCACAACGATCTTTTCGAGCTGGACGTAAAAATGCACGGACACGCGGCTACGATAGATAACTATACTTATTTCAGAATGTTATTAGACGACCAGCGTGCGGATTCCCTTGCGGCGGACGATAAAGACCTTTGCGATATCATCATGATCAAAAAGACGTCGGAGGCGAAAATCGTCATGCCGGGGTTTGCGATAGAGGAGGCTTTGTATCTGATAACGACACGGCTTTTCGATAAGGTCTATTATAATATCCGAAACTTACGCGGGGATAATACGCTGTTTGTATATCTGCTTAAAAAGCTATATAGTCCGATCAATAACCACTATGTACGGATCTTCAATCAGTATTCGATATATACTTCGACGCTGCGTGTGTCGAACGGAATGACGGACGAGAAACTGACGGATAAGGGAAAGTATTATCTCTCTACGAAAAAGGATTATGCGGCGCGGTTTGCAACGGACGGAATCAAAGAATTTTACGACAAGAAGGCGCTGCGTTCGAAATACGGATTAAACGATTTCGAGTGCTATGCGGATCTGCACCCGAGCTGCGAAGAGATGAAGAAAGTGAAAAGCCATTTTTACGATCAGATCTTCGAGGCGTTCGAGGATAACGGCATAGAGGCAATTAAGCGGCAGATATACCGCGAAAAAGTCGGTGTAAAGTATGTATGGCAAAAGCGGGAATACTCCGACAAATGCGGTGACAAAAAACAACAATAAAGCGTATGTCCCAAAAATAAAACGGGCAGGGCAGGTATGCGACGAACGCAAACGCGGAGCGGGGCAAAAGCGCGGCGGCCCAGGCGCGGGCAATCTCACTTATGTAGCCGCGCCGAAGGCGCAAAGGAAGTAAGTGAGTCGGCGGAGCCAGATAAATCTGAATAGGTAAACGTTGCCCGGAGAAAAGACGGTGACGGCCAGACCGACGGAAATGCGGACGTATATCCCCGCACCGTGGGGCGGGGGAGACGGCCGCAGAGCCGACGGGCGGCCGGCAACGGCGCCGGGCAACGTCATGCGAGCGGGGAGGCTAAAATCTAGCCGCGGCGCGCCGTATCTCTTGAAGAATTCCGCGCTTGTCGCGGGATTCTTCACGGCCCCGATTTTGGCAAAAATTTAGATTTTAACACAAAAAATCAGGTCGGAACCCGGCCAAAGGAGGCGAGAAATGGAACAAACGATCACGATTCGCACCAATCGCACGACACACCTGACGGTAGCGACGCTGCGGGTGTATCAATGCCTGAAAGATAAACTCCAAGACCGCGCTGAGGTCGTGGATTATAGGAAAGTGGCGGACGAAGTGGGCATGAGCTGGAACGGCGTGAAATATGCCGTATCGGCTCTGATCCGTTACGGCTTTATCAAGAAAGAAGGCGGGAAGCTGTCGGTTAATCCTTCCTCGCCGGAAGTTGTAGGGGATTATAGAACGGAGGCGGGAGGATGAAAGAGCTATTGAAGCCGAAAAGCAAGGCACTGACGGAAAAAGACTGTTACGAAGAACTTACGCGGATTATAAAGATATATTGCTATCAGGCAGTGGTGCGGGAAGAAATAGAGTTTTTCCGTTGGTGGGTAAAAAATGTATTGACGCAGCTTTCGGAGTATGCGTCATCGCCGGACGAGCCGGAGAAGTACCCGGCATATAAAGAACTGCGCCGAAAGGCAAGCGAGTTTGTGCGGGAGCCGGCGGAGGAGCCGTCGCGGGTGATGATACAGAGGGCGGAGCTGAAAGCGGCGTTGGAGAACGCAGAGAAGGCGGGCGGGCTTCGAGTACGGTCACGGAAGCCGAGAACGCAGGAAAAGCCGGAGAAGCAGGCGAACGGGTAAATGGTTGTCGGACGCGGAAGGAACCAAAAAAGGAAGGTTAAGAAATGGCGGAAGCGGTAAAGGAAAACAACAATTACATACGAATCCCGTATGAGTTTTTATCAAAGGGACTTACCGCCGCGGCGCTTCTGATCCTCGGCAAAATTTTCACGTTCTCGAATATTTCGAATAAGCAGGACAGCGTTTGCCGTTCGAGCTTCCGGAGATTCGCGCAGGACTTCCGCCTGTCCGAACGCCAGATCGCGCGGAAGGTGAAGGAGCTGAAAGGTGAAAAAGTAGTTGTGCAGGACAAAAGCCTGAACACCTGCGCGGCTTATACTTACGCGGGGGAGAAGTGCGGAAAAAGTTTTATCCGTTCGGATTTATATCTGTATCAAAAAGAATTTGAAATACACGGGGAAGGAAAGCGTTATTTAACGCTTTCGGAAATTTTGGTGCTGTCCTTGATATGGACGCATTGCAACAACCCGGAAACGGGAAAATACACAGGATCGATCCGCGGCATGGCGAAGCTTCTGGGACTTTCTCCGTCCACGGTGCAGAGGTGCATCGAGGTTTTGAAACGCGCGAATCTGATAATTTGTGAAACCAAAGCGCCGAACGGCAGCCGTTGGAGCGCGTATCGAGTCAATGAAAAACATTTGAAAACGGCGGAGCGGGAGTATAAAAATTCCGCCCAAAAAGAAGGCTATGTCGATCCGAAGATCGCGGCGCTGGACGCGCAGTCAGAGCGGGAGCATTTTTATTCCGTTGCCAAACGTCGTGCGGAAGCGCCGGCGGAGCAAGCGAAAGAGCGTTTGCGGACAGATGAGAGGTATAGGGAAGCGGAACAGCGTTACAATATGTTGATGCCGAAAATCGGAACGTATGCCGCGTTCGGACAGACGGAAGAATTAAAGAAAGCGAAAGGGGAACAGAAACGCTGGGCGGCCGTGATGGCGGAACGCATGAATGCGATGAATATCTCCCCGGCGGATTTGCGGCCGCGGTATCGGTGTGTAAAGTGTTCTGATACGGGATTCCGGCCGAACGGGCAAATGTGCGATTGTTATCCCAAAGGAGGCCGACGATGAAAGGGTACGGCTTCGCGGCGGGTGTGGAGTTTAGGGCGAACTGAATGAAAAAATAAAAGCGTGGAGAGATCCGCGCTTATCGTCGTGATAAAAAAAGCGTTTGGCGACCGATCCGCCGAGCGCTTTTTTCGTGCGTTTCGCAGCGTATTAAAAAAGGCAGTTTGCAGGTGACGAAAAAGAAACGGAAAAGGTGACAAAAAGCGAACGGCAGCCCATGACATTTTTGGGACAGTAATACCTATATATAATAGTATCTTTCAAAAGATTGTTATAGAAGGAATACGCGGCGGCGCCGGATAACGGGCGCCAAAGCCGCGGGAAGGGCGAGAAGGCTGGGATCGATACGGGGAAGCCCGCTGGGCTTCCTGGATATGGCTTGAAGGAAAACGGAAAGCCGCGGGCGGCTTTCTCGGTAGTGCAGCTTATTGGCGGGAAGAGTGGCCGCCACGGGGAAACTGCCCGGGAAGCTGATAGATAACGAATTCCCGCCCGACAGAAAATAAAGAAAAAAGCGGCCGATAGCCGCACGAAAAAAGACTTTTTAATTTTGTCGATTTGGGGGAAAATTGGGGGCAAGCTCCAAAAATACCCCGAAAATGAAAGAAAAATGAGCAAAAACCTTTAATTTTTGCTCATTTCAATGGTGAACCCTTTGAAGTTAAAGGCGAACTATTCAGTTGTTCAAAGGTTACCGTCTTTGATTGCCCTTTGTAGTTGAAAGTAATTATAAAGTGGTCGTCATAGAGATAAATGCTGTTTACAAAGGTATCTATGAGCCGTTGTTTGCCTTCTTGTGTGGAAATATCTATCTTTCGCAGATTAGAAAACGCAAATAACAGTTGCTCTTTTGTAAGTATCGGGTTTGTAACTTTTGCTTGGAACAGCTCGGATTCAAGGTTACTTTTTTGTTCTTCAAGTTCGTCAAGCATTTTCTTCGTTGTGGACGAGAATATACCTTGTGCGATTGCTTCAGCTAAATTTCGTAGCTTTTTATTTACTTCGTCAAGTTGATTTTGTATAACTGTTACGATATTGCTTTCTTGCGATTGCATCTCATAAACGCGATCTATAAGTTCTTCCAAAACTTCGTCGCTTGATATGAGTGAAAGAATTTCGTCAATAACAATTTCTTCTATCCAATCTTTCTTGACGGTTTTCTTATCGCATTTGTGTTGTTTGGATTGATTGCAACGGTAATAGCGGTATTTCTTTTCGGTATGACTTGTGCCGATTTCACCCGTCATCATCGCACCGCACTTGCCGCAAAAAAGTTTCGTGGTTAGTAAATAATCGTCTTCGCTTCTGTGCATGGCAGGAGCTTTTTTATTGACTTTCATTTTCGCTTGCACAGCGTTGAAATCTTCTTCACTAACAAGCGCAGGAATAGCGTTAGGAATTACCACGTCGCCGAACTTGTATTCGCCTATGTACTTACGGTTGGTAAGAATACGGAATACGGCATTGTAGTTCATAGAGTAGCCGCGATTTTTAACGCCACGCGAAGTAAGGAGTTTTGCAATGTCGTTTACTCTCGTGCCGCTGAGATAAAGAGAGTAAATTTCTTTCACGATAGGGGCGGTAGATTCTTCTATTTGGTAGTGGTCCTGTTCGTCCACATAGTAACCGAACGGAGCGCGAACGCCGTTCGCCTTTGCTTTGAGCGCATTTTCAGTCATACCGCGCTTAACCTTTTCGGAAAGCTCTGCCGAATAGAATTCTGCATAGCCTTCAAGGAGGGATTCCAGCAAGATGCCTTCCGCGCCTTGCGAAATAGTTTCCTTTGCGGAGATGACTCTGACGCCGTTCTTTTTGAGTACGTTTTTGTAGCCGATTCTATAGGAATACAAGTACGAACATATCAAAAATGGGAAAAAGGCGAAGCAAAACCAGACGGCTACAACTTAATCAGGCTAATGAATTTATTAGACATTGATTCCGTACAAGATTTCTTAAAGAACACTCCTATTGAAGACGATAATAATTACACAAAGTTTAGAAACCGTAAAAAGTATAATTAAAACCATACGATAAAGGCGAATCCGTCTCCTAATGGAAACGGGTTCGCCTTTAACTTGTTTGGTGACCCCAACGGGACTTGAACCCATGTTACCACCGTGAAAGGGTGGTGTCTTAACCGCTTGACCATGGGGCCATCTATATTAAACGCGCTTCCGCGCGGATAATGCACCTTAACGTTTATATAAAACGGATTTTCCGTGTTGTAAGCAATGGTAGCGGCGATGAGATTCGAACTTATGACCTATCGGGTATGAACCGATCGCTCTAACCAACTAAGCTACGCCGCCATTTGGTTGCGGGGGCAGGATTCGAACTTGCGACCTTCGGGTTATGAGCCCGACGAGCTACCTGGCTGCTCCACCCCGCGATGTCAAAATGGCCTCTTAAAGCGTCGTTTCAAAAAGGAACGGGCGCATTCAAAAGAGCTAATTAATAATACTAAAAATAAATCGATTTGTCAACTGTTTTTTCATAAGTTTCCGAAAAAATTAATAAAAATTTTTTCACGCGTTGTTTTTCCGAAAAAGTCTATGAAAAATGGAGAAAACCGCCCGTTTTACGCTCAGTCGTCCTCCTCGTCCATCCTGTTTTCCAAAAACTTTCTTACGTTGTATCCCTGGCGGTAGAGGAGATAAGTCATTACCTGGGGTGCGGAAAAGTCTTTGAGCGGCACTTCTTCGAAACGGCCCGCATCGAGCTCGCTCTTAATCATCTTATACGGCAGGAAGCTGTATCCAAATCCTTGTTCGAGATAATGAAATAATTTGGAAGAATTATCCACCTCAAGACGGAATACATAATTTTTGGGAAAGAGTGAACGGATAAACGCACCCACTTCGCTCAGCGCGAAATTGCACATGAGATAGGGGATATGCGTCAGTTGGTCCTCCGTAATTCCGTCGGGATAAGCGTTGGCGCCTTTACCCGCCACCAAAACCAGCCTGTCCGAATCGAATACTTCGCACACATAGCCCGTGCGTTTCAAGGGAATAGATGAAAATACAAGATCTAGTACGTTGTCCTGGAGGAGCTGAATGAGGTCGATAGAGTGCCCCAAAACCACTTTTACGGAGGTAATGTTGTTGTTTTTCAGACAGTTGTCGATCAGAGGCCGAACGTAGCTTTCATAGGTGGCGTTGATAGCGCCCACCGCAAACTTGCGCGAGTAGGCGGACACGGCATTCATTTCCTCCACGGAGGTTTCCTGAAGCTCGATGATGCGTTCCGCGTATTTGAGGAAAATTTTGCCTTCCTCCGTCAAGGTAACGGTTTTCGAACCGCGCGAAAAAAGCCGTTTTCCCACTTCCTTTTCCAATTCGCTGATACGGTTGGTGACGGTGGACTGCGCGATAAACATCTGTTCCGCCGCAAGCGTGAAATTTTTCACTTTCGACAAAAAAATAAATGTTTTAAGCTCTTCTGTATTCATAGAAAAAAGTGATTATCCTTATCGATTTTATCTATTGCATTAATTATTATAGCATTTGAGAAGGAGAAAAGCAAGCAAAAAGGAGCGGAAGATAAGATTTTACGCAGTTTTTCTTAAATCTTTGACAATCGTTGACAAACGGGCTGGAAAAGTATATACTGAAAAGGAATGAGGTGAATGCCAATGGAATTTTCGGAAATAGAAAACAATGTAAAAAGGCTCAAGGACGAGATATCGGCGGGGAATGCTTACGGGGAAGCGGTGACGCTGGTGGCCGCGGTCAAGACGCAGAGCGCGGAAGCGATAAACGCGGCGATCCGCGCGGGGGTGGATGCGGTGGCGGAGAATAAGGTGCAGGAGTTTAGGGAAAAATTTGAGGCGGTGCACGGTTGTCCGCAGCATTTTATCGGGCATTTGCAGACGAATAAAGTAAAATATCTGGTGGGAAAGATAACCTTGTTTCATTCCTGCGATCGTGACGAGCTTGCGGAAGAAATCGCTCGGCTCTCTTTGAAACGGAACGTCGTTTCTCAAATTCTTGTGCAGGTAAACATAGGCAGGGAAGAGACGAAGGGCGGATATGCGCCCGAAAATGCCTTTGAGGCATATCGGAAGCTTAAGGAAACTGCGGGGCTGAAAGTTCGCGGGTTTATGGCCATGCTGCCCGATTCGGACGACGAAAAATTGCTCGGCGCGCTGGCGGACGAAATGCGTTCGCTTTACGAACGAGCAAAGGCGGACGATCCCGAAATCGCCTGTTTGTCGATGGGAATGAGCGGCGACTATAAGCTTTGTATAGAGCACGGAAGCAACATGATCCGTGTCGGTTCGACGATCTTCGGGGCGAGAAAATATATGTAAACCTTTCTTGTAAACAAAAGTTTACATAAAAGTAAAGCGGCGTTTGCTGACAAAATCGACAAAAAGCGCTATACTTTTTCTCAAAAAGCGGACGCGGCAAGCGTCCTGAAAGGAGAAGGTGACATGCACTTTTATCAGAGGCTGGCAGGGTTAAGGAAAGATGCGGGTCTGTCGCAGGAACAGCTGGCGGAAAAGGCGGGCGTTTCCCGTCAGACGATATTCAAATGGGAGGCGGGGCTTGCCTCCCCGTCTATGGAAAATATTCTCGCGCTTTGCCGTATTTTCGGCGTATCGGCGGACGAATTGATCGGGAACGAAACGCCCGAGGAAAAGACCGAAAACGAAAAGGCGGAAAGCATTGTTCAAAACCCTGCCCCCTTCGATCGCCTTTTTCACTTCGAATATAAAAGCAAGCGAACGCTGTGGGGGCTTCCGCTGGTGCATATCAATGTCGGCATGGGATTTTACAGGGCAAAGGGAATTTTCGCAATCGGCAACCTTGCCTGCGGTATAGTCTCTGTCGGCTGTCTGTCCATGGGCCTGTTGTCGTTTGGCGCCCTCGCGCTGGGGCTGCTCGTTCTCGCGGGCGTGGGTATAGGCGGCCTTGCGGTGGGCGGAGCTGCTGCCGGAATTTTTGCGGTAGGCGGAGTCGCAGTCGGCTTCGTGGCGATCGGAGGCGCGGCGATAGGCACCTATTCCCTGGGCGGGGCGGCAATCGCTTCGAGGATTGCTGCGACGTCGGGTACGGGGTATGCGCGGGCGCCGCTGGTCGTTTCGGGCGGGGTGCCGGGCGGGAATTATGCCGTGCTCGTCTCCGATCTTCAAGGGCTGATCAATGCGGCCAAAGAGACGTTTCCTTCCGCGCCGCGATGGATACTCGAATTGCTGGCGATGGCGGCATTATAGCTTTAAGCGGATAAAAACGGCCGAAATTGCGTTTGTAACCTCAAATGATACGCGGTTTTCGTCAAACGCAACCGTAATGCGCTTGAAATTGCGTCCCCGTTAAGGTATAATGGAAATATCTTAAACGAGGCAAGGAGTATGAAAAAATGAGTTTCGGCAGCAACGTTCTTTTTTATCGTAAAAAATTCGGGATCACGCAGGAGGCGCTTGCGGAAAAGCTGGAGGTAACGCGGCAGACTGTATCGAGATGGGAGACGGACAGTGCTTTTCCCGACATGGATAAACTGCTGATTTTGTGCGATCTTTTCGGCTGCAATATGGAAGTGCTCGTCCGCGGAAATGCGGAGGCGGAAAACGCACAGCGTTACGAGGCAAATCTCGAAGCGTATAATAAACACATGAACGTTTACACGGCGCAGATAACTTCGGGCGTAACGCTTATTCTCGCGGGCGTAACGGCAATGTTGTTTTTATCTGCGGCGGGGATCAGGGAAGTGGTCGGGCTGGTGACATTCTTCGTCTGTATCACCTTAGCGGTGTTTATTTTTGTGGCGGGCGGCGTAGCGCACGGCAATTTCATGCGGGAAAATCCCCGTGTGGAAAAATATTCTGCGGATAAAGTGAGCGTATTCCGCCGTAAATTGCCTTGGTTTATCGCGGGCGCGACGGCATTGATTCTTATCGGCGTCATCGCGGTGGTGGCTATGACCTACGAAGAGGGATACGCGCCCGAAGGCTTTACTTTGGAAGGCTGGGAAGGCTTTGCCGCCGGCATACTTCTGACGGCGGTGACGATAGCGTCCGGGCTTTATGTCTATGCGGGCATGCAGTCGGCCAAATACGACGTGAAAAATTATAACAAGGAATGTCGTAAGGAAGGATATCTCGAGGAGTCGGACGGAGGAGAAAATGTTCCCGTTCCCGAAGAGCGCGAGAAAAAATCGGAAAGATTGATCGGTTCGATCTCCAGCGTCATCATGCTGTCGGCTACGGCCGTATATCTGGCGCTCGGGTTTTTACGGAACCTTTGGCATCCCGGCTGGGTGGTGTTTGCGATCGGAGGAATCCTCTGCGGCATCGTTTCCGTCGTCGTCAAGGCGATCTACGGGGAAAAATAAAACGGAGGGAATTTTGAAAAAGCGTCGTCGGATTTCGTCGGCGTTTTTTTATGAAAAACAAAAATTTTTCCGACGTTTGACAAACGCCGTGCAAATGTGCTACAATGATATGCGAAATATTTCAAACAGCCGCGGCTGTTTTCCATAGTATGTTCATACTATGGCTGAAAGAAATTAGACGGCTTTTAAGGGCTGAGAGAGATGAAAGATAAACAAAGAAAGAAAAAGAACAGAAAAAAACGGATTGCCGTTACGTTGGCCTGTATTATTTTTTTTGTTTCGAGCGTACTGATCGGTTTGCAGATCGGGGTGATTTACACCGACCATACCTGGAAGCATTGGTATCCCGATTACGAGAAAGAGGACATTTCCGCCGTGCTTGAGAAGGAAACTCTCGACGAGGCGGATTACGCCCTTTTATACGCGCAGACGGGGCTTACTAAAATAGGGGTTGACGGATTGTTGCAGGAGAACCCTGCGAGCGGCAAAGCGAAAATGCTGAAGATTCAGGATTTCTATTTTAAGAAGCATACGGTTTCCTGCGATCGGTTTAATCCTTATACTTACTCCGAAACGATCGAGGCGCACGCTCCGCTCGGGCATTTGGAGGACGGGGATATCATCGTCTCGGCGACCACGCACGTTTCGGGGTTTCGGCTGGGGCATGCCGCCCTGATTATCGACGGAAAAAACGAAAGAATGGCGGAAGCGTTTGGCCCGGGCTCGAAAAGCGAAATTACGAGCGTGCATTCCTTTACAAATCTTGCCGACTTTATGATCCTCAGGCCGAAATTTGATAAAGAATTCCGCGAACAGGTGGCCGCTTACGCAAAGGATAACATGATCGGCGCGGATTATAATTTTTCTATCGGGATACTTTCCAAAAAGTACAACGAAGAAAGGTTTACGCGCACACAGTGCGCGCATCTCGTCTGGTACGCCTATCGGCATTTCGGCGTAGATCTCGATTCCAACGGCGGGCTGGTGGTTACGCCGCCGGAGATCGCCAATTCTCCCTACGTGGAAGTGGTGCAGATATTCGGCTTCGATCCCGTGAAGCTTTGGAAATAAAAAAACGCTGCGTGCCTCATTTAAGCATGGATTTGTGTAATAAGTGACAAAGACTGGGATTTTTGTTGAAAACGAAACAAAATAGTTTTATCGCTTTCCGAGGCGTTTATAAGTAGCTATCCGAAGCGGAACAAGCGGCGGAAAAACGGAAAGGAGAAAGACAATGAAAGATTTTAACGAACTTTGCAGATCGGTGGAGGAGCTCAGCCCTTTGGAATACGCGGCGGTATTGGGGCGGACCTCGCTGAAAATTATGCCCGCGATACGGGCGTTTTCGGAGGACGGAAGGACGTGCGCGGAAGTGCTGGCGGCTTTTGTCATCGCTTCGGTATATGCGGACGGTAAGCTGGACGAATCGGAATATCTTCTTATGGCGCCCTTGTTCAAGGCGTTTTTCGGAGAAGATTTCGATTTTGAGGATGCGAAAAAATTGGCAAAGGAATGGCGAAAAGAAGGAAGGGCTGTAAAAAAAGAGGTCGATTACCTCGTGGATTTTCTCGGTACCCTTTCGGAAGAGCTGAAAGGCGATATTATTTTTGCTTGTCTGCTGATGTGCGCGGTGGACGGAAAAGTGTCGTTAAAAGAAAAAGCATACATCAGGCAGCTGATGAGATGATTGACATCGAGGTAAAATACTCCCCGTCCGACGCCCGAAAGCGTTTGGGCGGGGAAAAATTTTTTTAAGCAAAGTTCGACGCTTGCTATTTTTTGCAAGGTGTGATATGCTAAAGAAAAACAGCGGGAGGAAGAGGTGAACGAAGTCTATACGATGATCACGGGGGCCACAGGCGGCTTAGGCGGAGCGTTTGTTCGTCTGGCGGTAAAAAACGGCGAAAATCTTATTTTGACAGGCCGTCACGAAGAGAAGCTTCGTCTGCTTAAAGAAAAAATTCTGGCGGAAAACACGGGCGCGGATGTGAGAATATTTGCGGTGGATCTTTCCGATGAGGGCAGCAGGGAAGAGACGATTCGTCAGATCGCGGCGGAGCATTTGAAAATAGGCCGTCTCATCAACGTTGCCGGGGCGGATATTCAAAAAGCTTTTGCCGAATACACGCAGGAAAAGCTTTGCTTTCAATGCCGCGTCAATTTCGAGGCCGCCGTTGCGTTGTGTCGCTTTGCTTTGGAACGGCGCACAGAGGAATTGGAAATCCTCAATATTTCCAGCGTTTCCGGGCTTTATCCCATGCCCTATTTTGCAATATACAGCGCGACGAAAGCCGCGCTTACGGCCTTTTCTCTGGCGTTACGCGAAGAGATGAAGGGCAAAGGTGTGCGGGTGACGGCCGTACTTCCCGGCGCAATGCCTACCCGCGCGGATATCAGAGAACAAATCAAAGGGCAGGGGATTTGGGGAAGGCTCGCTGCGAAATCGCCCGATTTCGTCGCCGAAAAAAGCTTGAAGGCCGTGAGCAGGAACCGCGGAAAAATCATACCCGGCTTCTGGAACAAAGCTATGGCCGCGGGAACAAAATTTATTCCTCAGTCTTGGAAATTACGATTTATCGCTCGCCGTTGGAGTAAAATTTGCAAAGATGCTTTTTAATAATCAGGGGGATCATACCGCTTATATTTTCTGTACGGCTGAAAATCGTGGTGTAGGTAAAAACGGCAAAAAAGAGCACAAAAAAAGGTTACGGCAAAAACGCTGTAACCCTTTATTTATATGGCGCAGAGAAGAGGATTTGAACCTCCGGTAGGTTTCAGGCCTACACACGATTTCCAACCTTTGAGATACCCTTGAAAGAGGTCATAAAGAAAGACTTGCACAAGTAAGGAAGGAAAAACGACAACGGACTGTTGTGTGGCTGACCCAGCGTCTGTCATGCAGCAGAACAAACGTATATAAAATATTCAGTGGACACCGACACATTAGCTAGAATATCCACTATTTTAGAATTTGACTTCTTCTCGCCCTATTCAAAAGAAATAAAAAAGATGCGAAGCAAGAATAAACACATACATAAACGCTTTTATTGGGCAATATGCACTAAAAGTGTCCCCGATTCGTTAATCAATCGGGGACACTTTTTATTATACATCATGGCAGAGTATTACTGATTTTAGGCATCATTTTAGTCGCATTGGATATTTTCACAGCCATCCATGCATGGAAAAATATCCCGGTATCCAAATGGATAAAAGCACTCAGTTGCATAGCCATGCTATTTCTCGGTTGGGTAGCAATGATAGCCTATTGGCTTATATATTTTCTCATTATCAAAAAGAATAACAGTACTGTCCAATATGGCACAACGCTTACATCTCATGTCCCGATAGACACTACAGTCAACCCTTTCAATCCACCGGAAGAAAACAATGACGAAGACGAGAAAGCCATGCGGTCTTTATTCAACGAAACCATGAATGGTCCGGAAGGGAAAAAACTATCTAAAAGTTATGATGGAGAGAGGGGACAAACTACTTGAAATCTCCGGTGCACTCGAATATATGCAGAATCACCGTATAGATGATGTAACGACATTGATAGAAAACGTAACACTTACAAACAAGAAAGGAAAAGCGGTCAAAAGATGCACATATACCCTTTATATGACGGAAGCCCGCAATTTAAACCGCATTTATTGCAACGAGCACATAAAAGGGAAAGCCGTAATGTCGATAGACATAGACCAAACAGGTATCAAATCGACTTTTGAACGTGCCATAAAGGAAGGAATAGACTATGTCGAAATACTATTTCACAGCGAAGAACCGTTCATGACATCCCGCAAATTAAAAAAATTTGCGAATGGTTATGGGCGCAAACATAGCCGACCAAATATATCTGCTACGCAACAACCAACGGTACGCTCATACATGGAGCTATTAAGGACTGGTCTTCTCATGAACAAAGAAAAAAAAGAGAAAGATATAAAGACGGACAACATCGATCTATCCTCCCCTCGTTATCTGTCGGATACGCGATGCAAAGGTTGGATACTTGAACCGGTATGCCCTACGTATTCTGGTGGAAATTTATTACGAACAGAGATATATACAAACGTAATTCCTATACGTGTATGATTACAAAAATCCGTACATTGACAACTTCATGGATGATAGGACGATGGTTTACGCAGCCCATCATGCCCTGATGGAAACAAATGCAAAAAACAACGCAAGCAACATGGTAGCTTTCTTCGATGCGGAAGAAGAAACAAATTCTGCATTAGGAGGGGCGGATACTCCATTCTTTAGGAATGTATTGACTAAAGCATGAACGGAGACGAGGATGATATGATAAAAATGCTGCATAATTCTTTTACCGTATCGCTGAACGTATCTTTTGCTACTCATCCCAATTATAGGGAATGTGAAGATCCGACTTGCTCACCTGTAATCAACAAAGGTATAACGATTAAATATGACGCCAATATGCACTATGCTACCACTGCTTTATCCTCAGCAGTATTTCAAGACTTATGTAAACAGGCAGGTATCCCTTTCCAAAAAGAAACATCCCACTCTGATTTCAGAACAGGAAGAACAATTAGCGCCTTTTTACAGACCCAGACAGAAATGAGATGGGTAAAAGTGGGAATTCCTTGTTGGGCTATGCACTCTTCTCGAGAGAGTTGTGGAACAAAAGATTTCTATAATCCAATCCGTTTTTTAGTTGCTTTTTGGAAGCATCCAACAAAAAATACGGTTAATTATCCTTACCATAAACAGGATATATCATCATTAATACTCAAAGAAATGAACTTTAAATTAACAAATCTTGCTGCCATCAATGAGAAATATGGTAGGACAATGGAACAATTGAAAGACACAACTTGGGAAGTATGCACCAACAGTTGCGGCTGCTCCGGTGATTGTGGTTCTAACTGGATGCGCAGTTAATTCTACAAAACCATTAAACGAAAATGGAGATGAAAGAAAACATTCTCTTTTTTCTCCATTTTTCACATTTATTCACTTCGAAGTAAAACAAGAGATCAAGAAATGTACCTTTCTATAAAAAAATAGCATTACATCTAAATATTTGGATATTATTCGTTATCTTTGGAGAGTTTATTTCATTAATTAATATCTTACAAGAATATTAATCTATTTAAATTATGAAAGCATAACAGCAAAGAAAACGATAAAAGAAATTACCATTATGTGGAAAGAAGACAAACGTAAATATGTGAAAAGTTCAACATATTCAGCGTATGCCCTAATCTTAGAAAATCACATACTTCCTACATTTGGAGATAAGTATGAGTTACTCGAAAACGAAGTACAAGAGTTTGTCTTACAGAAACTTCAGCAAAGACTAAGCGCAAAAAGTGTAAAGGATATACTCATTGTACTAAAAATGGTTATGAAGTTTGGAGCAAAACTTGGTATATTGTCCTATCAGGATTGGTGTATCAAATTCCCGACACCACAGGAAAACAAGCAACTAAATGTACTCAACATCGCTAATCACAAAGCAATTCTACAGTATATAAGCAATCACTTCACTTTCCGCAACTTAGGCATCTATATTTGTCTGACTACAGGAATTAGAATCGGTGAAATTTGTGCACTAACTTGGGATGATATAGATATTATCAATGGAGTAATAT
>ERZ827181.2538-NODE-2538-length-15415-cov-13.368750_pt1 | contig 15415 bp, 11 predicted proteins | sample MGYA00519778_ERZ827181 | MGnify/ENA primary metagenome ERZ827181 (study PRJEB31778, sample SAMEA3449273) | human gut metagenome | biome: human gut; feature: human-associated habitat; material: faeces | place: United Kingdom | collected 2010/2012 ...
CCAGCCATATACCGATTACTGTTCCTGCCGCAATTTCTGTATACCATCTGTCAAATCCATTCAGATGTATTTCTTCATCCTCTGGTCTCCTTCCTGCTGTCACAGTCAGCCACACCATACCGATCAGCCAGAGCACACTTCCGAAGATTGCTCCTGCCAGCATCGGAAACATAAGCTTTGAATATGTCTCATAGTTCTCTGCCTCATCAGCCATGGAATCTGCCACAGAAAATTTCGTATCAACCGAAACTGCAAATACAAAATCCTTTGTGTCAAAGCTCTGATCAATGGTATGATTCCACACCTGCAGATCTGCACCCGGAATATTTGTAACACACTCACTTAATTCCGGGTAAACAACTGCATATGCTTTTTCCTTAAATATTTTCTCAAGGTTCTGCTCCAGCTGTGAATAGCTGCTGTATGCTTTTCTGTTTGTATAGATTGTCTTTTTCTCTTTATCTGCGAAAAGATATGTGAGATTGGTACTCCCTTCCTCATAGTCTCCGGACGTATGGTATACAGACGTAAGTGATATGGCACAGTCACTGACATTTATATCATCCTGAACAGCTCTGATACAGTCCAGAACCTTGGCCAGTTCACTATAGGCATCCTCAAGTTTTCCATTCCATTCCGTACTGGAATTGACTGCATCCGGAAGACTTTCCGCACCCTGAGGCTTGAATTTCTCTGTAAATTCCTCTATCTCACAGAAATAAAACTCCGGATATTCTGTATTATGTTCTTTATCTGTAATACTTCCCAGACTTCGGCTATCCGAATCGCTCCAGTAGCCCAGTTCAATGGCAGCATCTATTTTCTGATTTTCTGTTTTTTCTGCAAATTTTGTCTCATAGGAATCATCATACTCTTCCATGATATCCTGATCATAATTAACCTTTAATATCCCATCTGTCGCCAGTTTCTTAAAATCACTTAAGGAAAAATAATAACTGCTGCCATCCGAGGCCTTACACTGGATAAACTGCCCTGCATCGTCAAGGCTTCCATCATCATATCCCTCTCCAACTCCGGTCCAGTCCTGCGCCCACTCCAGCAGATCTTTTACAGAATATGCCACGCCAGATGTATTCTTAAAAGAAAGCTCACTCAACGAATCACGGTTGATTTCCTTTTCTTCAAACTCTGCCAGATCGATTACTGCCGATGAACCTGCGTTTGTAAGGTAATTTATATCCTCTTTTGCTGACAGACTTTCCAGAATATCCGTACCTCTGGAATTCAGACGCTCCCTGAATCCCTCTGACTGAATGTAACTTTTCCCTCTGTCATCCAGACGGATTCCCGTCTGATAAATCATTACAAAAAATGCTGCACATATCACAGCTGCCACAGCCGCCAGATGTACGATCACGATCCAGACCGCCTTGGCAACATTGCTCCTGTATCCTTTTCCCTTCATAATTTTGTCCCTTTCCTTTGCATTCGCTCCGTTACTTGATTTAGGTCAAGCGGATAAAATCATCCGCTTCGCTACTTGACTCGGTTAAATTTTTTCAATTTTATACCCAAGTCCCCACACAACCTTCAGGTATCTTGGCTCCCTTGGATTAATCTCAATTTTTTCTCTGATATGCCGGATATGCACTGCCACCGTATTATCTGCAGCAACTGCTTCCTCATTCCAGATGTTTTCGTAAATCTGATTAATGGAAAATACCCTTCCCTGATTCTTTATCAGCAGAAGCAGGATATTGTACTCAATGGGTGTCAGCTTCACCACATCACCGTCTACTCTGACTTCCTTCAGGTCATCGTTTATACTCAGACCTCCTGTCTCGTAGATATGAGCATTCTCCACAGGTATTGCCGCTCCCAGCCTTGTATATCTGCGAAGCTGTGACTTCACCCTTGCCACCAGTTCCAGGGGATTAAAGGGCTTGGTTACATAATCATCTGCCCCTACATTTAATCCAAGGATCTTATCTGCATCCTCTGATTTCGCAGAAAGAATAATGATCGGAAGAGGATTCTCTTCCCTTATCTTCAAAGTAGCCCGGATGCCATCCAGCTTCGGCATCATAATATCTATGATCAGCAGATCCACCGGCTGACTGCGCAGTATATTGATTGCTTCCAAACCATCATATGCTTTAAAAATCACATACCCTTCCTGCTCCAGATAAATACTGATTGCCTCTACAATGTCTTTATCATCATCGCAGACCAGAATATTCGCCACTTTATACACCTCCCTCATCATCCGAAATGCCTGTCTGAAATCTCTCATGTACAGACACCCCGGCTTCTTATTTTGTATTTCTAATATTAGAATAATCGAAGCTTCTTAATATGAAAGGGACAAATTCTTAAGATTTTCTTATGATTATTCACTTTTCGCAGTCAAAATATCAGGCTGTTAATCTGTCACTTTTATCAGGCTCCTATTTCCATCCAATTCTTCTATTCGTTCTGCTGTATACATTTTTTATCTCATCTTTTCTCTTTTTCTGACAGTCAATAATAGACTGAAAATCATTATATCATTTCACATATATTACTTCTATAGAATATTCTCTTCTGTTTCCCATTTCCACACCCATCACTGTTTATTCCATTCTCCATAACTCACAACCAATCTATAGCAACCCTCGTAAATAATACTTCCATCAACGCACCAGGGGATCATCGTTATATGTTTTTTGGTATTTTATTAACAATCTTCATACATATCGCATAATTTTTTATTGATTTTGTACAATATTATTTATTTTTCGGCAAAACAATGCTACAATGTTTTATAAGATTAGTGTACTGATTTATAACTGTTCAATGGTCTGCTAACCGCAAAGCTACTGAACAGTTACACGTTTTTTTCAACGAGGGAGGTATTCTTATGAATCTGGAAAACATGACAAAAATCTACGCCCGTGGTGACAGCCGCATTCAGCTGAAGGTAATTCCCGGACATTTCGTCACATCTCAGTCACATATCACTCACTATCTGGATCTTACAACTATGAAATCCAGAACTGCCGAAGCACAGAATATTGCTCACGAACTGGCTGCTAATTATGAAGTATCTACTCCTGTTGATACCATTATCTGTATGGACGGACTGGAAGTAATTGGCGCATATCTTTCTGAAGAACTTACCAAAGCCGGCATTTTTTCCCTGAATGCTCATCAGACGATCTACGTGATTACTCCTGAATCCAGCAATTCCGGACAGATTATCTTCCGTGATAATTTTCAGCCAATGATCAAGGGCAAAAATGTACTGATCCTCAATGGTTCGATTACCACAGGCTCTACTTTGTCCAAAGCAATCGAGAGCATTCTGTATTACGGAGGCACTATCAGAGGTATCGCAGCCATATTCAGCAGAGTAGACAGCGTGGCTTCTCTCCCTGTATATTCTATTTTTAACACCAAAGATATACCGGACTATCATTCCTATTCATCTACAAAATGTCCAATGTGTCAGAGGCAGCAGAAAATCGATGCCATTGTCAGCAGCTACGGATATTCAGCTCTGTAAATCTTCGAAGTATTTTATAAAGAAATTGTTACCAGAATTGATGACTTTGTCTGGGGACCGGTGATGCTGATCCTGTTGGTCGGAACCGGTATCTTCCTGACTGTGCGCACCAGATTTCTTACATGGCGTAACCTTGGCTATGCACTGAAAAGCACACTCAGCAAGGAAGCCCGCACCAAGAGCCGCGGACAGGGAGATGTATCCCCTTTTTCCGCACTGACAACCGCACTGGCAGCCACCATCGGTACCGGAAATATCGTCGGTGTTGCCACAGCCATGGTTTCCGGTGGTCCCGGAGCTCTGGTATGGAACTTCTCCGATATCGCCAACGCACTGATGGCTATCCCGAACCTGATCTGCATGCTCCTGTTAAGCGGCGAGATTGCCAAAGATGTAAAAGAATTCCAGCCGGAGATTAAAAAATAGTTACCCACATCATTCTTTTTATCATCCTGAAGTAAAATGCAGCCAGAACCTTGTTCCGTCAGGTTCTGGCTGCATTTTACCGAAATCTTGTACGCCGGGTACAAATAAACACTTACTTTATTGATGGCATACTTCCATATACTGTTTTACATCTGAAGCAATTGATATATATGGTGTTCCATATGGGATCCAGGTTGACTGAAAAGCATGATATACATCTGATTTTCCCGGCCATACTGTTCCTATCACATTATTATTTTCATCCAACTGATGAAACCAGGAACCATTTTTATGATCCAATACCTTATCATCCAGGTATCTCATAAACTCTTCATAATCTTTTGCATATTTCTGCTTATGAGTTATATGCCATAAGACTGCTGATGTATTGATTGCCTCTGCCAATGTCCAATGCATTCTGTCATGAACAACAGGTTTTCCATCCCAGTCAGTCGTATACACAATTCCAGGATTTCCATCCACATTCCAGGAATCTTCAACTGCTCTGTTGTAGAGTTTCTCTGCAGCTTTTAAATATACTTCTGCAGAATCAGGGGTATCTTTATAAGAAGAATATGCCCACTGCACGATCAATCTGGCCCACTCAATTCCATGGCCCGGTGTTGCTCCATAAGGTTTAAAACGATCAGCAGGACATTCCTTATTGCAATCAAGATCAGCTTTCCATTCCTTTGTAAAATGTTCAGGTATTCTCCAGTCATTTGCGCTTGCCCATCCAATAACATGATCTATAATTCTTCCTGCACGTATTCTGTACTTTTCTTCTTTTATTGCATCTGCTACTGCCAGAAACGCTTCTACTGTATGCATATTTGCGTTAAGACCGCGATAATCATCAAGAACTGTAAATTCTGTATTCCAGGTATCATAAGTAAGTCCCTGTTTCTCATCCCAGAACCGTTTATCAAATAATTCCAATGCATCTTTAAGCAGAGTTTCTGCATCTTTTTCTCCTGCCAGCAAAGCAGAAGAAGCAGCCAGAAGAACAAATGCATGAGCATAACACTGTTTATCTGGCAGGAATTTATTATCCGGTGTAATTCCCGGATACCATCCTCCATTTTCACGATCTTTCAGTTCTTCCAGTAATCCATGTACAGCACCATGGACCAGTGCCGGACTTTCTTTATCCCCAAGCATGATTCCCATACTATATACATGAACCATACGGCATGTGATCCATGTTTCTCTGTTTCTGTCTTTCCATGGTGTTCCATCATCCCCAAGGAAATAAGCACTTCCTCCCGGTGATAAAAATCCTTTTCCAAAATTTAAAAGATTTTTCTGCAATTCACCTAAGAACATTTTATTTTCTTCTGTATCTATCTGATATTTTTTACCCGAATTTTCCATCTTAATCTTACCTTTCACTTCCAAAAAATTTCAGTTTCTCTTATAGCACAAAAAAGCACCTCATACCGAGGTGCCTCATGTAGCAGGGCTACAAGGATTCGAACCTTGAACTGACGGAGTCAGAGTCCGTTGCCTTACCGTTTGGCGATAGCCCTTTATGTTTTGTTTTCGCTACTTCGTTCGCGACAATTGGTATTATATAATAGTCTTCCGGAAAATGCAACCCCTTTTTTGAAATTTTTTTAATTTTTTTTATTTTTCTTCAAAAACATGAAAATACCGCCTATTTCCGGGACTTTTTTTATGTACTCAGAGTGAAATTATGCTATAATCAATAAAAACTTATTGCTGTTTATAATAATGTCTTTCGCAGAACTCTAAAACAGCAGGAAATATTTTTACGAGGAAATTTTAATAATAATTTTGTTCTCATAATGAGATATTATTATTAACCAAAAAGGAGAGCTATATATGAGAGCTAATAATCTTACTCTGCTCACAGACCTTTATGAACTTACTATGATGCAGGGCTATTTTAAGAACCCAACAAACCAGACTGTTATCTTCGATATGTTTTACCGTACCAATCCATGCGGAGGTGCATTTGCCATCACTGCCGGACTGGAACAGATGATTGAATATATTGAGAATCTTAAATTCACAGATGAAGATATCGAATATCTCAGAAGTCTGAATACTTTTGAAGAGGACTTCCTTGAATATTTAAGCAACTTCCGTTTCACAGGTGATATCTATGCAATTCCTGAGGGAACAGTTGTCTTCCCAAGAGAACCGCTTGTCAAAGTTGTAGCACCTATCATGGAAGCTCAGCTTGTAGAGACAGCAATCCTGAATATCATCAATCACCAGAGCCTCATTGCTACCAAAGCAGCCCGTGTTTGCTATGCTGCAAAAGGTGATGCGATCATGGAATTTGGTCTGCGTCGTGCCCAGGGACCGGATGCAGGTATCTTTGGCGCACGTGCCGCAGTCATCGGTGGATGTGCCGGTACTTCCTGTGTTCTCACAGGCAAAATGTTCGACGTACCGGTCCTTGGAACTCACGCACACAGCTGGATCATGAGCTTCCCGGATGAATATACCGCATTCAAAACCTATGCCAAACTTTATCCCAATGCCTGCACCTTACTGGTAGATACCTATGATGTCCTGAAATCCGGTGTTCCAAATGCAATTCGTGTATTTGAGGAAATGCGCGAAGAAGGTATTCCGCTTACCAAATACGGTATCCGTATCGACAGTGGTGATCTTGCCTACCTTTCCAAAGAAGCATATAAGATGCTTGCTGCTGCCGGATTTGACGATGCAGTTATTTCCGCTTCCAGCGATCTGGACGAATATCTCATTGAGAGCCTGAAGGCTCAGGATGCCAAGATTAATTCCTGGGGTGTCGGAACACGGCTGATCACCGCCAACGATAATCCTGCATTCGGCGGTGTATACAAACTTGCTGCTGTCAAAGATGCAGACAGTACCGAATTTACACCTAAGATCAAGCTTTCCGAAAACACAGAGAAAGTAACCAACCCTGGAAATAAAACCGTATATCGTCTCTATAATAAGAAAACCGGAAAAATCAGGGCAGATCTTATCTGCCTTGCTGATGAAAAGCTTGATGCAGACCAGAACATGGTTCTCTTTGATCCAATCGATACCTGGAAAAAGACAAAAGTTCTCGGCGGAACCTATGAAGTACGCGAACTTCTCGTTCCTGTCATCAGAGAAGGTAAACGGGTCTATGAATCTCCATCTGTTATGGAACTTCGCGAATACTGCCAGAAAGAGCAGAATACTCTCTGGGATGAATCCAGACGTTTCGTAAATCCTCAGAAAGTATATGTAGACCTTTCTCAGAAACTCTGGGATCTGAAAAAAGATCTTCTGGAAGAAATGAGTGAGAAAGCTCTCGACTGAGCATAAACTCAGATTAAGAGTAACAAAACAGACAAGTCCCCGGCTCCAACCGCAAAAATCAACAGGCAGTTGAAGCCGGGGACTTACTTGATTCAGTTAAATTAACATGATTTGTATCAGCCTTTGACTGCTCCGATTGTGATACCCTGTACAAAGTATTTCTGTACCAGCGGATATGCCAGAACGATCGGGCCGGTTACTACAATGGTAAGTGCCATTTTCAGGGACTGGGTCGGCAATGAGATTGCGCTGACGGCAGAGCCTGCGGCGTTGTTTGCAAGAAGCTTTTTATATGCCTCAATATCATTAACCTGCTGATACAGGAAATACTGCAGCGGATACTTGTTCGTGTCTTTGATATACAGCATCGCATTGTACCAGTCATTCCAATAAGCCAGTGCAATGAAGAGGCCCACGGTAGCAAGTGCCGGTTTGATCAGCGGCATTACAATCCGGAACAGAATACGGAACTCGCCGCAGCCATCAATCTTGGCCGCTTCAATCAGAGAATCCGGAAGTCCCACGATGTAACTCTTCATGATCAGAAGGTTGTATACGCTGAACAGCAGCGGAAGGAGCAGTGCAAGGTAGCTGTCCCGCAGATTCAGGGTCTGTGTCATCAGTACGTAGTACGGAACAAGACCGCCGGAAAACAAAGTGGTAAAGTAGAAGAAAAACGAAAACTGATTTCTCCACTCAAACTCCTTACGTGACAGTACATAAGCTGTCATAGTCTGCAGCAGCAGACCAAGTACCGTTCCGACGATGGTCAGACCGATGGTCGTGCCGTATGCGCGGAAGACAACCATAGGATCTTTAAATACGGTTTTGTATGCCTCCAGGCTGAAATCCTGCGGCAGAAGGCTGAAACCGTTCTGGATAATGGCCGATTCCGAAGAAAACGAGCCGGATACGATCATGATGAAAGGAACGAGGCAGACCAGCGCGATGATTCCGCAGAATCCGTACGCGATGATATCAAGTGCAACCGCATCTTTTCCTCTTTTGATTTTACTTGTATGACTGGAAGATCCCACTTTTCATCCCTCCTAGAATAAGGTGTAGTCTTTATCATAAAGACCAACCAGTTTGTTTACGATTACGACAGTGATAAAGCACAGTACCGACTGATACAGACCAACAGCTGCGGACATTCCGAAGTCGTTGCTGCTGATTAAGGCACGGAACGTCAGGGTATCAATTACATCGGTGTAGTTGTACAGAAGACCGTTACTTCCAACCAGGTTGTAGAACATATCAAAGTTTCCTTTGAAGATGCCTCCGACGGATAGCAGAAGCAGGATGATTGTGGTCGGCATGATCATCGCCGTGGCTCTGATGATCGGCACCCTGCTGGTGATCCGCGCCATCGTGGCCAAGAAGCACACCGGTATCTTCCAGGAAATGGCCAACGCCGGCAAGGCTATGGCCAAGTAAGCAAGTCCCTGCTTATTCAAAAACAGGTCCGCTGCGGCGGACCTGTTTTTTCTTTGCCGCAAGCCCTTGCGGCTGCGCCGTGCCGGGGATGCATTCGCAGGCGGTCATACCGGGTCGCATTAGAAAAAATCATGTGAATTTTGTCAAAAATTCCTTGCTTTTTTGGTGAAAAAGGTATAAAATATTCGGGAAGATTTTCTGGGAGGACTGGATCAATATATGAGCAACCCCTATAAGACCCGCGAGGGCGGGGCCACCGTCACGGTGTTCGTGCCCTACGACTGCAACAACCACTGCCCCTTCTGCATCAACAAAAAGGAATACGCCGACTGCACCGGCTTCAGCCTGGACGCCATTCTGGACAGCATCCGCACCATGGACGCCATCACCCCCCGGTGCGACTTTGTGTTCACCGGCGGCGAGCCTCTGGCCAATCTGGAGGCCCTGCAGAAAATGCTGGACGCCATCCCCACCACCCACAAGGTGTATATCAACACCACCTTCCCGGTGCAGACCGGCTTCTACACGGCGGAGGAGATGCTGGACTTTACCCGCCGCAACCGGGACAAGATCACCTGCATGAACATCTCCCGCCACCTGGTGAAATATGTGGAGGAGAGTCCCGACCAGGTGCTGGGGCAGATCGCCTGTCCCACCCGCATCAACTGCGTGCTGTATAAGAAGTACCCGGCGGAGAAGCTCCCCCAGTATGTGGAGCGGTTCCTGCCCTACGGCATCCCCATCCAGTTCCGGTACGACTATACCGAGACCACGCCGGAGAACCTGTATGACCAGGACCATGACCCCATTCTGCAGGACCTGAAGCGGCTGTTCACCTATCGGGGGCTGGACGGCTGCCGCATGCGCAACGGCTTCCACTTCGAGTATAAGGGCCTGCACATGACCTATCACAAGACCCTGCCCTATTCCACCATTGCGGAAACCGGGGACGACGGCGTGACCTATGACATTCTGTACGACATTCTCATCAAGCAGAACGGCGAGATCCACTCCGACTGGACCGGCGTGAAGATGGACGTGGAGAAATACCGCCGCGTCACCTTTGAGCCCTATGACCTGCGGGTGCTGGAGGGCACCGTGGACTTCTGAAAAAAAACGTCCGGCTGAGCCGGACGTTTTTTGAGACTGTCCAAAAAGGGCGGAGCCCTTTTTGAACAAAAGGCTTGCAGTCTGCCGCGCGCATAATTTGTTTGCCGGCAGCAAACAAATTCCACACTTGCAGACTGAGAAGTATTTTTTGCCAGATACACGCCCCGGCAAAAAATGGATTGCACTTGATTTGCCGCCTGCGGGCGGCAAACTCTGCGAGACTTTCTTGACAAGCTGTAAAAAACGTCCGGCTCAGCCGGACGTTTTTTATGCTCAGGGCCGATCTCTGAAAAAGGCGTGAATTTCGTCCGCGGTGCAGGCGGCGCTGCCCTGGGCGAAGCCGTCCCGGCCGCCGCCCCGGCTATGGAGGGCCTGGTTCATGTCCCGGATCAGGGGACGCAGGTCCTGCCCCGGGTGGATCACGGCCCAGCGATAGCTGCCGTCGCTGCCGGCGAAAACGGCGCACCGGCCGCCGCAGGTGCCGCTGACGGCGTCGCACAGCCGCCGGACGCTGTCCGGCTCCAGGTCCGGCTGCACCAGCAGCACGTTCCCGGCGTTCTGATAGCGCTCCGCCAGCTGCCGGAACGACTGCTCCTCCAGGGCGGCGCAGCGCTCCCGGCTCTCCCGCAGCTGCCCCTCCAGCCGCTGCACCGCCGGGAAGGCTGCCAGCGGCTTCACCGACAGGGCCTGGCCGATCAGGCGGCTCTGGTCCCAGGCCCGGGACAGGTAGCCCATGGCCCGGCCGCCGCACAGCAGCTCCAGCCGCACGCCCTCCCGGAGCTTCTGGCAGGACAGGAACTTCACCAGTCCCACCTGGCCGCTGGCGGCTACATGGGTACCGCAGCAGGCGCAGCAGTCGGCCCCGGGGAACTCCGTGATCCGCACCGGCCCCTCCAGGGCCTTTTTGCTGCGGTAGGGGATGGCGGCCAGCTCCTCCGGGGCGGGATAATAGGCCCGGAAGGGGTGATTTTCCCAGATGTAGCGGTTGGCCCGGGCCTCCACCTCCAGCACCTGGTTCCAGGTCATGGGGGCGTTATAGTCGATGGTGACCACGTCCGCCCCCATGTGGAAGCCCACATTGTCGCAGGAAAAGGCAGCGCACAGCATACCGCTGACGATGTGCTCGCCGGAGTGCTGCTGCATATGGTCAAAGCGGCGGGACCAGTCGATGGCACCGTGGACGGAGGCCCCCACGGTCAGGGGCCGGTCGCAGGTGTGGAGCACCAGGCCGTCCTGCTCCTGGACGTCCAGCACCGCCGCGCCGCCCAGATCGCCGCGGTCTGCCGGTTGGCCGCCGCCCTCCGGGTAAAAGGCCGTGCGGTCCAGGGTCACAAGATATGTGTCCCCCTTGCCGGGCCGGCAGTCGGTGACGACGGCGTCGAACTCCTTCAAAAATGCGTCCCGGTCATACAGCTTCTCGGTGTCCATGGGGCATCCTCCTCTGATGGTTTTCTCCTATCATGCCACATCCCGCCGGGATTTGCAAGGTTTCCCTTGCCGGTGGGTGGGAAATGTGGTATAATACCCCTGGTTATGCGCCCGTGGCGAAATTGGTATACGCGATGGATTTCGGTGATGTCACCTCAGTGAGGGGTTTTTGTTGTGTGTTGACGCGGGATTTGTGTACCGCCGTTGACAAGCACTTGGAGGGAGGCTCTTATGGCGCAAGCGGCATCAAAAGGAAACTGCTATCTTTGCGGGGGAACGATTTCCAAAACAGCGTTTAAGAAGCATCTGCTGGAAAAGCACAATGATGCTGCCGACGATGCGCAGACGTGCAAGCTGCTGAAGGTGGAGGGCACAGACGAAAAGGCGTATTGGCTGTATCTGGATATGCCGATGAGCGCCACGCTAAAAACGCTCGATCGGTTCCTGCGGGATATCTGGCTGGAATGCTGTGGGCACGAAAGCGCGTTTTTTGTGGGGAACTATGAGCAACTCTCGAAAAACACCATAGTCGGGATGCTGCGCGATGGGAGCAAGCTCCATTATGAGTATGATTTCGGCTCTACAACGGAGCTGACGATCACGGTAGTGGGAACACTGCTGCGCCCGAAGCAGCGCAAATCTGTTCGTCTGCTCGGGAGAAACGAGCCGATCCGATTCCTGTGCGGAAAATGCGGAAAGGAAGCCGATTGGATCTGCTGTGAATGCGAATGGGAGGATCAGTATCCGTATTTCTGCGAAGACTGCATGGAAAGCCATCCGCACGATTCTGCGCTTCCAATCGTAAATTCTCCGCGTATGGGCGTGTGCGGCTATTGCGGAGAGGACGACGTCTATACCTTTGACCCGGCTCCGTTTTTGAAGTAAAAAATCAGGCGGCCGGCGGACGCTTGCGCCGCCGCTCGCCTGTATATGCGCCCGTGGCGAAATTGGTATACGCGATGGATTTAGGTGATGTCACCTCAGTGTAGGTTTTCCGCTCCATCATTTGCCGTGCTTACTCTTTGGTAAAAGCGGGTTCATCCTGTTTTTATAGATGCGGGTCAAGCGTTACGCTCCGCCTCGGTTCCTCGCCTTGCAAAAACAGAGGGCAATAAAATAGCGACAGGAAGCCCTGCCGCTCATATATGCGCCTGTGATGGAATTGGTAGACATGCGAGATTTAGGTGATGTCACCTCAGTGTAGGATTTTATCGCCAGTGCAAGCTCTTAAAACTTAATATGCGGGTATGGTGGAATTGGTAGACTCGGAGGATTTAGGTTCCTCTGCCGTGAGGCGTGTGGGTTCGAGTCCCACTACCCGTACCAAACAAGAAGGATGCGGTAATACCGCATCCTTCTTTAGTACTGTTTAAAGGATAATTGCTATAAATTCACAAAATGTTGGCATTATCTTATGTTTCAATCGCCATCATAACACTGGAGTTGGTTAAGGATATCAAACATTTTTTGGGTTTCCAGTTCGCTTTTTTCGCTGATAAGCGCTTGTTTCTTTATTGGATTAATAAATCCGCTGCGAAGTTGCTCCTCAATTATTTTATAACGGATTCCACGTGCATATGGTGTATTTGGATGATGAATGCGTTTAAATGCTGCTTCGGCAGCATCGGCCCCTTGTGTCCGCAAAATCAGGGTTGCATGCAATATTTCTCTGACATCAAAGGGATAATGCTTATATAGTTCATCAATTTTTTTATATTCTTCCTCCGCTGTTTTCCAATCTTCAAGATGTATTGCAATATTCATACGCAAAAGATGCATCTGAGGAAGAACTCTTTCTCCGTTACAAGCATTAGTCGCATGCTCAAACGCTTTAGGGTAGTTTCCTTTTTTAATTTCATAAGTTGCTTTTCGATGCTCAACATTTTCAGGGTGATCCACCAAAGATTGCTTATCCAACAATTCAGTTGCTTTATCAAATTTTCCTTGGCTAATAGCAATTTTGGAGGCAAGATCTAATATAAAAGCATTGTTAATTTTCCTGTTTCCAGAACTCATAATATTATCAATCTGTTCTTGAGCTTTCTCAACCTCATTAACTTGATAATAACACTCGGCCAAATCTCTATATGTAGGAATGGAAGAGTCACCAGAAAGAATAGCGCGTTGCAGTGCCTTGACCGCATCATAGTACCTGTGTCGCTTTAAGTTGCGAAAGCCTTCCAAATAGTCCGCTTCTTTGCTATGAGCAGCTTGCAGAATTTCCAGAATCTTATCTTCTTCGCGGTTTTTTTCAGCTCGTGTATGACCATTTTCCTGGCGGACCAACACCTTAAATAAAAGTATGTGAGCCGGTAACAAATCCCGATCCAATTCAATCGCCTTCCGCGCATATCGCTCCGCTTGCTCCCACTGCATATCTCTATTTGCTTTTTCTGCAGCTTCTAAAAGGTGCGATGGCAAGACATAATTTTTGAACTTCATTAATTCATCATCTTGCCCACTACGCAATACCGCATAAATCATCGTATCAATTAGACTAAACGAAATAGAGCTTTCCTGGTGTTGATTCCAAAATCTCGCTATTAACTTTCTGGAAATTTTAGCAAAATCATTGGGGGTATAATGTCGGAGCTTTCTTTCAATTGCCACACGCATTGGAGGCGCTATGCTATACAAACCTTCTGTGCAAACAACAACATTATATTCGTATACTTTTTTTAATAGCTGCGCAACATCTTCTAAAGTGGAATCAAGCACTTCCGCCAAAGGTGCAATCGAAATGTTCCCCATATTATATAATGCTGTTAACACATTCCACTCAGCATCAGAAAAAGGAAGCTTATCTAAAAAATCCTTAAAAATTCTTTCTTGGAAGTCTAACAGAGCACGTTTGTCACTACAAACTAAATCAACACCCTCAAGAGAGCATGCTTTAACTGCATTATATATGGAAGGTGGATATCCCTCTAAATATGAAGCGATCTCTTTTACCTGTGACTGATCGGGGGTTTCCACTGCTTGTCTTTTAAGTAAAGCGTCAAACAGAGCATAACAGCTTGATTCATCAAGAGCATTCAAACGACACAAATGAGCAAGCCCTTCATCATTGTAGTCTAATTTCGGCAAACGAGTATGCACGAGTACCAGGTAACAATCTGGATAATCATGCGAAAAAGTTTTCAGCATATGGAGTATGTCAGGTCGATAATATCCATCATCTTTCAGAAACGCATTATTGTCTACAATAATAGGACATGTTCGATTACTGGAGTGTAGCGCCAAGACTCTACATACTTCTGAGCTTTGGTTCTGTGGAGATGCTGATAAAAACCAACTATATAACTCATTAATTCTTTCCGAGGAAAGATTTTCTATATTTTCATCTAATAGTTTTCGGTACAATTCGATTAATCCCTCTGTACCGCTTAGTTCAAATTGAGCAATGAATGGCAGTGCAAAACGTTTCTCGAAAATGTCTTTTATAAAAGTGCGGCGGCCAATTCCGTTTAACCCTGTAATTGCAAAAACATTTGGCACTTTATCTTTGCACTGGATCAAATCATTGTTAAATTTAAGGATATCAGCTTCTCGTCCTATGTATACTCCGCCCGACATAGATACACTATCGAATAACATATTCCTTATTATTTGCGCTGCCTGTTTAGGCGAATGCACGGCCTCAAACTTCGCTTTTTGCATCCAAGCTGGTATTGCCGCAAGAGAAACATCTTCCAAAGTAAGAACTAAGACGGAAATATTATTTCGTTTTATAGTTTGCCAATACGCTTCGTCTATTTCAAACTTCACCCACGCAGAATCAAGAGAGCTTTTCGAAACAAACAGTACAAAAAGATTTGTGTTCGAAAGGCGCTCCACAATAGCGCTTCGAAAGTCTTCTCCAGGCTCAAAACAGTCCTCATCGAAGTAAGTCCAGATTCGTTGAATATTTTCTTTAATCTTCCGAACGACCGGTTTATCTAATGAAGAATGGGAAAGAAATGCTTTATACATATGGAACCTCCCAGCTCAGGTAATTTTATATATTTTATCACACATACGGTCAAAAGTCCACTTCGTCTATTTTAGCATATAGCATAAATCTGCAATTTTAGAAACGGAAATAAGTAATTCTTTCCCATGCTAAGCCGTCAATCTCCTGCTCCAGCTCCCGAATTCTTTTCTGCAACGACAAAATGTGGGCGTCGAGGATTGGTTTCCTCAACGCCCACATTTTTTGCA
>ERZ827181.2544-NODE-2544-length-15394-cov-5.303084_pt1 | contig 15394 bp, 8 predicted proteins | sample MGYA00519778_ERZ827181 | MGnify/ENA primary metagenome ERZ827181 (study PRJEB31778, sample SAMEA3449273) | human gut metagenome | biome: human gut; feature: human-associated habitat; material: faeces | place: United Kingdom | collected 2010/2012 ...
CGTGTATGTTTTTAATAAGATGGAATTTGTCTGCAACCTCCACAACATGCCGTCCGGTAGACGCAATGGCCGAACTATAACCGGTAGCCCTGTCTCTGCTGACGACATTTACACATGGGTGTTCTTCCATCCATTCGAGGAAACTTTTCGCTTCACGGTCACCCAACAAATCAACCGGATACTTATTTAATAAATCGATAACGATGCTGCCATATGACACGCCTTTGCGCCAAGCCCAATCGTCAACTCCAACTTGTTCAATCTCCTTGTTATCAGGAGGGCAGAGCTGATGTAGGCAACGCAGTATTGTTGATGAACTTAGATCTACGCCACAATACGAAAGTAGTTTACTGATGGTTCGGGAAGACATCATAAGACCATTACGAATGACAGTTAACTCTAATCGGCGTGTACGCCTGCGGTAGCGGAAGACTTCATTGCCGGGTTGTTCGGCAAATGTCTTTGGGGGGCAATCTGCATTTTGCAGAAGAACTTGCGCGATTCCAAGATCAAAACAACCTTCTTGCCAAGTATGGACAAGTCATTTATTGTTCTAGTGTATCGACTATGAACGTGATGACTTTCACCCCCACAATAAGGGCATACCGCACTCCGCTTTGAACCTTTGGCATATAGAACTATCGTATTACCTTCATACCCTACATCTTCAATGGAAAGGTCGGATGATTCGTAAATAAAAGAAAAACTATTGTCTTTATGGAATAGGGTTGAACACAAGCCATTGTTTAATGAGCTTTTTATCGTAACTTTGTTACCGTTAGGTTTATCGGGCATTCCTTGATTCTTTGTGTTTGGCGATATAAAGATAACAAAAATGCCGGAAAACCTAACTCTTTTAGGAGATCAGTTATTATCAGTGAACAGAACATTAAACTGATAAAAGAATGAGCGTTGATGATTTTGAATCCCATAGAGCCAACTTTACAAAAGTGACTTATCAAACACGGTTCAACTAAATTGAAGAAGAACCAATCCTGTTATACTAAAGTGTACAATCTCGTTATTCTTCTTCAATTCAAAGATAAGTTCTATATAAATTGGGAGTCATTAATCATAAAAAAAAGGTTATCTCAGTTTTACCTGAGACAACCTTCTATTTTTCCCCAAAAAAGGAAGATTCCTTTATTTCTTAATCACTTTAACAGTACTTGTACCATCTTCCGTAGTAACTTTAACAATATACTGTCCGTTTATCAAATCAGATACATTTAAGTTCGACACGTTCTCAGCCTGTTTTACTGTTACTCCCATTAAGTTAATGACAGCAACATTACAAGGAGTTGTAAAGTTCAATACATCAACTACCGGATTAGGATAAACAGATACACCAGCTCCCTGCTCAGTAGAAGAGATACCTGTACCACCGCCACCTGTAACTTCGTTTAAGATGTTTTCCAACTTATCATTAGCAACTTTTGTCTGAGCAGTAGCCAATTTAGTTCCTAAAGCAGCTACACCGGTAGTAAGGTTGGCAGGGTTTGATTGAGTCATGGTACCATTAGAGATATTAACCCAGAAAGCAAGAGGAGTTTCGGCAGCATGAGATTTTGCATCTGCTGTATACCCAACCATATAAGCATAATCACCACAAATAGTCATACCTCCGAATTCTTCATTCTTCTGATTCTGTTCACCTTCATTTACTTTTGAGGTTACTGTAGAAGTGACTTCCAAAGAACTTTTATTTAGGACAGCAAGGTATAAATCATTAGTAGAAACAGACTCTTTACTTGAATCAAATGCTAACTTTGTGTTAAATGAACCAGCAATTAATAAAGCATCGCCTTTTACTTCCATAGATTTTATAAAACAGTAATTACCTATACTATGAGTGGTTGAATATTTTTTGGTAGAAGATGTATTATTATCCAAATTAATAGCAGAAATAATATGTCCATATTCTATAGTACCATCTTCAGACATAGCTAGTTCAAATTTCTCATCTTTTGAACCTATTGTCAATGTAACATTACCTACAGCCATAAATCCAGAATAAAGTTCATTGCCTGCAACCGTAAATGTGGCAGACTTAACAAACATCTGACTTTCCATTTGAGACTCTGATACAGCCATAGAAGCAATAATACCACTAACATTCAAATCTTCATCTAAAGAGAATACAGCTCCAGAAGATAAGTCTGAATATATCCCCCATCCCATAATATCTAAATAATTTCCCTTAAACGAAAAATCATTATTTTGAGTTAATCCGGTATAAAGTGCTGAAGCATATAATTTTCCATTATTATATTCTAATTTATTAATATCAAAATATAAAGCCCCTGGTTCTGGTTCATACATTCCACCTGCCACTAACTCTGGCAAGCCTTGTGGTACAAAACTCTGTACAGCCTTCAACACACCATTCACATCATACTTTGCAACAAAACCGGCAGCCCGTTCAGCAACATATGCATCGCCCTTTTTCATTCCTTCTTTCTCTACCGCATTTCCATCTGTACTGCCAAACTCTACTACATCCGCAAAGTTACCTGCAATATAAACATTTCCAGACGCATCAGTAGTTATAGCCTTAATAGTAGCAGCACCAGCTAAAGCTACCCCCCACTTTTCTGTGCCATCTGCGCCATACTTCAATAAGTAGGAACTCACGGCAATCGGAGCCAAATCTGTACCTGCAAATGAAAAACCATCTCCGGCAAATAAACCCGTTACATACATATCTCCCTGTGCAGAAAGAGCTACAGGATTACTGTTATTTACATCCTCAATAGGAAGAATACCCGTCTGAGACTTTGTCCAACTGTTATTCACGGTCGGTTGTCCTTGCGCTACAACTGATGCAGCCACACACAAAGCTAAAAGTAATACTTTTCTCATAAACAATCTTTGTTATAAATTAGACATAAAAAATATATATAAGTCTTTGTTATGGCTAAATGAAAAACATTACAACCATAACAAAGATACCTCCAACTTAGTTTGCCAACCCAGGATTGGCTTCTATTGCTTCACTTGGAATACGAATGGTATAGCGAGAATCATTTTCCTCAAGTACATAACTTGTTCCACCAAACGTCTTTTCCAGACGGGGACGTGTTGTCCTACGAAGATCAAACCAACGATGTCCTTCAAAAGCCAGTTCCATGCGTCGTTCATTGCGCAAACGTTTTTTAAAAGCATCATATCCGGCAGTCCCTATCGGGTTCATATCCACCCGGGCGCGTACCATATTCACAGCCTCACGAGGAGAAAGCGTATAATTCACGTTATCGATAATTCCCTTGAAATCAGGTTCTTTTGTTGCTTCCAACAAAGCCTCCGCATAGTTCAGTAAAACCTCCGCATATCTGAACAAAGGCCAAATATGTTGGTAGGAGGTAGCACTACCGGTAGTCAAGTCAGTATCTTCTTTCAGGTGCTTGCGCAGGTAATAAGATGTAGGAGAAGCTCCTTCTTTGGGAAGCCCGTTCATGCCTCCGGTAAAACTTTCCACTCTTCTACCTTTAAACAATTGCCCGTTCATCAGTACCGTCTGTGCCAATCGGGGATCTCTCTCCAAAGGGTCCAATGCCTTAGTGCGATGATCCGGATTATTCCAGTCAAACGGAGTTCCGTCCCGCATATCAAAGGCTTCCACCAAATTTTGCGAAGGACACACTCCCGAATTACCGCCTTCATAACCCATCGGGAAGTTAGCCCGTTCAAAACTATTATCCACTCCGTTCCACCTGCCGAAGATAAAATCAGAAGATTTCGCATTGTTAATCACCTCTTCATTCTTCTTTTCCTGGTAAACGTTCAAGTCTATCACCGCTTTAGCGGCTTTGGCAGCCTTCAACCATTTTTCCCTGTTATCCGTTGTATTTAACGGACTGGCGGCATACAGCAACACCCTTGCTTTCAAAGCCAATACCATTCCTTTTGTAACCCTTCCTATTTCACTCGATGAAGTCATCCCCTCAAATGTAACAGGCAGGAATTTAGAAACTTCATCACATTCACCCGCAATCCATTCCACGGTCTCCTCATACGAAGAAGGTTGCAATTCATTCACTTCCTCCAGCGTAAATTGCCGGTCGGCAATCACAATATTTTTATAGCGTTTCAACAATTCAAAATGAAAATAAGCCCTCAACGCCTGTATCTCATAAGGATAAAGTTTCAATTCTTTCAACTTCTCCTCATATTTCTCCTGATATTTTGCTTCCGGGAAGTCAGCAGGACAATGCTCCATAAAATAATTGGCTGCGGCAATCCCTTTATAATAATGTCCCCACACATTATCCATCGGCGAAGAATCTTTCCAACTTCCGTCATAAAATCCCTTAATACCATTGGTATTCCATGCATTCACCGCATCATCGGTAGCAGCGTCTATCATCGTAGAGTTCACATCACTATAGCCATTTCTTAAATAACTGTATACATTGGTGGCCACCGCTTTCGTATTATCGAAAGTAGAAAACTCATATTCCACTGTATGATGTTGGGATTCGTCAAGCTCTAGAAAATCGCTACAAGCAGCCGTCATCCACAAGCAACCCGCTAAAGCCAATAAATTATATGTTTTCATACCTATGATTCTTGTTTAAAATAAGACATTTATACCAATCAAATAAGAACGTGAAGAGGGATATTCGGCATTAATCTGTTCCGGATCCATGATATCGATATGGTCTATCGAGAACAAATTCATACCCTTCAAGAATAATCTACAATCACTCATCCTCATCTTCTCCGTAAGCTTTGTGGGAAGTCGATAAGAAAGTTCCAGCACACGCAATTTCAGATAATCTCCTTTCTCCATCCACAGGTTGCTGTTTTGATAGTTGTGATTATTGGAAAGGGTCGTCAAACGTGGATAACGGGCATTCGGAGTAGTTTCCGTCCAGCGGTTCTCCAAATAATACCTGGATATACTTTTATCATTCCCATAAAGCGGACGATAGACACTTGCCAACGTATTCCACACGGAATAGTGCGCCACACCCTGAAAGTTGGCTTTCAATCCCCAATTCTTATAATTTAATCCCAAAGAGAACCCATAATAGATCTCGGGCAAAGTCGTGTTTTGTTGGTAGCAATGGTCATAATTGTCAATCTTCCCATCCTCATTCAAATCCTTGTATTTCACGTCTCCCGGCTGAAGTTTGGCCTCATAAGTAGAAACCGGAGCTCCGGGAAGCAGATTACCTTGTGCGTCGAAATCTTCTTTTTGATACAGTCCTTCGGCAATCAATCCGTAGAATTGTCCGATAGAATGTCCGGTGTAATACATATAGCCATAAGGATGATATCCCTCATTGATATTAATAATCTCATTCTTGGCATAAGAGACATTTCCTTGAATGGAATAGCCGAAATGATTAAGTTGCTGTTGCCATCCCATGCTGATTTCTCCTCCATAATTCTTTACTTCACCATTAAACAGGAAAGGCATTCCTCGTCCTACCACAGTAGAATATATTCCGCTGCTTTCCCCCTTAATCTGTTTGCGCCGATTATAGAAAGCATCTACTTGCATCGAGAATCCCTTCCAAAGTCCCAGTTCTACACCTACGTTTGCCTTATATTCCTTTTCCGGTTCCACTCCGGTTGAAGGGAAACCTCCTTGCGCCAACCCGTACGTAGAAGAAGTACCTACGAAAATGTACGAATTGCCGCCACCGTTAAATTGCTTATCCATATCATAAGACAATCGTGAATCATTTCCCGTAATGCCGAATGAAGCACGCAATTTTAAATAGTCCAACGCAGAAAAGCGTTTCATAAACTGTTCATTAGAAGCCACCCATGCCACAGATACAGCCGGATAAATGCGGTACTTGTCACCTGTCGGCAATTTTCCGCTTCCCGAATAGGAAAAAACGACATCCGCCAAATAACGGCTATCATAGTTATAAGAGACATGCGCCATGTAGTCGCGGAACATATAGGTATTGTTGGCTTTCAAATATTTCTTTCGTCCCTGCGAGAAGATACCTGCCACATCCAAGTGATGCATTCCGAAATCCTTTTCATAATTCACTTTCCCCCATATATAAGTACGCATAACTTGCCAATCCAGTTTACTGCTGAAGCTCAGTTCCGTATCATTTCCATATCGGGTATACGACAAATCCGATATATTACCGGCATTGTCAAGCACGGGAGTCGCTATAGAATAAGCATAACTTCTAGTTCTCTGGTCTAATATATTTGCCGAGTTATCATACGTCACCCGCAGTTGAGCGGACAATCCCGGTGTCACCATCGACAAGTCCTGGTCCAGAGTCAGGTCTGCAAACAACGTGCGACGCAACGTCTGTTTGTAACCACCGCCCGCTTGCACTGCCAGCGGATTTGTAAACATCTGGTTTTTCGCCCATCCTCCACCAGGAGCATAAACAGGTGCGGCAATGGGAGGAGTATTGAATATGTTTTTTAAAGAAGTGCCTCCTGCCGGCTCCTGATACTGCATCAAACGCCCCATCAGATTCATGCGCGCCACCGTTGTCGGAGAGATATTTGCTTCGAGGTTCGTGCGCAACTTCAACGCATACATTTCCACTTGTGTAGAATATCCGTCATTCAAATCCGTATTGTTGAAAAATCCCCGGTTACTGGTATAGTTAGCAAAAACATAATAGCGCATCCTCTGATTGGAACCGTCAAACGAAAGATTCAACTCGTGGTTAAAAGCTGCCTTACGCAGTATCTGGTCTTCCCAATCCACATTTGCCAATGGAGAAGTTCCATTCTGCAATGCCTGTATGTCAGCCTGTGAATAACGGGATGCAAGTCCGTCATTTTTCAGAGCTTCGTTCACGGCATTCGCATACGATACGGCATCCGCCATTTCCGGAATACGGAAAGGAGTCTGCACCGTAAAGTTATAACCGACACGCGTACGCAGTTTATTGTCTCCCCCTCTTTTTGTGGTGACACAAATCACCCCATCCGTCCCCCGATTACCATATAACGCCAGTGAAGCAGCATCTTTCAACACAGTAACACTCTCAATCTCATCTACATTCAGGTCGTTGATTTCTCTTTCCACACCGTCTACCAATACCAGTACGCCGTTTCCCTGATACGATCCGCGACCACGCACGTTTATAGCGGGAGAAGAATCCCACAGGAGCGATTTGCTGTGATAAACGCCCAGTCCGGAAATCAAGCCATACAAAGTATTTAGCGGACTTATTTCTCCGGAAACCTTCATATCTTCCACCGATACGCCATCAATAGCCGCCGACGTATTCTCTTTCGTCACACGCTCATCATATCCCAAATCAAAGATGCGGTTCTTCTTATCCAGCTTCACCGTCATCACCGTTCCCGCCGCTGTCACCTTGCGCTGCAACTGGTTATATTTTATAAAGCTCAATTCCGCTCCTTTAGCAACCTGACATTCAATCACTCCTTCCTTATCCGACAGGAAAGTTTCTTTGTCATTGCCATTGATATGCATTGCTACTCCTTGCAACGGCCGGTTCCATTCATCCACCACAAGAATGCGCATAGCCATTTCCTGCGCCTTCATCCCAGAACAAAATCCGAACATCAGCATTGCCCATATAATAAGTTTTTTCATTGTTGTCTTCATTTTGATTAAACCACTCGTATTACCATCCCGGATTCTGCAAGAGTCCGTATCCTTTGTTTATTTCATTAGAAGGAAATGCACTCATATACCATTTAGGACTAAAATTATCCTGCCAATATCTTGATACGGACTCCACTTTTGGTTGTGGGAAATTCAGTTTCAAGTTACCCGCACTCAGCGAACCATCCGCAATGGTAATATCCAGTCCATGCAATTCTTTCTTAAACACATCGGCACGTTTCCAACGGACAATATCAAACCATCGCACCTCCTCAAAAGCCAATTCACGGGCACGTTCATCCAAAATTTCTTCGCGCAATTCCGCATCTCCTTCCAAAGCACATTCAGCATAAGACGGCAAGACCTTTCCACTTTGCAGCCGGTGCAACAATGCATCACTCATATCGGGAAGCCCCACACGGTTGCGCACTTTATCCAATTCCTTATATGCCTTGCTCTTTTGTCCGGTTTCATTCAGCGCCTCAGCATAAGCCAAATGAATTTCCGCCATCCTCAAATAAGCGTAATTGGCGGGACGGTCATGGAAAGTAAGCTGATTGTAATCCCATAGGAACTTACGAATACAGAATCCGGACGGCGCACGTCCGCCGTTTGATTCCGCTCCCCTTTCCTGACCGCCAATCCACATTTCCGCCGGACGACTCTGAAAATGATCCCCTGCAATCATCACCGTTTCATACAGGCGGGGATCACGACCTGTAAACGGATTGTTATCTAATGTACCTATTGAACCGTTCTCTTCTATCCATTCATTATAAGAGGCTCTTTCGCCTGTAGCATAAGGAAACATATCCACATAATCCAACGTAACCGAGCCGCCAGCATATCCACGACCGGTATTTCCATCCGTATCGGTTGACGGACCGAAATACATCCGGTGATAAGAATCGCCGAAAGTTCTCAGGTTACGAAATGTCGCAATGAGGATTTCACTGTTATAACGGTCGGCGTAGCAACCAGAAAAAGCCTTCCTGTATCCTTCCGCATCCGGAGTTTCCGCTTCCACCAAATGATATACATTCCCATTCCTGGTGTTTTCCAGGAAAAATTCTTCACACGCTTCCACTACTCTTTCCCAACGTTTGCGGTCATAATTACCATACCACACCATTTTATCTATATCTGCCGCCGATATCTTGCCTGCATTACCGCCTGTCGGCTGATTGGCTGCCAGGTAAGGCTCGTTGGCATTAAACAACGGACTGGCTGCCAATAAAAGTACCCTGATTTTCAGTCCCAAAGCGGCGGCAGCGGTAAAACGCCCGTCATCTACAGCAGCCACACGCCAAGGAAGTTTTTTGGCGGCATCACTACACAAGTTTATGATAAACTCGACCGTCTGCTCAAATGTCTTCCGCGAGAAATCAATATCCAGGCTATTGGAAGTATCCACAGAAGAATACAACAAGGGCACTCCTCCAAAATGACGCAACAATTCGTGATACTGGCAAGCAATAATCATCTGTGCTTCCCCTTTCCTTATTGTTTTCTCCGTTTCGCTCATATCAGGAACCCTATCCACATTCTCCAAATACAGATAAGCTTTCCGGATACCTCTCCAAGTCACATCCTGATTAGGATAAAACCCCATTTTTGTACTCGAGGCATGCGTCGAATTCTCATTCTCCGACTCCGAACTATAAGAACCATTATAGTAAACCTGATACACTCCTCCCCAATTACAATGCGAATTAATAATATCCGTCAATGCATCCAAATTGTCCCATCCCAACTTATTGCCGGCCTGCTGATATTCAAAATTACCATTATTTGCATGTACGGTCAATCCCGTGCGCAAAGTGGAATAAGCCGAATTCAATGCCCGGTCGGCATAAAGCTTTGAAGAGAATATGGTATCGACGGTCACATCCACTCCCGGCGCTTTTTCCAGAAAAGAATCGCCGAAAGCCAAATCACTACAACTGCTCACGACGTAGCTAAAACAACCTAAAAAGAAATATGTAATAATCTTCTTCATACTATATCGATTTAAAATGAAACATTGATTCCGAAATTATAAATCCTCACATTCGGATAAGTGTTGTCACCCCCGCTTGTTTTTCCTTCAGGGTCAATGTCTATATCATTCAAGTCCGAGAATAAGGTCAACAAGTTGTATCCGTTGCAGTAGAGACGAACAGATTCTACACCTATTTTCTTCAAGAAATCCTTATTTTGGAAAGTATAAGAGATTTCCGCCGTCTTCAGGCGAAGATAAGAACCGTTCATCAGCCACAAATCGGTATCCTCCAGATAATGTGTTTTATTCATAAATGTCAGTCGTGGAAACCGGGAGCAAGGATTCTCTTCTGTCCATCTGCCGTCGGCAAGGAATTTCAGCAACATACGGCTGTTAGTGCTTCCGAAAGCATTCCGATACTCCCCTTCCAATATTCTGGAAGCATTCATAGCAGCAGTCCATTGCATGGAGAATTCAAAATTCTTCCAACTAAATCCGCCTAAGAAACCAAACACATATTCCGGATGTCTCGCATACCCGAAGTAAGTTTTATCATCTCCATCTATTACACCATCTCCATTCAAATCCTTAAAGAGTGTATCACCGGGACGGGGTGTACCCAAAGACATCTTAGGCAAAATCTGTTCACCATTTGCATCGACCTTCAATTTGCCATCCGCATCAAAATCATCCTTTTGCAAGAAACGGTCGAAAAGATATCCATAGTTCAGTCCGGTGCTTCTTCCTGTTTCCGCCATATAAGGTTCGTTGGGAACCACTTCGTCCATATATATGATTTTGTTTTTGGCATAAGACATATTCGCCTTTACCCAATAATTCACCTTTCCTGCGCGGTCATTCCATCCAAGCGACAACTCATATCCATGATTATTCACTTTACCCAAATTAATTTTAGGCAGTTGTATATCGGTAATGGTAGGCAAAGTATTACGCGTAGACAGGATATCTTTTCTCTTCTCAAAGAATATATCGGCTGTAAAGCTCAGTCTCGAATCAAACATCTTAAGATCAATACCATAATTCTGCTTTGCCACGGTTTCCCAGGTCACATCCGGATTGCCCACCGTATTCTCCTTTGCATCCGGCAGCAAAGCCGTACCGCCTTCCTGTCCGAACTGCCAGCTTCCCTGATTCTTTTTGACGGTATTGTAACCATTCCACGAACCTGAAAGGTAGAGGAACCGGGCATTTTCCATTTTGTCATTACCTACAATACCGTAAGAAGCGCGTAGTTTCAAGAAATCAATCACCTTTTGCTTCTTCATGAATTTCTCTTCCGAGAGAGTCCATCCGACAGAAGCCGCCGGAAAGAATCCGAAACGTTTGTCCGGCGCAAAGTTCTCCGAACCGTTATAACCGGCATTCAGGTCAAGCATATAGCGTTTCTTGTATGCATACGTCAGTCGTCCCACATAGCCTATATAAGCTGTCGGTATATCGACATAGAATACTTTTCCGTCTATTTTAGTCTCCGGATAATATTTTTTAGACTGGTTGTAAAGGAACAAGACGGATACATCATGGTCGCCGAAGGAACGGTTGTAGTTCAAGCTAAATTCTCCATACCAGTTACGTCCTCTACCGGTTGCTTCACTATAGCTCATCGGCTCATTCAACCCGCTTACGCCATCCGTCTGATAAACAATCGTATTGTCAAACCGTGGATCTGTGAAATCCATTCCCGGTGTATTTATCGTACCTAGATAAATGGGAGTATATTTGCTGTTTGTTCCCGTAGGTGCACGGTAAACCTTCACATTGTAGTTGGTATTATAAGCTCCCTTTATTTGTAGGCTCAACCCCTTGGTGATAAAATCCAGTTTCTGGTCGAGTGCCAAATCAAGGTTCAGCACATTATCCGTATTGGCGTTATATCCACCGTTATAATAGTAATCCAGCGCGCATGTGCGTTCGCCGATGGTAATATATCTGTTTGATGAAATATTGGTGATTTGCTTTCCATCCACAATTCCCGGACTGGAGAAAGGAGTACACCACATCACCTTTCGCCACAGTTCATCCGTCTGCGGCTCCCGCCTCGTGCCTACATACCCACCGATGTTTACTTTCAGCAGGGTTGATTTTGTCAAGTTTATATCCACGTTTGAACGATAGTTGAAACGCTTATATTGGTAATTGGGATCATAAGACTCTCCCAATTGTTTCAGCATGCCGTCTTGCAGCAAATATCCCAACGAGACAAAGTAACGGAAACGGTCGCCACCGCCCGACATTGTCAGGTTATGTTGCGTCTGCCAGGAAAGATTCTTGAAAATATAATCATTCCAATCGACATTGGGGAACATGATGGGATCTGCATTCGTCCTGAACATCTCTCTCACATAAGGAGAGAAGCCCAGTTGCGACTCCTTCAGCGAAGGATTGTCACTCAACTGCGTCTCATTATACAGAGTGGCATACGTATAGCTGTCCACTCCTTTCAGGTTGCGCAAAGCTTGTGTCAGACCGAATGAAGAGTTCAATGATATTTTCGGTTTTCCGGCGGTTCCTCGCCGAGTAGTAACCAACACAACTCCATTGGCGCCGCGTACACCGAACACTGCCGTAGAAGCTGCATCTTTTAAAACCGTGATGCTTTCGATTTCGTGCAAATCCATCTGGAAAAAAGAACGTTCCACTCCGTCCACCAAAATAAGCGGTTTGGAAAGTTCATCAGATAAAGACCCCGTACCCCGCACATATATATCCGGGTCTTCCGCTCCCGGCTGACCGGACACCTGTACGGACGAAAGTCCTGTAACAGCTCCCGAAAGAGCATTCGCCACACTTCCGCTGGGGGACCTCAACAAGTCTTTATTGCTAATGGAAGAGATAGCCGCAGTGACAGACATTTTGCTTTGTTTACCGTAAGCGATAATCTGTACTTCTTCCAGCACTTGCGAATCTTCGGCCAGACGAATGGTGAATCCTTCCGTTTTATGAGGGGTAGCTTCTTTCGAAGCATACCCCATATATGAAACCTCGAACACTATGGGCGAGATATTGGCTGGAACATCCAGTTTAAAATTACCATCTATGTCCGTAATGGTTCCGATAGTAGAACCTTTTACCTTAACAGTAGCTCCCACCAAAGGCTCGGATGTTTTTTCATCCACCACTTTACCTTTATAGAGCCTGTTTTTGTTAATATTTGCTGCTGCCCAAACTTCCGCAATCTCATTTCGAGTATCGTTCTCAGCCACTACCATTATAGGAAATAACGACAGGCATGCAACAAACAGATACTTGTGTTTCTTCATAATGTTCTTCAGTTTTTTATTAATTATTTTGCATCAAAAGCGACAACGTATGCAGATCCTTCTCCGTCTACGCCACTCACCAGTTGACCATTTATCTTTATAGAAGGAAGCCAAGAATTTCCAGTTAGCCAACCCGTAGCACCTAACGACATAATCTCTTTCCACCCCATCTTATTCAGCACATAAGCTGCCTGCAATAAAGTAAGACCATCAGCACCGTCCGCATCTCCTACGCCAACTACTGCAATACCAATCTTCCCATCGTAAGTTTTTCCAATTAACCCACGACGATTCGTTTCATTATCGCCCATACTGTCATTGAATCCATTGTTACCCATCACTTGTTTGTAGGTAAGCTTTTCGCCTTTCCTAACCAGCCAAGGATATCCGGATGCCACATACTTCACATTCCATGCGCCATCTAAATAGTTCCTGCAATCAAAAGTTTCTTCAGGTTCCGGAAATTTATTTCTGTCATCAATATCTTCACTATAATCCGCATTATAGAATCTCACTTTCATCAATGTGTTGTCTTTCACGGTAGCTACATCAAAAGAGATTTTTCCGTCTTCGGTAAAGCCGAAGCATTCGCCAAACTGTACATTAAGCGGTTGAGATTCAATCCAAGCCAGCTTATCAGAATAAACCTTATTATCACCGTATAAAATACCTCTACCACCTGCATTGCCCTTATCCGCAATATGATTACCGGTTACTACCACCAGATTATTCACCTCTGACAAAGATACGCTATTTTGGTCATCAATAATTAATTTACCTTTTACTTTGGAAGCGTCCAATGTCACAACAGTAAAGTTGACACCTGAGATATTCGTTATTCCCGGATACGTAGCAGGATCATTGAAATCACCCAATACTGCCATCGCCTCAGCTTGCGTCTTTCCATACCAACCACTCGGGTCCCAACGTTCCGGATTTGGCTTTACCGGTTTTTTATCAATGACATTACTCAACGTAGCGTTATTTATTTTCATCACCGTAATATACGGATATTCCGCTTTGTTTACATAGTCTTCCGTCACATCCTGGAAACCAAATTCACTGGCCGGAGTCATAAGAGCCGAATAATCTATTTTTAATATGTATGAACGATTAGTGCCCGCTACTCGAATATTCAGCGTAACCGGATCATCAGAAAGATCAAATGTAGTAGTCTCAACCGTAGCCCCTGCCATTAAAGCCCCTTCGGCAAAGTTCAACCTAACATTGCTCCTATCCATATTCGCATCATAGGTAATCACCATTTCTTTAGTGGCATTATTTATTTCCAGCGCATAGCCACCTTCTACCGTAATCTTGGAAGCATCAATGATCGGAAGAGCATTGGAAGTAACAACTACTTTATACTTGGGTTTTGACCCATCCGGCCCTTTAAAATATAAATCCGGATCATCAGACATATCGTAATCATCTACGTCGGTAGGATAAGTCAACTGCCAACCGGTATTCAATTCAACCATCAGTCTGCAACTGGAGAAATTCTCCGCTCGGTCAAAAGCAAAAGTAATAGTAGTTCCGTCTACACTACCGGTTACGGTTTCTCCGTCAGCCTCTACTTTTACAGAACTAAAAGGAGTAGTCGCAGTCGTTCCGCCACCGTCATCACCATTTTCCTTATCGTCATCATCAGAACAGGAAACACACAAAGTTATTCCCAAAATAGCGAATAACACCAGCAACATCTTTTTTAAGAATAAAGATTCTGTTTTCATAATACAATACTTCGGTAAATTTTTACCGGAAAATTAAAAGTTAAACAATAGAACCGGCAGAAGTCGGTTCAAAAACACTAAAGAGGTCATTGAACTGTTGTCAAAAACGAATGGTTAAGCATAAAGAAATGTGCTGAAAGAAGTGCTAACCTGTTGATAATAAAGGGAAAAGAGTATTGCATAATTCGTTATTTTTTAGTAAATTAGAAGTTTCTCAACTCTTCTGATTATGACTAAAGAAACACTCCTTATGCAATACCAATCTGAGTGCCTGTCGGCTCTCAAATCAGTCGTGAATATACAAAAACCTTTTGAAAAAACGTTCATGGATGCAATGAAATTATTCATGGCCATTCCAGATCGTATAAACTTCCTCCAGTTGGGCAGGTATGGACGTTTTTCGGAACAGACCTACCGTAATCTTTTTGAGAATGAGACATTCGACTGGTTTGCGTTCAACGATTCTATCATCAGCAAGCATCTCACAGGTAGAAGAAAAGCCATCGCCATCGATCCTTCCTATATCCCCAAATCAGGCAAGAAGACACCTTGGATTGGTTACTTCTGGTCAGGCTGTGCAGGGGATTATAAACGAGGATTGGAAATCTTGGGCATCGGAGTCATTGACATCGACAACCACGAATGCATGACTTTAGGTTCCATTCAGACGCCGGATTGCAAGACCTTGGATAACATGGGAAGAATCTGGTTGACTGGTACAGCAGCTATCTAATCAGTAGAAAAGACAAGCTACAGAGCCTATCCAAAACAGTGGTTGCAGACGCATTCTTTTCCAAGGAAACATTCATAACGCCTATGTGTGAGA
>ERZ827181.2548-NODE-2548-length-15371-cov-3.418778_pt1 | contig 15371 bp, 10 predicted proteins | sample MGYA00519778_ERZ827181 | MGnify/ENA primary metagenome ERZ827181 (study PRJEB31778, sample SAMEA3449273) | human gut metagenome | biome: human gut; feature: human-associated habitat; material: faeces | place: United Kingdom | collected 2010/2012 ...
AGAAACATTATAAATTGGTAAAATAACAGAGATAAGATTTTCTTTCATCAAAAGCTTCCCTCATACTTCTTATGCCCAAACTTCGCACCTATAAACGACTTGATTTTCCGATTCCAGTCGATTTTTTCAGTGTAAATGCAGGGTATTTCATTGATATCTTTTTGGCTTATTGTACCTGATTTTACTTGATAGTCGAGCCAGACATTAAATATTATCTCGCTAACTCTTCCGTAAAAGCGACCTTGAAAAAATGATAATTCTTTAGAAGATTCTCCAATTCTTTTTTCTAGCTCAAAAAGAATATTGAAGAGCCATTCGCAGTAGTTCTGGAACAGATCTTTTCTCATGATCATCATATTAAACATATACCCATAGGTCTGCTTGTATACCTTGTTGCAGGAATCTGTGTAATCAGGGTACTTTTCGGCAATAATCTCTTTTGTCACATCAAGATGCTCTGCATAATGTGTATGTGCATAATGAGAATAGAGCGTTTCAATATAATACTTTCGCTTCTTAGGAACAAACACTTTATATTTGCTCAGAAGCGGTGCAAGTTCATCGTATGTGAGAATATTATCAAAGGGATCTTTAGACTTCTTGTTCAGAGAAAAATGGCGTCTGTAATGTGCCAAACCAATATAGTCTGAGTCAACATTTTTCCACGCCCAGTAAAGACCTGTTAATTCGCAAAACGAAGGGTTCTTAAGGGAAATATTATCTCCGGTATTGTCTTTAACATATCCTAAGTCCAAATCTTTTCCATCAGAATCCTTTTTCCCTTCTGCTCCAACATGAACAGGCAAGTACATTTTATCTGCTGGCATTTGATACTTCTTATGCGTAGCTATTATGATTGTAGCCTTATTCTCCAAAATTATACTCCTCTTTTTCTATTTTACCCATCTACAAAAAATCTGAAAACATTACAAAGACATTTGTGTGCCAAATCCTAAATACAAAACGCCTCTAGATTCCAAACTCCAATTGTAGCCTATCATTGTGCAAAGCACCATAAAACACGGCAGAATACTACGTTTTTTCAAACCAAAAAGCTTTTTCCAACGCCTCTTACATCTGCCTACACCTATATAAAACAATTATACCACACGCCCCCACAAGTGTCAAGCAAATCCCTCGACAAATACGCTCACAAACCGAAAAAATAACACCGAAAAATTAATTTTTTCTGTTCATATTGTCAATTTCCCGCCGGAACATCTGCCAATTTCGCAGGAATTCACGCTGGGGAACGAAAAAGCAGCATTTTCTGCACCATCAAAAAAGCCCGATGGATCACCTTCCATCGGGTAAAAAATCATTTTAAATTCGGGTGATTTGTGCTTTCGGAGCGGAAACTCAGTCTTCCGCCTGCTCTTCTGTCACCAGTGCTTTTCGCTTGATGCCAAGGTAGCAGCGCTTGGGGTTGGCATCGCTGCTTTTACGCTTGCGGCCGGACTTCAGTTGCAGCTCCGCTCTGACAGCCTTTGCAAAGGCATCGTAGTTCGGGAAGCAGTACGCATAGCTCTCATCCAGGGCATATTCCTTGTAATCGGCGTACATATCTTCGGTGAAAATGTAGTCATCGTCGTTCTCGGTGCGTACATAACAAGCCGTAAAGAAGAAGTCCAGAGACTTGCTGGTGCTGCGGCTGACTGCCGTGGGCGGTACGTAGCTGTCATAGCTTTCGCCTTCTTCGGAGTCGCTGAATTCGTAGTGGTTGTCCTTGAGCGCCTTGTACGCCAGAATCAGCTTTCTCACAATGGCTGCCTTCTCACGCTCCAGCTTGTCCATCAGTACCTCAAAGGGCTCTGCATTGTCGGTCAGTCTGTACTTGAACGGGATCACAAGCTTACGCATATCAAATGCCGCATCCGGCATCTTCGTGGTAATGTCGTAGTTGGAGGCGTTGATGATGTGTGCACGGCTTTGGAACGGGACACTGCCGTTTTCGCCCTTGAATTCCGCTGAAAGCATATCAGCGCCGGAGATGCCCTTGAGAAAGGCAGTCGCCTTGGTATTCAGCGGTGCGGAGTCCATGTCCATGCAGCAGCAGAGGGATTTTCCATAGACCATGCTGGGCGCAAACTGGCGACCCAGGTCGTTTGGCTGCATGGTAACGGTTGCTGAGTTGTTGAACAGACGCATCAGAAAGCTCAGCAGAAGGGTCTTGCCGGAGTTGGTCACACCCAAAAAGCAGAACAGCTTCTTGACCATATCGTTGGTCAGGCAAACGCCCAGGACTTCGTTGATTCGCTTGTTCAGCGGCATTTCGTGATTGGTGTAGGTGTTGATGACCTTTTCATATTCCGGGCAGGCTTTGTTTTCCGCAAGCCAGTCCGCATGGATCATGCTGGTAAAGAATTTCTGCGGTGTAAAGTCTTCCAGCTCTAAGGTGTCCAGATTCAGGACGCCGTTTTCAAAGACAACATACTTGCTGATATCCGGCGGATAATCCACTTTGACAGCGTTTTGCTGCACATGGCTCAGCAATCGCTTTACGGTCTTGTCGTGTACGGAAAAACGTTTCCAAAGGTAAGCAGCTGCCTCACACAGTTCACGGAGAATACACTGCAGTTCTTGTTTAGACGGACACGGTTCAAAGTATTTTCCGTTGAAGAAATAGAGCCATCTGTCATGGTAGACGATGAGATGGAGCTTTTGTGTCAGTATCAATGAGAGGAGATTGATGATATATTCTTCGACCTCCTTTTCGTCACCCTCCTGTTCCTCTATTATCTTTTCCAAATCTCTTGCACATTTGTAAAAAATACATAATGTATCTATGCTGACGCTGTTGTTGCTGTCGTAGGCGTTGCGCTTCCATTCGGAAGGTGGGATCGCCTCATAGGGAATGCTCATTCTGTCCAGTTCTTCCATCTTCTTGTGGGTGTTGACTGTTTCGTTCATACTGATCAGATCCTTTCATTTTTTCAGAAGCGGCAAGCGATATGCTGCCGTCGCCTCTGTACAATCGGTATTATAGCACACTTTTGCAATGCCGTCTTACAAAACGCTCTTAATTTTTTGCAGGGGGAAAATTGCAGCGTTTTTCGTCAAAGCAAGGCACATCAATAAAGGGACGTTTGTGCAATTTCGGTTTGGCTTTCTTGAAATTGCGGTATGTTGTGCCGTGGAGAATGCCGGGGATCGCTTTCTGTCTGTTCTGGTTGTAGAACGTTCCCTTGATATAGCATTCGCCCGTTTCCAGCAGGGTCAGCGCCTGGGGATCGATATTGAGCAGCTTTGCCGCAGAGGCGGCGGTTCTGTCGTCCAGCGGGAAAAAGGCATGGATCGCTGCATTGTCCATGATCTCCCGGACCTGGGCGGACTTGGGCAGAAACTGGGTGGCAAAATTCAGACTCATGCGGTTCTTGCGGCTCTCCGTCAGAATCTTGGCGATGGGGCCTTTGGTGCTGAGGTTTTGCGTTCTGATCTCGTCGATGAATACGCTGAGCTGCTTCTCGCCGTGTGCCTGCTGATAGTAATACAGAGACATCAGCAGCATATCGATCAGACCAGAACCGCCATTAGAGCGTACCGCCTTGGTGGAAATGATAATAATATCCTTGCTCTCTTCGATCAGCTCGCCCCAGTCTCTGTCGTTTGCCTTGAAGTTCACAAAAAAGGAGAGCGTATCCGCCAGCTGATCTGCCAGATCATACGGGATCTGTTCACTTGTCAGCACCTCATACAGAGATGTCATATCCACATTGCCTTTCTGGATCATATCGCTGATGGCAGCATGCACAGCAGCCTGCTGCTTGCTGCCCATATTGGGGTTGTGAGATTCCACAATGGACTCGATTTTTCGGATGGTATCTTCCCCATTGCCGGAGTCGCCCAGTTTGAGCAGGTCAACGGGGATTCCGTCCTCTTCGATGCGGTGGAAGGTGATATGCTCGGCGATATACGCCTGAACCTTCTTCTCTGCCGTTTCACCGCAGCCTACAGACAGCTTTTCCAGTATCTCCTCTTCTGTAAAGGATTCACTGGTATCAAAGACAATAACGGGACGGTGCAGCTTTTGCAGGCTCACCATTCGTTCGGTGAGACAGTGTGTTTTGCCGGAACCGCTTTTTCCCAGTGCAAAGAAGTGCATATTATCCTTGCGTTTTTCGTCAAAGACCTGGTAGGAAACACCGCCGATGCGGTTTTCCGTGAGGGGAATAAAATGCTCCGGTGCAGGTGCTGTGCTGTACCATTCTGCATAGCGGCTTTCCTCGATCATGAGTTCCACGTCGGAATCCAGAATCCGGTCGCTTTTCAGGGCGATCAGAGCAGGCCGCAGGCTTCTGTGGTGGGAATACACCACCAGCGGATAACGGTTTTTCTTGGTGGCATGGAGATATTCGCACGCTTTCAGGCATTTCAGAATGCGGCAGGTGTTGTCGGCAGTTCTCATAGACGGAATCAGCACATTCTCTATCGCAGACTCTTCCAGGATCAGCAGCTTGTCCTTGACGATCAGCTGGTTTGTGCCTTCCTGGAAGTCCATTTCCTTGCTGTGCTGGAGGATCTTGAGCTTGCCGCTGCGAATGGCATCATTGAGCGCAGCAATAAAATGCTCTGACACCGCATCTTCTGAAGTGCCGGAAACTGTCTGAGAATCGTACAAAATGGAGTAGATCAATGGGGCGATAGGCTGACTGTCGAAATCGAGAATGCAGTCTATCACGCAAAAGTAAACGGTATCCAGTAATGCACCAGCCGTAATGATTTCTTTGCTTTTGCCTTGGAAATAGGGACTGTATTGCTCGAATTCAGAGTTGAAGATATCGATAAAGTTTTGTTTGAACCTATCTCGAAACAGTTCGTAGTTTTTACAGATGTAAGATGCTATGGTGTTTATGAGATAATTCAAATCATCACACATCTCCGCCTCTTCTTCCTTTGTCATAGCAGGGGCAAAATTTTCCGGCAGCGTCAGACAGATCTTTTTCTCCGGAGGGAGCAGGTATTGTGCATGGGTGGAGAAAATCGCAAGATTATGGGGCTGACAATCCATGCTGTCATTTTCCGTTAGGATGTGCTGCAACATTTCTGTTCTTTTTTTGTCATCGTCGATAATGCTGCGGTCGCTCAGGATAACGGTTTCATCCTTTGCGTGGAGCAGTTCCGTTTTCACAGCACTCTTGTTGGAACAGAGGGTCAGCGGCTTTGTGTCTCTGTTGAAAATCTGCATGAGGAGCGTCGCAAACCGTTCCGATGCGGCATCAGGTGCAGATATGGTCAGAATACGTTCCGTGCTGTATTTCTCTTCCCGGAAAAAAGAACTCAGCAGACCGCAGAGGGAAAAAACGAAGAGCATCATCTTTTTGTCCGTGTCAAGGTACTTTTCGCAGATTCCCTTTATACCGAGAGGGCGGTCTTTTGTACTGGGAAGAACTTTTTTGGTGAAATAGGGGGAGCAGTGTTTCAGCAGATTCATCCCAAACTGATTTCTGTTGCAGCAAAATTGAACAAGCGTACTTCCTTCTTTGCTTTTCACAAAAGAAAAGCCAGGATATTCTGAAATGTACAGAATACGTTTCTGAGCAAAATTGTTGATGCAGTGCGCAACATAATCGTTTGCCATAGCTTTGCTTTTGCACACCCATTGAAAAGATTCAAACAGAGGCAACAGATTCTTGCTTGCCAATTTGTCACGAGGAACGACCGCAGAATGGATGTTGTCGTCCATACTGGAATATAAGACATACAAAAGTTCTTTTCGGTATCCGTCTTTGTCGATATAGCAATGGTGAACACTGCGAATTCTTAACTTGCCGACTAGGGTTTGGTTTCCATGATCTATGCAAACTCCATAACCATCTATTTGACGTTCGCAAAACATCCGGGGCATTGTTTGTCGAACTTGTTTGAGTCGATCAATTTCTGCAAGCTGACATCGATTTTGATTCACGAAAAATTGGAGCGTATCCTGAAGGCTGACTTGTGTCTGATACATTTGATACTGTAGCTGATCCAGATATGGCGTGACGTTTTGCTGAAAATATTGCGTTAATGCAGGTGAGAGAGGGATGTTTGCGTTTGCAAGCGCCTGATTGACATCCGGAGTTATTTGCATATTTGGACTTCCGTTCATATAGGGGACCTCCTAAAAACTTTATTGAAATACATTTTACCTGGCACACGGCACAGGCGGTTCTGTATTTCCAAAAAGCATTATAGCACATCGGAAAATTTCATGCAGACAAAACGCTCTTATTTTTTTGCAGGCGCTCTGGGGGGAGGGGCGGAAAATATAAAACGGACAAAAAAACACCTGGCACATGGCACAGAAAAAAATCAAATTCCGTTTGTTTTTGTACCCCTTTTCTGAAATTGCCGCCGGAAAAGTTCCTGTTTGGGCGAAAATCAAACTTCTCCGATGCGTTTTTGGAAAAAGGGGAACAAAAATCCTCCGGATTTTTTTCGGAGGACGCTCTTGTGCCGTGTGCCGGGTAAAAATTATGCGGGTGAGGGAATTGGGGCTGTGCCGTGTGCCAGGTAAAAAAATTTTGGAAAAGAGATTTATAGTGCTGCCAGGCAAAGGAAAACCCCTCCGAGCGGCTTTGCCGCCCACCTCCTCCTTTCAGGGGAGGCTATAAGGAAGAAAATTGATTTTGTAGTTTTTTTCAAATCCTCTTTTCTTTCCCTGGGATATGTGGTATGATATAGATATCTTGTAAAACAAAAGGGGTTGCATCCGTATGGCATCGATGGAAGGACTTTATAATACCATAGCAGACATATGGGATTCTTATGATATGTACCGGCAGGAACACGCTGACCAATATGGCGAGGCAGAGGAAAGTCCAAGCACCATAGAACAGATCAAGCGGCATTTTTACTATGTCGAAAAGAACAAAGCCGGCGGCTTGATCCCAAAGATAAAAAGTAAGATCAACCTGGATCTGGAACTCAAAGAAACAGACAGTCCGGAGGAAAGGTCGGACAAGCTCTGGCTGCTGGAACAGATCTACGTTGCAGAAAAGATTGGCGTATACCGATATTCAGCGAAAAATGCCGAACTGCCGGAACGGGAGTTTTTGAGCCGATGCAAGGTTCTGGATATTATCGCAAACCCGAAAGGGATGTATATGTACGATAAATGCGGTGATTACAACAATGCCATTATGGATGCGTTTGACATAGTATACACAAATGTCCAAATGTCTGTGAAAAATGCAGATGAAATTGAGAGGACGGTAGATGCGCTATACAGCGGTTGGTTTCATATCAATGCGTTTTTCTGTTTAGGTATTTGTACAGGCAGTGTTTTTGAGGATAAACTCTCAGAGATGAAAAAGCAAAGAGATGCTGTTGAAAAGATTGCATTCGATCCGAGTCGCATTCTTTCTACACCAAAGAATGGAAAAGGAGTAAATTTGGATACAGCAGAAACACAAGAGCCGCAAACATACTCCAATTTGAAAGAACGTTTCTTTATTATGCTGGTCACTGCGCAAAAAAGAGCGGAGATCAACGATATGCTCCTCGGCACATTTGACTATACAAAGGAAAAAGTGTTGGCTGACCGTGTGATGGATATAAGAGTTCTGAAGGAGTTTGGAAAGAACGAACTCTATAAAAAAGAGATCTCCTTTGAGGAGTTTACAGAGCTTTTGCGTTTTGGCAGCGACGAAGACAAACTGTGCTTGTGGCGGGGCATTACTTCAAAGTACGCTCCTGAGATTCCGGGAAAGGAATTCTTTCAGAGCCGTGGTGAATTTTCCAAGATCATAAAGTACATGAAAAACATAGAAGAGCCGATTACATCTTCTCATGATGTGAAAAGAGCGGTTACCCAATGGTGTTTATTATTCAAGATCGTTTATGATGGTTTGCAGTTTGAGCAAAAACTGATCTCCTACAACTGGGAGGGAAAAAAGGTTCTAAAAACTATGTCATCGATCTTCAAGAGCTATAATGCGGACAGAAATGTAAAATCATTGTCTGACGATCCCCATTCCAGGCGAAAGGAAAGGGAAGACAGAAAAGAAATGCATTCCGCTGCGATCCTGCATCAGTTTACCTGGGACTGTATTGCGCAAATGCACAGTTCGCCAGAGATCACAGACTGCAAAAATGCCATCAAAAAGAAAATGCTTCTGGTGATGCAGGAAACTTTTTCCTGTAAGCTTCAGACGCTGGACGATATCAGAAAAGCGAACTACACAATGCAGTTTGTTTTTCTGATGGATTCATTTCATGATAGCTTCTTGTGGATGTATAATAGCTGTTTCAATATTGTGTTTTGGACGAAAACCAGGTCATTTGGTATGCGGATCATGCAAAACGAATATCCCGGGATAAACAAATACCCGGTTAAGCTGATTATGCAACAGAATTATTGGGTTTTATTCCGCAATATAGCTGTGAAAAGAAAATTGTTGAGCATTTTAACAGCACAAAGTATAAATCAAGGCGGTTCTCGACCGTTTCAGGCACTTGAGTTTGTCGCTACGGAGCTTGGTTGGAGTGTTGTGGAATCATCGCAGATTGATCCAGTTGTAAGTTATGAAAAGCGTATTTGGGCAAGGCTGTTTTCTTATATGACAGTTCATGCAAAACTTCGTTTCACAGTAAACCATATCAACAAAACCGTCACCATTGACGACTGCATCTTTGAAGAACCATACGAGCAGGAACTGCGGCAGTATCTGTGAGTTTTTGCCGGGGAGAAAATTTGAATCAATTGGTATTGACAGCTGCGGTGTAATAGATTATAATAAAATTATACATTGGACTGCGGCTATATTCCAACAATTTATCTGTAAACATCCGCAATTTAGTCATTGATACGGATTTCTCATACAAGGAGGCGATGCAAATGCAGAAAAAAACTAGGCGATTTGAGAGAACGGCGGCATCGGTGTGCAAGGAATATGCCATTCTGACGCTGGCAACACTGGTGATGTCCGCAGGTACCTATCTTTTCAAATTCCCAAACAACTTTTCCTTTGGCGGTGTTACCGGTTTGGCAGTGGTGCTGAGTGCTGTTTCACCGCTGTCTGCGGGAACGTACAATTTTATCATCAATATGGCACTGCTGGTGCTGGGATTTCTGTTTCTGGGGAAAGGCTTTGGCGTAAAGACGGTGTATATCAGCGTTCTGATGTCTGTGGCACTGTCTGCGGCAGAAAAGCTGTTTCCCATGTCCGGACCGCTGACTGACCAGCCGGTTCTGGAACTGATTTTTGCCATTGCCATTCCGGGCATCAGCTCCGCAATCATGTTTAACATGGGTGCCTCCAGCGGCGGCACGGACATTGTCGCCATGATCCTGAAAAAGTATACCTCTATGAATATCGGGACCGCTTTGCTGGTGGTGGATCTGCTGATTGCCGTTTCAGCCTGCTTTGTGTTCGATATTACCACCGGTTTGTTTTCCCTGTGCGGCTTGTTTACGAAAACCATTGTCATTGATACCGCCATTGAAAATATCAACCTGTGCAAATACTTCACCATTGTCTGCAAAGACCCCACGCCGATCTGTGACTTTATCCACACAGAACTGGGGCGAAGTGCGACGCTGTTTACCGCGGAGGGAACATACAGCGGACAGGAGGAATATATTGTACTGACCGTCATGAAACGAAGCCAGGCTGTGCAGCTGCGAAACTATATTAAAAAAGTACAGCCCCAGGCGTTTATGATGATTACCAATAGCAGCGAAATTATCGGAAAAGGATTCCGCAATACCATATAAAATGACCCCGTACAAAACTTGTTTTTTGGGTTTTGTGCGGGGTTGTTTTCTTTGGTGCTTTTGTTCTTCCATCTCAACGGTCTTCATATGTCAAAATTCGTGCTCTGTTTTTTACAAAAAAGGAGGAAGAGCAGGACTTTGCCTGCTCCTGTTATATGAAATCATCACAGTCGCTTTGCATATTGTTTCCTGCAGAGCATTCTTACAACCATTACTATAATGTTTGTATGCTTGTATTTTTTTACAAGCATGCTCTGCCTTTTTCAGTCCTTCCCCGCAAGCTTCCCCTCCACATACGCCGTCACTGACTTTCTCGGTATTTTCCAGACCTTCCCGATCCGAAACGCCTGAATCTCACCGCTGTTCAGGAGTGCGTACAATGTATTTTTTCCAACGCTGAGAAACTCCATGACCTCCTCAAACTTCATGATCTCATTTTCCATGTTACAGGACTCCTTTCCGCATTTTCTCGTATTTTCCTGCTTTTTTTATCTCTATGTTAGGCCGTTTGTAAAAGATTTCAAGCCATAGCTCCGTTATTTTTGCCTGCACAGCTCCATATTGGATTTTTCCGGTTTATTCCGTTTTTTGGACACATAAGCGGTCTATATATTTTGCCTGTTCCACCGGGAATCCGGCATAGACAAATACCCGGCAGTTCTCCCGCAGCAGTCTCGCACGTCCCACCGCCTGTTCCAGCTGGGAGGACAGCAGCCAGGTCTGCACCATCCGGAGCGTTTCGTCCTTGTAGGTGTTGAGGAAAAACGACTTGTTCTGATAGGTGATTCTCTGCGGGTACATATGCACTTTTGCCAGACTTGCCCCTGCACGCATCGCATACAAGCCATACACTACCTCGTCCAGATTGGGCAGTCCCACAACAGACAGATCTTTTCCTTTCAGTGCATTGATGCCCTCCACATTGCCGAAGTGATAGTGTGTGATGAACTCTTTTTCAATGTCCTTAAAAGTAATAACTGTGGTATCTCTGCACAACTCTTTGAGCAGGCGAATCTTGTCATAATCATTCTGAAAAGCATATCGGCTGTAGCTGGAATCGGTGTACTGGAAAATCTGCCCCTTGTATTTCGCCTTTGGGCATTCGTGAAAGTCAATTGCCCGATTGGGGTAAACCTTTTGATACAGTTCCCGGCAAACCGTTGCCGAAAGCATCACCAGTTTGCAGTCCGGCAGCGATTCTTCGATCAGAAAGGTCACCCGTTCTCTGTCCGCATGGATGTACTTTGCACGCAGCAGACCGTATAGATTCACCCCAAAATGGCGTATCTTCCGCAGCTGTTTTTCCTCCAGCTCCACCACAAACTCGTCCATCTGATGATAACCCCGTTTCAGGCAGATTCCGTTCAGGCGGCTTTTTACCGAGTCCGGAAGATACCGACTGCCAGTCATCTTTTTTAGGGTATGCATCGAAACAGACTCCGTGCGGAAAATCGTCCGGAAAATGTCCTCATCCAAGATCACATCATGGGTCTGGAACACTTCCTTCGGCAAATGCAGCAGCTTGGCATGGGTGGTGATGATATGCCCCTGAAATCTGGCAGTGCTTTTGCAGTCCTTCAAAAACCGGGAGATTTTCGCATAATCCGGGTTATCTTTTCCCATATGCTGTAGCGTTTCCGCCAGAAACCGCAGAGCATAAGCACCTGCTCCGATGTCGTAAAAATCCTGCATCTCCTCGGTCACGTCCTCTGAAATGCTGTATGTGGCAATATCCGGCGTGGCACAGATGGCTTCGATTCCATGCAGGTTCGCATCATAGAATATCTGCCGTTTCAGTTCGTGAGTCGGCACAGCGATCACAACAGGACGCACGCTGTCTTTCATGTAGTTGAGATAGGTGCTGGTCTTGCCCAAAGCGGTCTGCCCCTTGATGAGGTAAAGCTTGTTTTCCGCAGATGCCATTGCCGTTTGAAAGGCGTTTTGCAGGTCCTGGTGAGCCCTTTCCAAATCCACATAGCACTCCTTTTTCAAAATGCGCACTTCTCGCCGGGTCGGTTTCGCCGTGGAAAGCATATTTTCGGAATGGCTGCACCGGTCACAATAATCGCAGTTCTCACAGGGCGGCACAGGCAGATTGTCCTTGATGATTGCTGTCAGAATTTCCTTCCAGTTGATATTCTGGTAGTGCTGTTCGGCATTCTTTTCCGAATGCATGATCTCCAGAAACTTTTGCTTTCCCTTTTCTGCACCGCACATGCCTCTTGCCAGAAAATAGATGTCCTGGGTGTTTTCGATTCTGCCTTCGGTGAAATCCCAGTAGAGCGGACAGCGGTCATAGAGATTTTCCCAGCTGAAATTGCGGTAGACTGCTCTTCGCTGCTTGTTTCGGACACCCTGTCTGGCTTGGGTCTTGCCGTGGAGCTTCCATTTCGCCATGACCATTTTTGTCTCGTATCCATAGGTGCAGGCATCCAGAGGCGTGACGGAATAGGTGTTGTCTTTCAGCAGGTAGAGGATGGGGAGCGTATCTTCGACCTCTGTCTTTTCTTTTGCAAATTCTCTTCGCAGCACTTCCTTATAGTGCTTGGCATCGGTCAAGCCTCTTACATAGCTCAAAAAGGCGAACAGGACATCGTAAATGCTGATCTGAAAGCGTGGCTCAAATTGGGTGGGATAGGCATAGGTTCGGTCTGCATACTGCGTTTGAAAAATCGCACAGAGCAGGTCGCCAAAAAACCGTGCGGTTCTTTTGTCGGCAAGCTCCTCCCGGAAAAAGAACAGCATATCGCCGTGTTGTTCCTGGTATAAGATCCCGTAGTGATAGGCGAGGTTCAGCATATGGTCTCCGTGGGGATCGGTTTGAAAATGTTTGAGTGCAATGACGTATTTCACGTTATCTTCTCCCTTCGTGCATTATCTTTTACCAGATAGTTCTGTTCGTTTTATTTTGAAAACCGGCGGTGCTGAAAATTCCGTCCATGCGTGCCGTCGTCGCTATGCGCCGTCACGCACAGACCAAAACGCCAGAAAGAACGGGATTTTTGTACACTGCCCTTATATAAATAAGGGAGTTGTGCATTTTTCCCGTCTGGTTGTTCTTCTGTGGTGTTTGTCGACCGGGGAGACAAAAACACCATGGAAGAAATGGTCAGCAGTGCCGGATGATTTTCAACTTTCAAGCAAACATATGGATAATAGCAGTATACATAATTTCTATAGGGTATGCTGTCCATGGTTTTTGCGGATATTTCAAGGAAAATCCGCCACACGATCGGTTTTATTTCACACACAAACATACCACATATTTTTGCATCAACACACCACCGAAACCGAATGATCGCTACCTGAAAAGACGATGTATGAAAAAGAAGAAACAAGCTGAATCTGAGAGAGGAGACTTCTATTAAGTGAGGGCTCGGATTCAGCAGAGGGGCAAAGGAACGCTGCAATTGCCTTTGCCCTTCCACTCCTCGTGTCAGCCCTCATACCCTCTGCGACACCCTGTACAACAGCGTACAGGGGATTTTTTTTACCCTGAACATACCACAGTGTGTAAACTGAAACATTGCAAAATCACTGTAATCCACTGAAAAAGTCAACGGATACAATTATATATCATTATCGTGAATCTGTGCCAGGTACTGATGATACGATCATGTCGACCGCATAGAAAAGCCGCCTTCGGGCGGAACATAGGGACATAACAAATCAGCAAAAGGAGGGAAAAAGATGTTTCAGAATAAGCGATTTTTGACCAGAGGCGTACAGGCAGAAATTCCGATGGAGCTGCAATTGTTTCTGTGGAACTGCATCGACCAGCTACCAGAAGAACGAGATTACTTTCAAGTCTTTGAACTGAAAGAAATTGACGGAAAACAGCACATCCACCACTTTTCCGAACAGCCGGAATACAGTCAAGACTACATGATTGACTTAGCAAACCCAATCAATCAAAAGGTCTATGTTATTGACGACACCGACCATTCTACCATGCTCTTAGCAGAAGAATATTAGCCCAAAACACAAAGCCCTACCGATTCCATTCGGTAGGGCTATTTTCATTTTACGGAGGAATTTCAAATGAGCGAAGAAGTAAAAAAAGAACAGAACGAACAGGAAGAAACCTTGTATTGTGAGTGCTGTGGCTGTGTCATTGATGACGATGACTACACCGAGTGGAACGGGCAGATCATTTGTTCCGACTGCCTGGAGAATCACACTACTACTTGTGAATGCTGTGGCGAGCGAATCTGGGACGAGGATGTTTATGGTGATAATGATATTACGCTGTGCAGCCATTGCTACCATCACAGCTACACCAGATGCAGTTGCTGTGACGCTCTTTTGCATGAGGACGATGCCTACTATCTGGACGGCGAGACATACTGCCGTGACTGCTATGAGGATGAACGTGAAGAAAGCAATCTGATCCACGAATACGGCTACAAGCCGAATCCCATTTTCTACGGCGAAGGCAACCGCTATTTCGGCATCGAACTGGAAATTGACGGAGCTGGCAGAGATGATGATTTTGCGGAAGAACTGCTGGACATTGCAAACGCTCACGCTGACTTACTTTACATCAAGACAGACGGCTCGCTGGATGATGGCATGGAGCTGGTTTCCCATCCCTGCACCATGGACTATCACATCAATGAGTTCCCATGGGAAGATATTATGCACCGTGCCGTTCGTCAAGGCTACCGCTCGCATCAGACAAGCACTTGCGGCTTGCATCTCCATGTGAACCGCAATGCTTTTTCCGACAATCAGGAAGAACAGGACGAGGTGATCTCCAGAATCCTGTATTTTGTGGAACATCACTGGAATGAGCTTTTGAAGTTTTCTCGCCGTTCGGAATACACCATGAACCGCTGGGCGGCAAGATACGGCTATGAACATACCCCAAAAGCAATCATGGACAAGGCAAAAAAGGGTGGAAACGGTCGCTATGCTGCTGTGAACCTTTGCAATTACCACACCGTGGAATTTCGTTTGTTCCGTGGCACACTCAAGTACAACACGTTTATCGCCACCATTCAGCTAGTCAACCGTATCTGTGACGCTGCCATGTACAACACAGACGATTCCATTGCAAAATTGTCATGGTCGGATTTTGTGGCAGACATTACAGAGCTAGAATTGATTCAGTATCTGAAAGAACGTCAGCTGTACATCAATGACAAGGTAGAAGAAACGGAGGAATATTGATATGTGTGCATTATTTGGTTGGCTGGATTACAAAGGCGTTGTGTCGGACAGACTGTTGAAAAAGCTGACACAGGCTCTGGCAAATGCGGCGGAAGAACGAGGAACGGATGCGTCTGGCATTGCCTATGTGAAAGGCGGCAAGGTGACGATTTTTAAGCGTCCGAAACCTGCCCACAAGATTCGCTTTAATGCCCCCAACGGCACAAGAGCGGTTATGGGACATACGAGAATGACCACACAGGGCAATGAAAAGTTCAACTACAACAATCACCCGTTCTATGGTCATGCCGATGTGGACTTTGCCTTTGCTCACAATGGTGTGCTGTACAATGATAAAGAACTCAGAACCGAAAAGCACCTGCCGCAAACGCAGATTGAAACTGATAGCTATGTTGCAGTACAGCTGATTGAACAGCAGAATAAGCTTGACTTCGATTCACTCAAAAACATGGCAGAGTTAGTTCAGGGCAGTTTCTGCTTTACCGCTCTGGACGAGAACAAC
>ERZ827181.2554-NODE-2554-length-15340-cov-8.991953_pt1 | contig 15340 bp, 7 predicted proteins | sample MGYA00519778_ERZ827181 | MGnify/ENA primary metagenome ERZ827181 (study PRJEB31778, sample SAMEA3449273) | human gut metagenome | biome: human gut; feature: human-associated habitat; material: faeces | place: United Kingdom | collected 2010/2012 ...
AAGTGAACGCAATGGTGGAACACATCGAAAAGACACGTTCCGACCGGTATCCCCGAACAGGTGACAGCCTGTTCCTTATTTCCGGATACGGTGAACGTTCCCGGCCGTTCTTCGTAGATGCCGCATATGGAGATAACATTGTGCTCCGGAATTTCTCCCGTGTCCCATTCGTGTCCCGGGATAAGAAGGGCATCAAATGCGATATGCATGGCGGCGAGTGCGTGCTGGTAAAGACCGGTGATGTAAGGTTCAAGACTTGGACTACCGGCCGTTTCAAGCACTGGGGACATTACGGGACATGTGAAAACGGGGAAGTTTACTACGATGCGAAAGTAGCCCTGTGGGAATGTGGCGCACCTGAACAGCCGGAAAGTCAGGAATGGTTCAAAATCCATATCCGCAAAAACACCCGGTCGGGCGGGGATATGTACACCGGAGAAATATCCTGTAAGGATGAGGATGGACTCAAGCAGTTTGTCAATGACCATGAAGGTTTCATATTCGTAGAAGAGGATTCCCAGGAGATGGTCATGCTATGTTTCAGGCATTCCGATATGAGGATTTCCCCGGAAGAGTGGGAAAAGATGAACTGTCCGATATCCGTGCGTGAAATATACGGACAGATGCAGAAAGTAAAGATTGTAAAAGATCATAAAACACATCTGACCACATTCTACTATTAACACAGTATCGCCACATTAAAAATCACCCTGCTTCCTGCCACATGCGGCAGGAAGGAAACAAGGGTATATCATCGATGGTTGGAGACGGTTTTGTAGTCGCTTACGAAAAAGATGGAACATGGTATATCTTACCTTATGTTTTTTGTAGTTTCATAAGAAATGCTTTTTTCGAGAACAAGTACCTGTTTCGATATAATAGTAAGATAATCACACTAAAATTCAGTGTACATTAATTCTATGTAACTAAACAGGCTAACCGAATATACAAAGAGAGGATAAGATGATTGCTCATTCTTATCCCCTCATGCCATCAGTTATTCAAAAATAGTACCTTATACTACTACTATCTGTACAATTTAATGTGTCAAGCAATAATATGGCCATTTCTTGGCTTTATAATAACAATTTGTAACTACTAGAGTAGTCATTTTCTTTCTTTTTATTGCGATGATCAATAGGGTGGTTTATTTCGCCACGTCCCACCATATGCGAGAACTGAAGTGATCGCCACCGGACAGACGGCTAACAGCTGCCTCATAATTAGCCGCATTGTCTTGCGACTCTTTCGATGGGTAGCGGAAACGACGGGGGATCTCGCCATTCGTATCTGCGTTAGGATACGGATTGGCCGCGTCATAGGTCGATTTCAGTTCCGGATAGCCGGAACGACGCCAGTTAGCAAAGGTCTCATATTCATCGCAGAAACAGTTGATCCAATATTGTGTGTTGATCTGTTCCAACGCATTCGATGCATTAAACGGGTTCTCCGTCAAATAGCGGTCGATCGCGGCCTGCGTCAGATACTGATTATACAGCGCCGTGCCGTTGGGGAACTGTGCGAACTGCCGCATGGCAGCGCGTACGCCGTTCTCGTAGTAAGCCTGCGCGCTCCCGTCTACCCAGCCGCGTACGGCAGCCTCGGCCAGCAACAATTGCGTCTGGGCATAGGTGCAGACGAACGTCGGGCCCGTCGGGTCGGAATAGGTATAACGGTTTATCGTGGAATAACGGCTCCTGTACGTGCTGCGGTAATCCTCGTCCTTGAACTCGGGGTATTTGTTACCTACGAACCACGGGCTATCGGGGCTGTCGGAGAAACCGCTAGGCAAGCCTTTCTGGACGGCCGGATCGGAATTGCCATATTGGAAGTCACTACCCGCCTGCACCGAGATGGTCGGATCCTCGCACACCGTACCGATCAACGGCAGGCGCGGATCGTTAGTTCTTTTCAACAGATCCACGAAATACTCGGTCAGGAAGAAGTTGCCGCGATCCTCGTGCGAGTAGATCTTGGCGTATGGCTCGGAGGAGTCGTTCGTTGTCAAGCCACCCGCATGCATCAGCATGCAGTTGTCCGCATCCGACTCAAATACCCCGTTGGCTACCGCGGTCTTCACCCATTGCTCCGCTGCGGCCGGGTCTACCTTCGACATACGCATCGCCATGCGCAGCATCAGTGAGTTGGCAAACTTCCGCCACTTCGAGGCATCGCCTTGGTAGAAGTTGTCCGCCGATTTCATCGCTGCCGCCGATGCGCCGTTCAAGGCGGCCTGTGCCTCGTTCAATTCCTTCAGCAAATCCATATAGATAGATTGTTGCGTGTCATACTCCGGAAAGGAATACAACTCCGGCTGTACCGCCTGCGAGTAGGGGATATCCCCGTAAAGGTCGGTCATGCGGTGCATGCCGTAGGCGAGCATGATACGAGCGATTTGGTAATCGGTCTGCCGTGACGGATCCTCTTTCCAAGCCTCCACCGCATCTTTCATGTCGCGGAGCGCCCCGCGCGTGTCACCGTTGTAGATTTCCCAATACGCACCTGAGTAGCCGTCGTTCCAAGTGTAATTCGCATTACCCAACCAATTGAACGATGCGGTATGGCTCATCCATTGAGCCGCATAGATACAACCGTTTCGCCATACGTCCCAATCAGATCCCAACATCTGATGCTGACCGTTGGTGAACAATAACTCGGTCGGGATATTCTCCGAATTCAGGTGCTCCGGGTCCATATTCACATCCCCGAAATCGCTGCAACCCGTTCCCCCGATCATGGCCGCGGCGGCGCACGTCATATATACTAAATACTTTTTCATATTATTATACTTCTTCAAACGTGATTAGAATTTGACATTGACATTGAAACCGACATTTCTCGTGGCCGGATAACCGTTCAACTCCAAGCCCTGTCCGTTCGTGTTGTTGTAAGCTGACTCGGGATCGATGTTATCGGTATGCTTCAAGATAGTCCATAGGTTACGTCCCACCAACGAGACGCTCAAGCCCTTCACCACCTTCATCTTGTTCAAGACAGACTGCGGGAAGGTATAGCCGAGCGACAACTCACGCAACTTGATGAAGCTGGCATTGTAGACGAACTCCTCGGCGATATTATTGTTGACGATCCCCTTGTGATAATCCTGTGCGTTTACCGCCACGTTGTTCTCTCCAAGGATCTTTCCATTGTCATCTATCATGACACCGGCACCGATAAAGCCACTGCCTCCCGGGTTATCAACTGTACGGCCAAGCAACGTACCCTTGTGCAGACCCTCGCTGTAGAGCGAGTAGTTCGTGCCGGAGAAGAGGCTCGCGCCTGCCTTGTAGTCAATCAAGAACGACAAGGAGAAATCGCGGAATCTCAACGTGTTGCTCCATCCTCCGGTATATTTGTAGACACCGTTGCCTAGGTTCTGCAACTCGTCGGTCGCTTGCGGGATACCGTTCTTATGGATGACCCGGCCTTGCTCGTCACGGGCGTATTTGTAGCCAACCAACATACCGTAAGGCTGGCCTACGATGTTGCGGACGGTCACGTTGCCCGAGCGTGCGGAGGCTCCGTCGATAGACAGGGACTTTACGCCTCCCAGGTATTTCACCTCACTATCGTTGTATGCGAAGTTGAAGGTCGTCTCCCATGAGAAGTTCTTCGTATGCACCGGTGTCGCATTCACCATGAACTCGAAACCTTGGTTCCGGATCTCGCCCACGTTCATGTATTTCGATCCGAACCCGGACGCGCTGGACGTGGTGACAACAGCGATATCGTCTGTCGTGTTCTTGTTGTAGTACGCCATATCGAACGATAGGCGGTTGCTCATAAACGCTAGGTTCAAGCCCACCTCGTACTCCTTGATGCTGACCGGTTTCAAGTCTGGATTCGCGAATTGGTTACTGTTTGCCGTACCTCCGGTCTGTCCGTTGATCTGGAAATTCTGTACCTTATACACCATCAAGGTCTTGTATGGATCTGTACCATTGGAGGAGCTTGCCCACGAGCCGCGGATCTTACCGAAATCGAACCAATCCGGCATATTGTCACGGAAGGTATCGGAGAATACCCACGAGAGCGTTACGGACGGATAGAAATAGCTGTTGCTATCCGGGTTCAAGGTGGAGAACCAGTCGTTACGTCCCGTCAGGTTCAAGAACACTTGGTTCTTCCATCCGAAGTCCGCCGTAGCGTATATGGAGTTCACCCGGTATTCCGAATAGTCCTTCTTCGATCGTTTATCGCTGAGATTATTTACAGACCACAGTCCATCGACGATAAACGGACGGCCTCCATCCGTCGTATAGAACATCTTGTTGATCGTACGCTGACGGTTACCGCCCAACGTGGCGCCAACCGACCAGTCGCCCCACTCCTTATTGAACCCGATCAGGTAGTTCAAGTTCATCTCGGAGAAGCTACGGGAGTATTCCGTCATCCAGCCTTGTGGATCCGCGGCGGCTCCAGTCGGCTGTATCTGTTTGAACTCCAAGTTGTAACCATCGCGTTGAACGGCACCTTGCACATACAACCAATCCGTGATGTCGTATTTCAAGGTCATTGATCCCGTCAAGCGGTTCTTCTGCATATCGTTGGTTTTCCGATACTGCAACCAGTAGGGGTTGTTGAAATATACATTGCGGTTACCATTACCGTTCATTTCCGAGCCGTCCTCAAAGGAACCCCAAGGAGCGTTCGCCGAGCCTCTTTCCAACCAACGTACATCGAACGAGTTCGCCAAGTGCAGCAAGGTTGCGTTGGTATTACCGTTGCCATCGGACAGGTTCGAACGGCCTTTCGACTTCTCGAACACATAGTTGGCGCTCACGATCAAGTGCAGGTTCTTCAAGATATCATACGTCGTATTCATATTGATACCTTGCTGGCTGTTACTAGAGTTCGGTAACTGTCCCTTCTCTGCTACGTTGGATACGCCGAAGCGGTAGGTGATCTTGTCTCCCGCGCCGCTGAGCGAGGCGGAAGTTGAGTTGTTGATACCCGTGCGGTAGAAATTCGGCCAATTGTCGATATACTCGTAAGGCACCTCATTTCCTAGGAAGTTGGTCGCCGTACCACCTAAAACGTCTCCCCAGCTACTAGTCTGCGTGGTCTCAGCTCCCGCTACGGAGGTAGGACGTACGCCATAATCACCCTGCCCGAACACATTTTGAAAGTCTCGGTAGTCGTAGATCATGTTAAAAGTCAAGTTGTTGTTGAACTCGATGTTCACAGGCTTACCTTTCTTTCCGGACTTGGTCGTGATTAAGATCGCACCGTTACCACCGCGATATCCGTACAATGCGGATGCGGCGGCACCTTTTAACACCTGTATGCTCTCGATATCGTCCGGGTTGATGTTACTCAATCCATCACCCATATCTATACCGCCCCATGTGCCGGCCGATCCTAAGTTCTGGTTACTGAAGGGCACGCCATCCACCACGTATAGCGGCATGTTATTACCTGTCAGGGAGGCGTTTCCGCGGATGATCACACGGGAGGAACCACCCGTACCGGTCGAGTTACCGCCTACGCTAACACCGGCCACCTTACCGGAAAGGGCGTTACCTAGGTTCGGGTCACGGGCCATCGTAAAGTCCTCGCCACCCACTTGCGTCGTGGAGTAACCCAACGAGCGGCTTTGGCGTTTTATACCCAATGCGGTGACTACCACCTCATCGATCTTCTGCGTGTCCTCCGTCAGTTTCACTTGCAAGCCCGTCTGTCCGCTCGCCGTGATCTCCTGTGTCGCATAACCGATATAACTGATCTCGATTACCGCCCCATTGGGAATCTCCAAAGAAAAGTTTCCGTCTAGATCCGTAATCACGCCGTTTGTCGTACCTTTTTGGATCACGTTCGCACCGATTACGGGAATACCCGCTTCGTCTACGACCGTACCTGTCACCTTCTTGTCCTGCTGTACGCCCATCACCTCATCAACCGTGCCTACGGAAGCAGGAACGGCCATCGCCGCGTTTACAGAAAAAGCGGAAAGCAACAAACAGAACGCCGAGGTTTTAGCTATCCATTGAAGGGATAATAGCTTAGATTCATTCTTTGTCATCTTGCTTTTGTTTTAAAATTAAGTTTAAGTTTAGATTGATTACATTTATTCCTGTAATGTTATATCACAATATGAACATGGTTCCAGCGGAACTAATGTATCATTCATGGTCTATTGCATAAATGCGATGTAAAGATACAACTTTTTTGTAAACTATACTTAAATTTATGGTGCTTTTTTATTAAAAACAACACATTTGTCACAAATTACCTTTTGAAACCAAGAAAATCAAATCTTGAACGTATCTAAAACACGTTAGTTCCGCTGGGACAAGTTTCATCCAGAGACCAAAACAACCTCAAGTATGCATGGTCCCGCTCTAAACGAAAGGCAATCTTTCTACCAAAATAAGGCCGATTTATTTGGCACAGGTCACTATTTACCATACTCTTGTGTCTGATTTAAGATTGAAATCCTTAGAAATATTTTTAAGCATAATCTGTATGAAAGCTAGTTGATACATAACTTCAGCCATCTCACACAGATATTTATAATCAATAGTTAATCTTCTGGAGTTCCTCAACAAGAGAGCGATCTTTCAACAATCCATCTCTTAGGTAAGACAAGGAATTCGTTTGGGCGCTCATTTAGCCAGAGTACGGCTTCAACAACCCAACCGAATTTGTCCGTAACCCAATCCCAAGCGCTCCTTGGCACTCTCTGTCTGTAAGGATCTTAACGAGGCGCAGGAACTTATATTCAAGTTATTCAATAACCATTGGTAACTTGATTGATACTGTAAACTCTAACCATCATATTTTTTAGTTTGCTGATACTTAATTATTTTTATATTGAAATATAAGGTTATTTTATTCATTTCAAAATGACTTCTAATTATTTAACAAACTATTATGATTCATTTGTTAAAAGTGCTTGTCAAAAAGATAGCGAAACAATCGAACATAACAGTCATACCCTGTTTATTAATATATTTCTCTCTTGATCGTTTGCTTTTATACCTGATTTTTTTGAATTTTGCACGCGATAAACAATATGTACTCGGTACAATAAGTATAATTAATATCATGAAACCTACTAATTTACTATTATTTCCAATTATTATCCTTTGTTCTTTCACTTCGGTCAAGGAAATACCTCCTTACAAGAATCCGGCACTTCCGGTTGACGAACGAGTGAAGGATTTATTAGGGAGAATGACGATCGAAGAGAAGTTCTGGCAAACATATATGATGCCTGGTGAGCTGGATAAAGGGAAAGACCGCTTTTCCCACGGTATCTTCGGATTCCAGGTTTCAACCATAGGAACCAGTAATCCGGAACTCAAACAATTGCTGCAATACAACCCGAAATTGACAGCAAAAGAGATGGCTAAAAAAATCAATGAGATCCAACGTTACTTCGTAGAAGAAACCCGACTGGGCATACCGATTATTGCATTCGACGAGGCTTTACACGGATTGATTCGTGGTGGAGCCACGGCGTTCCCCCAATCCATCGCATTGGCCGCCACATTCGATACGGCCTTGGTACGCCAAGTCTCCCATGCCATCGCCATGGAAACGAAAACACGTGGTATCCGACAAATACTATCGCCCGTGGTTAATCTCGCAACAGATGTGCGTTGGGGACGTACGGAAGAGACCTATGGAGAAGATCCATATCTTTCGGCATGCATGGGTGTCAACTTTGTAAGAAGTTTTGAAGAAATGGGAGTGATAACCACCCCTAAACACTTTGCCGCCAATTCCGGAGATGGAGGGCGAGACAGTAATCCGATCCATTTCACGGAACGATTTTTGGAAGAGACGCATCTGGTTCCTTTCAAGGCTTGCTTCCAAAAAGGACAGTCGCAGTCTGTAATGACTGCATATAATATGTTAGACGGAACTCCTTGTACAGCCAATCCCTGGTTATTGATCGACAAACTCCGGAACGAATGGGGATTCGACGGATTTACGATTGCGGATGCAGATGCTGTCGGTATCATCCACAAGTTGCATCACACCGTCAATAACTTCTCGGAAGCAGGAGCTGATGCAATCAATGGAGGTCTGGATGTCATCTTCCAGACAACATACGATGAACACCGACCATTCTTACAGGCTTGCCTAGATGGTTTAGTTAAGGAAGAAGCGCTGGACAGGGCTGTAGGACAAGTATTAAAAGCGAAATTCCACCTAGGTCTGTTCGAGCATCCCTACATTGACGAAAATGAGGCGGAGAAGTGGAATGCCTGCTCCGCACACCGGAAACTGGCTCTCGAAGCAGCTCGCAGATCAATCGTGTTATTGAAAAATGAAAATCGGGTTTTGCCGTTATCCAAACAAGTAAAACGTATCGCCCTTATCGGACAAGATGCCGCTCAAGCCCGTTTAGGAGGGTACAGCGGACCGGGCGTTGACAAAGTCAGCATTCTTGATGGATTGAAAAATAGACTGGGCGATCGAGCTATCATCCGTTACGAAGAGGGATGTAAACGAATCAATCCGGAATATCTGACCGTCCCAACCTATTATTTATCCACATTAGACGGACTGCCGGGACTGGAAGGGCGCTATTTCAATAATATCTCCTATGAAGGAGTCCCCGATTTGAAACGGATTGACAAACGCATACAATTCTCATGGACATTGTTTGCCCCGGATTCTTGCCTGGCTGTCGATTGGTTTTCTGTCGAATGGAACGGGAAATTAAAATCTCCCGTCTCCGGAACATATCGGCTCGGGCTGGAGGGAAATGACGGTTACCAGCTGACCGTTGATGGAAAAGTGCTAGTAGACAAACCATATAAAACCTCTTTCGGTCATACATTAGTTCCTTTTACCTTTGAAAAAGGAAAAGAATATGACATTCGTATCAGGTTTTATGAGAATACAAAAAACGCACGTATCCGGTTTGTTTGGGACGTGGATACAAAAAATGAAGACCAGTCCATCGAACAAGCCGTACAAGCTGCCCGTGAATCCGAGATCGCCATCGTTGTCGTGGGTATTGAAGAGGGAGAATTCCGTGACAGAGGCTATCTGGCATTGCCTGGCCGGCAGGAAGAGTTAATCCGTAGAGTCGCAGCAACAGGAAAAACCACTGTTGTTGTTTTGATCGGTGGAAGTGCCGTGGTCATGTCTGAATGGCAGGATCAAGTTCCGGCCGTACTGAATGCCTGGTATCCGGGAGTGGAAGGGGGCAATGCGGTTGCCGATGTTTTATTCGGCGATTATAACCCCTCAGGCAAACTGCCGATCACTTACCCGATCCACGAAGCCCAGCTACCACTCAATTACAGTCATAAACCGACCGGGCGGAGCGACGATTACCTCAACCTGACCGGTGAACCGCTTTTTCCTTTCGGTCACGGATTGAGCTATTCCGAATTTGATTATTCTGGACTAAAAGTGACGAAAGCAGTACATGGCACAGCTTTCCATGTTACTTTTTCGGTGAAAAATACGGGGAAATACGCAGCCAATGAAGTCGTACAACTCTATTTGCGCGACCAGGTCGCTTCCGTAACCCAACCAATTATGCGGCTGATCCATTTCCAGCCTGTATCATTGGCACCGAGAGAAACAAAAGAGTTGCACTTCACTGTAAACGAGAAAGACCTGTCCATGCTGGATAAAGAGTTGAACCGCGTGATCGAACCGGGTGACTTCCGTCTGATGATCGGGCGCTCTTGTAAAGATATCCGGTTAAAGACAACACTGACAATAAATCATCCAATGACTTTAGAAACAAACCATTAAATAAAAACAATTACCATGAAACAATTGATTCAATGCATGGGTATGCTGATGTTGCTGTTTGGGCTTTCCTCCAGGGTATCAGCACAGATAACCCTTGTGAAGGATGGTAAAGCCACTTCACGAATCGTATTAGTTGAGAAGAATGAAGTGAACGAGCAAGCAGCCACCTTGCTGCAAGACTTTGTCAAACGGATCAGCCAGGCTACGCTTCCGATCGTTGCCGATACAAAGGCAAGAAGCGGGGACATTCTGATTGGAGGAAAACAAGCCTCAGCCGGAGAAGACGGTTTTTTGCTGAAAACGACAGCAAACGAACAACTACAAATATCCAGCGGAGGCGATAAAGGCGCCATCTATGGTGTAGTTTCCTTATTGGAACAATACATGGGCGTGTCCTATTTTGCAAAAGAGGCCTATACGTTGACTCCGATGCAGACAATCACACTTCCCGCTATCCACAGGGAAGAAACACCGGCATTCCGTTATCGCCAAACTTACAGCTATAACAACGACGACCCGGTCTATAAGCTATGGTTCCGCTTGGAAGAACCAAAAGACATGTTTATCGAAAACATGTGGGTACACACGTTCAACCGTATTCTGCCGTCCGACCGGTTTGGCAAGGAACATCCCGAATATTACTCATTCATCAACGGTGAGCATCGTCCGGGACACAACAGCCAGTGGTGTCTGACCAACCCTAAAGTATTCGACGCGGCCGTACGCCAGCTAGATTCGATCTTTAAGGCTCACCCGGACATGAAAATGATTTCGGTCAGTCAGAACGACGGTAACAATACGAATTGTTCCTGTCCGGCTTGTAAAGAAGTAGACGAGTACGAAGGTTCACCTTCCGGCAACCTGATCCGGTTCCTGAATAAACTGGCCGAACGTTTCCCTGATAAAGAATTTTCCACATTGGCTTATCTGTATTCCATGCAGCCGCCCAAGCATGTGAAACCGTTACCCAACGTCAACATCATGTTGTGTGACATAGATTGTAAACGTGAGGTTCCGTTAACCGATAATGCCTCCGGCCGTGATTTCGTAAAAGCGCTGGAAGGATGGTCGAAGATATCCGACAATATATTTGTATGGGATTATGGGATCAATTTCGATAATATCGTCTCACCATTCCCCAACTTCCATATCCTGCAAAAGAATATCCAACTATTCAAGAAAAATCATGTGACAATGCACTTTTCGCAGGTAAATGGTATCCGGGGCGGGGATTTCTCTGAGATGCGGGCTTACATGATCGGAAAATTAATGTGGGACCCATACCAGAACGCCGACTCCCTGATGCGTACCTTCATGAATGGTTATTACGGAGCGGCCGCCCCTTACCTGTATCAATACCAGAAGATCATGCAAGGCGCACTGTTGGCCGGCGGACAACCGTTATGGATATATGATTCTCCGATATCCCATAAAAATGGCATGTTGAACCCCGTTTTGCTGAAAACATACAACGAACTGTTCGACCAGGCAGAGGAAGCCGTCGCTGGAGATACCGTACTGTTGCGCCGCGTACAATTATCCCGCCTCCCGCTGCAATATTCGGAACTCGAGATCGCCCGTACACAGGTCGGTACAGATAAAACGAAGATCAGGGAATTACTCGGGCTATTCGACCGGCGTACCCGTCAGTTCGGCGTCACGTCATTGAATGAACGTAAAAACGCACCCGGCGAATATTGTGAATTGTACAAGAAACGATTCTTGCCGCAAAACGAGCAAAGCAAGGCCTCCGGCGCCTCCCTCACCTGGATCATCCCGCCTCAGGAACGTTATAAAACATTGGGCGAAACAGCCCTGACCGACGAACTGTTCGGAGGAACAACATATGTAGAAAGCTGGGTAGGATGGAACGGGACGGACGGTGCTTTCATTCTAGACCTGGGCGAAGAGAAAAGTTTCACCCGGATAGAAGCGGATTTCCTCCACCAACTAGGTGGCTGGGTTTTATTGCCTCATAGTGTCAGCTATTCTATATCCTCGGACAATACGACATACAAACCTTTCGGCTCGTTTACATTTGCTGAAGACCGGGACCTGCAGGTTAAATTTGTCGAAGGAAAAGCGGAGTCGGATAGCCCTGTCAAGGCCAGATACATCAAAGTTGAGGTCAAAGGGATCGGATTATGCCCAGACTGGCATTATGGCGTAGGTTATCCTGTCTGGTTTTTTATGGATGAAGTAAGTGTATATTAAAAAATCCGTGATCCAATTATGAACAGAGAACTATTATTCTATATAACAGCAATACTGCTTTGCGCCGGGATACTTTCCTGCAATAAAAAAGAAGCCATCGCGACATGCAACTATGAGGTAGTACCTTTGCCGAAGTCGATCACTCCAGCTAAAGAGGCCCCTTTTATATTGAGCACATCCACCCATATCGGATATCCGGAAGGAAACGAGAAGCTGAGACAAACGGCGGTTTTTCTTTCCGGATATATCCGCGAAATGACAGGCATCGAAACAGAAGTAACAGCAGATACGGGTTCTTCCAATAGCATTCGCCTCGTATTAGATCGTACTGCCGTATCTTCACCGGAAGGCTACCGGCTAAAAGTCGGCAAGAGAGACATTACCATCACGGGGAGTTCGGAAGCCGGTATATTTTATGGTATACAGACACTTCGAAAATCACTCCCCGTGACGGGACAAAAGGAGATAAGTTTTCCGGCCGTACAGATTCTAGACGAGCCGGAATACCGCTACCGGGGAATGCATCTCGACGTAGGCCGCCATTTCTTCTCGACTGATTTCATCAAGAAATACATTGACATTATCGCTCTCCATAACCTGAATACCTTCCATTGGCACCTGACTGATGACCAGGGGTGGCGTATCGAAATTAAAAAATACCCGAAGTTGACCGAAATTGGTTCCAAACGGAAAGAGTCGTTACTGAATGACGGTCCCGGGAAATTCGACGGAAAACCATACGGTGGTTTTTATACGCAGGAGGAAGTAAAGGACATCATCGAATATGCGGCAGAACGTTATATCACCGTTATTCCGGAGATCGATCTGCCGGGACACATCACCTCCGCGCTTGCTGCCTATCCGGATCTAGGATGCACAGGAGGCCCCTACGAAGTGGCTACTACGTATGGTGTCCATAAGGAGGTATTATGTGTTGGCAATGAGCAATCGCTTCGTTTTGCGAAAGATGTGTTATCGGAAATTATTGAGCTTTTCCCTTCCCATTACATTCATGTAGGAGGCGACGAATGTCCACGTGACCGCTGGCAACAATGCCCGAAATGCCAGGCATTGATCCACAATAACGGATGGAAAGATACGAAAGAACATAAAGCGGAAGACAAACTCCAGAGTTATTTTATGACAGAAGTGGAGAGGTTCGTCAACAGCAAAGGACGTCAGATTATCGGCTGGGATGAAATATTGGAAGGAGGGTTGGCTCCCAATGCGACCGTCATGTCATGGAGAGGTACGGAAAATGGTATCAAAGCGGCTGAAATGCAACATGATGTCATTATGACCCCAGCGGGTATTACTTATTTCAGTGGCCGCCAGTTATTGGAACTGGGTGGTAACCGGGGGGTTCGCCGTGTCTATGATTTCAAAATCTGTCCGGATACATTATCGGAAGCTGCCGCCAAGCATATCATCGGTGTACAGGCCTGTCTATGGTCGGAGCGAATTGATACCCCGGAACGGGCTGAGTACCTAATCCTTCCACGTCTGGCCGCGTTAAGCGAATTAGGCTGAGCTGATCCTGAACAACACGATTTCGACGCTTTTATGGATCGTTTGTATCGTTTGATAACTGTATATGACAAATCTCATTATACTTATTCGGAACATGTTTTTCAAATAACCGAGAACTTCCGGACAGACACGTTGCAAGACGCGCTTGAGATTTCCCTTTCCACTATCGGTAACCGCCCGATCTACTATACGACAGACGGAAGTCAACCGGATACAGCTTCCCTGATCTATACGGAACCATTGATAATACGGGAAGACACCAAACTGAAAGCCGTTATTGTTACGACTGAGGATACCAGTAGTGTATTTGAGGAACATATCCATGTAAACAAAGCAACTTTCAAACCTTCCTGGCTGGCCAATGCACCACATGAGAACTATACTTTCAACGGGGTAAGCACGCTGACTGACGGATTACAGGGTAATCAGAACTATAACACCGGCCGTTGGCTCGGCTTCCTGAAAGATATGGATCTGACCATCGACCTACAAAAGTCGACACCTGTCTCTTCGGTATCGCTGACTGTCAACGTCTCAAAAGGAGCAGCCGTAATGGATGCCACCGGGCTGGAAGTATGGTGTTCTGAAGATGGAAAAGAGTACCGAAAACTTGCTTCGGCCTCTTATCCGGTTTTAGACAAGGAAGATAAAGACGGTATTTACCCGCATACGCTTTCTTTCTCTGTGGTGGAAACCCGTTATGTACGGATTATTGCTAGAGTTACACCGAAATTACCGGCCTGGCATATGTGGCCCGGCAATCCCACATTTTTATTTGTGGATGAAGTTTGTGTAAAATAAGAATTATTCACTTGTCTTTTGCAAAGATACATTTTTTCGAGGATGAAAACCAGTATATAATACACTTTTTTGATGACAACTTGGGGTAATATCACATTTTTTAGAGGATATGATCTTCCAGTTGTAAAAACAAGAATCTTTGCGAATTCATTAAAAAACATGGTGCCAATTGTGACAAATTCACAAACAGGCAGTCTTATCAAGAATAGAACGAGAAATTGAAGAGAATTATCCAAACGAAATAGTTCCAAATGAAAAGAGTCGAATAACTAGTAATTTCTGTGATAGTCTGACGGCAGTTCTCAAGACGTTGAACATACTATTTTTGTATCGTTTCGGACAATCTTTCATGTTTCAACTTGCTGCTTGTATGAACAGTGCTCCCTATGACAAATGCCAGTCGGGGTATTGGCAATCGGGCTGTATAGCGGATAAATACGTATCAACCATGCAACTGGCAGATAAAGTTAAACCACTGTAAGTGTGTCATATTGCGTTAACCAAAAAGGTTTATGAGTTGCAAGTAGTGAATGAACACACAGATATAGAAACATCATTCTTTGGCTTGTCGAATGCCCCCTATATAACAATACTTTATGCAGGCTACCTCTAATCTATTAAAAATTGTCCGAATTATGATTTTGTCATTTAATTTGCTATATTTGCAAAACAATTACAAATTTAAGGGATGAAATGATACTTGAAATTCGTTTGAGCAACTTCTTCTCAATTAAAGATGAGGTGGTACTGGATATGCAGGCAGCAAGCATACAGACAAAAAAGGCAAAGGAGCTTGAAGAAAATACATTTGTATGCGGTGATGAGCGGTTGCTTAAAACTGTTGCCATTTATGGTGCAAATGCGTCAGGAAAGAGCAGCCTTATCAAGGCTATTCGCGCTTGTGTGGGAATGATATTCTCATCTCATAATTACAATGAGAATACGATATTTGCCTTTACTCCGTTCAAATTCGGAGGCATTGGCAAGCCAAGTACATTCTTCATTCGCTTCCTCCTTGAAGGTATCGAATATGAATATTCTTTTGAACTCAATAAAGTTGAGATACTGA
>ERZ827181.2565-NODE-2565-length-15267-cov-10.904615_pt1 | contig 15267 bp, 16 predicted proteins | sample MGYA00519778_ERZ827181 | MGnify/ENA primary metagenome ERZ827181 (study PRJEB31778, sample SAMEA3449273) | human gut metagenome | biome: human gut; feature: human-associated habitat; material: faeces | place: United Kingdom | collected 2010/2012 ...
AAAAATTCTGGTTAGCGTCTGAAATAGACACCATTGTTTTTGTATCTATAGTCATTTGATCACCTCCGTAATTTGTTTACTATAGTATATGCAAATTTTAGGATAAATACAACCTATTTCGTTGTAAAAAGAATAGCAGATACATGACAATCGCCACACACCTGCTTTTCTGCATTACACTTCTGACCAACTTATGGCAGAAAAAATCAACTTTTTAACACTGATACCGTATCTGCACCGCATCACTATCAAATTTCTTCACATCAATTAATTTTAACCTTGTCACATCATGCTCCATCGCAAGTCCGTCAAACACTGACGGCATACCGCCTCTGCCGTCAATTCCGGCTCCAACTAACAGGCTGATTTCATCAAGCAATCCTGCTTCCAGAAATGCAGTATTGATCTTCGGTCCACCAACAATACCCATACGCTCCACACCAAATTTTTCTGCAAGAATTTCCACTGCACGAGCCAGATCTACATGCTCCTTTCCACAGGCAATCCATGAAATATTCTGCCCATCGAGATAATCCAAATATTCCTTAGATACCTTTTCGCTGGTTACAATCAGATACGGCTTTGCCATGCCAGATGCATCTGGCCAGAGAAGCTTTCCATTTGTATCTATTATAACTTCATAGCCTGTGGCATCTGCTTTCTTGGAAAAGCCTTCTTTTCCATAGCTTTCTGTATTTTTGGCATGGAATTCGCCCGACTCTGCCATTTCCAGCTCCGCCGTCACCCTGCCGCTGACTGTGGTTGGTACATTGATTTCATCCAATGTCGTGTAATAGTCATCAACTCCAGGAAGTTTCGATGTCATGGCACAGTCAATTCTTCCATCTATAGAAATCATCATATGACAGATAATATATGGTTTCTTCATACTGCTCTCCATTCTTCACATTATTTATAACAATTTCTATCATTTATTAATGCTACTGTATATTTCTTTTGTAGTTACATCTTTCCTCCATATACAGGGAAGCCGCTGCTTGCGCCATAGCTCTCAATCTTTTTGAAGTTCTTTAATGTTTCCATATCCTCTGCACTGATTGTAAAGTCAACCTCTGCGTTGCTTTCCATATGCTCTAGATTAGCTGTCTTTGGCAGAGATATTGCGCCAAGCTGTAATGTATAACGGATGCAAAGCTGTGGTACAGTTACTCCATATTTGTCAGCGATTGCTTTGATTTCAGGCTGATTTAAAATCTCACCGTGCGCAATAGGGGAATATGCCTCAACTGCGATATTGCTTTTTTGGCAAAACTCGATCAGTTCCAGCGGTGTATTGATGATATGGCAGAGCACCTGATTCGCCATAGGCTTTACTTTTGCTGTCTCCATAAGGCTCTCAAGATCCCCGATCTGGAAATTGGATAAACCGATTGCTTTCAGCTTTCCTTCATTATAAGCTTCCTCAAGAGCTTTCCATGCTTGACGGTTGCCCTCTATGTATCTGTTTTCGCTCTGGTTTACCTCTACCCAAGGCTGTGGGCTGTGAATAATCATCATATCCAGATAATCAAGTCCCATCTTGCGGAGTGTTTCATCAATTCCAGCCTTAGCCTGTTCATATGTCTTATGTTCAGCGGCAACTTTGGATACGACAAAAAGCTCCTCCCTCGGCACACCACAGGTACGCACACCTTCACCAACACCACGCTCATTACCGTAAGCCTGCGCTGTATCAATATGACGGTAGCCCGCTGCAACAGCAGCCCTAACTGCATCTGCCGCGTCCGCATCATCAATAAACCATGTTCCAAGTCCAAGCTTTGGTATCTCCACACCGTTGTTCAATGTATAATTTTTGCTCAAAACACTCATCAGTTCTTACCTAAACCTTTTAATTAATCTTCTTTCCATACTTCCTTAGCCATGTTGAATACAGCCCATGCCTTTGGCCATCCCGCATAAAATGCTACATGAGTGATAACAGCGGCAATCTCCTTTGCTGTAACACCGTTATTCTTAGCATTTTCAAGATGATACTTAAGTGATGAATCTGTCACGCCTGATGACATCAGCGCAACTACTGTGATTATGCATCTTGTCTTTAAATCAATATCTTCATTGTTCCAGTTCTCCCCGAAAAGCACATCATCGTTAAAATGTGCAAACTCCGGTGCAAATTCTCCCAAAGCATTCCTTCCTGCTGTCTGTACAATCTTAGCCATTATTCATATCCTCCTAGCCTAATTTGTTATATTCCTCGTCAATAACCGGTTCACACCACTCATTGCTGCAATTCTCACCCGGAATCTCTGCGGCAATATGTGAAAACCAGCTGTCCTTCTTAGCTCCATGCCAGTGCTTAACTTCTGGTGGAATTGCGATTACAGTTCCCGGCTCAAGGCTTACAGGCTCCTTGCCCTCTTCCTGATACCAGCCCTCTCCAGCTGTACATATAAGCATCTGTCCGCCGCCCTTTGTTGCATGATGGATATGCCAGTTATTACGGCATCCCGGCTCAAAAGTCACATTTGCAAGAAAAAGTCCGCACTTAGGATCTGTCAGCGGATTCAGGAAAGAATCACCAATAAAATACTTAGCATATGCTGTATTTGCCTGACCTGTTCCGAAAACATTCTGCTTTTCAAAATCATCCTTATCCATAAATTTCATGATAATAACACCTCTTCTTTCATAAAATGTAAATTATTTGATACCTGTATGATACGACTTGAAGTCAGCTTTAGGGCAAGCGGTTTATGGGATTTTGTATAAATTTTTGCACAAATGTGATGTCTGGTCATGTGATGTCTGGTCTTACGCTCTTGTGCACCGACTTGCGTTTTGGACTTTCTCCTGCCTCACCTCCACTTCAAAGTCCATTCTGCCACTCTTTCTCGCTCCTTTTGGACTTCCTCGTGCCTCTCCTGCCTCAAGGTCCAATTCTCCGATATTTCTCGCTCTTTTTGGACTTCCTCCTGCCTCCCCTCCTCCTCAAAGTCCAATCTGCCACTCTTGCTCGCTCCTTTTGGACTTCCTCACATCTCCCCTCCACTTCAAAGTCCATTCTGTCACTTGCTCGCTCCTTTTGGACTTCCGCGCATCTCCCCGCTACTTCAAAGTCCATTCCGCCACTCTTGCTCGCTCCTTTTGGACTTCCTCGCATCTTCCCGCTACCTCAAAGTCCATTCCGCAGCTCTTTCTCACTCCACCACGCAAAAAAGGCGGATTGCAAAGCAATCCGCCAGTCTCAATCCACCAGTCTCAATCAACCAGTCCAATCCTCCATCAGCCAATTCCACCAAGTAAAGCACCTGCAATAAGTGCAACAAGTGAAAGTGGAACAAGGACATATTTGCCAAGTTGTACAAACCACTTTCCAACAGGCTTATCTGCACCTGAATTAACAGCATCAACAGCAAACTTCTTTCCTGCAACCCAGAAGAACATAATTGCTGCGAGCATTGCGCCAAGTGGGCAGATGTAGATAGATACTGCGTCCATCCAGCCTGATACAATACCCTGTATTACAAGTGAAACAACACAGCCAGCCACTGCGATAATTCCAACAGATGCAACACGGTTAAGCTTAAGCTTCTCCTGAATAGTTGCAACCGGAGCTTCATACAGATTAACAAGTGAGCTCATGCCGGCAAACAGAACACATACATAGAATACAATTCCTACAATCTTGCCACCCGGCATACCATTAAATACATTTACAAGATAGATAAACATAAGTCCGGGACCACCTGAAGATAACTCGGCACCGCCTGCTGCCATACCCGGAATAATAACAAATGCAGCTAATAAAGCAGCAATAGTATCAAATACTGCAACATTTCTTGCAGAAGAAACAACATTTTCCTTATCACTAAGATATGAACCATAGATAACAGTTCCGTTACCTGCGATAGACAGTGAGAAGAACGCCTGACCAAATGCATATATCCAGAGCTTTATATCAAGAAGTCCCTTAGGGTTAAGTGTAAATATGTATTTATAACCTGCACTTGAACCTGGAAGTGTGAAAATGTATATTCCAAGACCTACAAACATGATGAAAAGCAAAGGCATCATGACCTTGTTTGCTTTCTCAATTCCGCCTGCAATACCAAGTGCCATAATAACAGCAGTTACAACCATTGCGATTATAAGCCACATATTATTGCCAAATGAGCTTGCTGTACTTCCAAACATACCACCAATAGCTGACATATCATTGCCCATTGCTGAAAGCTTTCCAGAAAATGCAAGATAAGTATATTTGAATATCCAGCCAACAACTACAGTATAGCCCATTGCCAGAGCCAGTGAGCCAAGCACAGGAATAAACCCAATTGCCTCACCTGCTTTTCTCTTTCCGGTACGCATCTGCATACAGTCTCCAAATGCTTTAATAGGTCCGCCCTTAGTCGCACGGCCAAGTGCCATCTCCTCGATAACACCTGTTGAACCTATCAATATTACAAATAATACATAAGGTATTAAAAATGTCATACCACCCCATGCAGATACCATATATGGAAAACGCCATATATTTCCCATTCCTACTGCCGAACCGATACAGGCAAGAATAAAACCTGTACGGCTCTTAAAGCCATCTCTTTCCAATTCAATTCCGTTATTTCCCATAGCTTTAGTTCCTTTCTTCCTCATATTATGAATAGCCGTATTCGCTATACATTTTCCTGCAAAGATATCTTATACGCAAAAAAGGCAAAGAAACCATTACCCCTTCCGGGTCATGGCTCCTTTGCCTTTGATGTCTGTATAATATACCATTGTGTTATTCCTGTAAAATACATGTTGGTTATAAAACCATAACCAGAAATAATAGTTAAACTACATAATCCACATCTGTGCCAGATACATCACAACTGGCATTGTAATAATTGAAAACAACGTTGACAGGCAGACCATACATACTGCCCGCTCATAATCCTGCCCGAATTTCTGTGCAAATATTGCCGTACTCGTTCCAACTGGTGTTGCCGCAGCAATCAGTGTAATCATTCCAATCTGACCGTGTCCCGCCGGTATAATATAAAGCACAAGCAGTGTAAGCAGCGGAATTATTATAAGCCTGACAAACGATGCCAGATACAGGGACGGATTAAGCAGTAAGTCACGGATCCTGACACATGACAGATAATATCCCAGTACTATCATGGCTGCAGGTGTATTAAGTGCCGCAACTCCAGCCATCGTGCTGTTTATTACACCTGGCAGTTTAATTCCCGTAATAAAAAGAAACAGTCCTATAACAAGTGATATTGTCACAGGATTGACGAATACCTTTTTTATATTTATCATATCCTTGCGGCGGGTTATTATCACAATTCCATATGTCCACTGCAACAGATTAAGAATACTTGCAAATGATGCAACATAGAATGCCGCTTCATTTCCAAATACCGCAGTTACAAGTGGAATTCCGATAAATCCTGCGTTACAGAAAGCCGTTCCAAAGTTGTCTATCGGCTTTCGCATGCCGTATATTATATATGATACAGCTATCGCCACTGCAAATGCAGCTACAGCCAGTACCGCCGACATAAGAAGTCCATACAGCTTCTCCATCGTGAAATCTGTTATATAGCTTCTTATAATTACACACGGAATAACCGCATACAGTAGAATATTGGCCATATCCTTACTGCCATGTTCTGTAAGCAGACCTGTTTTAGACAGAATCAGTCCCAGAATCATAAGAATAAACATTATAAATGTCTGCGTTAATAATATTTGTGTTATCATAATCGTAAATATCCTGATTTCTATATTATGTTAATTGTAATTTTTATAAAATACTACATACAAGAGAGGTGCGAACATGGAATTATATCAGCTCAGGCAGTTTCAGGCTGCCGCCAGACACAAGAATATGACCCGTGCTGCCAGTGAACTGTGCATAGCACAGCCGGCATTAAGCAAGACAATCCATAAGCTTGAAGAAGAATTTGGCGCACAGCTTTTTATCCGTAATAAAAAAGGACTCGAATGTACCCGTCAGGGAGAAATTCTGCTTGAATATGCAGACAGAATACTGGCTCTTTCAGAAGATGCTGCGCGTGCTGTCAGTGAAAGTCTTGGCGATGCAGGCGAAATAAGGCTCTGTCTCCGCTCAAGTGCAGTTCTTGTCAGCAATGTACTTAAAGATTTTATCCATGAGCACCCTCATGTCAGCTTTTCAATATCTTCTGAACCAAAAGGGTGTGACCTGCTGATTGACTCTGTCTCATCAGCTTATGATATTCCAGACAATGCACATCTTCTTATGACAGAAGAAATCTGCCTTGCCGTTTCATCATCACATCCACTTGCCCATACCGGACACATATCAGTAGAACAGATGATGGACGAGAAATTCATTGACCTTGCAGATACTCCATCTTATGCCGGAGTGTTCAATTCAATATTCAGCAAATGTAAGAAAACTCCTCAGATAGCCTACTCATGCAATGATTACATATTACAGGGCAAACTCATAAGTCTCGGTCTTGGAGTATCATTTGTTGCCTCTGTAACATGGACAAGCAGCAGCCTTCCTGAAAACATAAGCCTGCTGCATATAGATGACTGTCCACATTTCAGAAGCATTTATTATCAGCCGCTTGGCTCATTCTGCTCAGAAAATCAGCGAATCTTCGAGCACCAGCTTGAAGAATATTTCAAAAATTTGAATAATTAATGCACCTCTAATGGTGTGTCTTCACCGGCTGCAAACTGCACAACACTCTTAACTGAAGACTCAACCATATCAGACACAGCCTGATCTGTGAAAAATGCAACATGAGGTGTGACAATAGTATTCTGGAAAGACTTAAGTATGATGTAATCGTGATTAACAACAAGGTCATCATACTTACGGTCTGTACGGATAAATTCATCCTCACCCTCACAGCAGTCAGTTCCAACTGAACCAATCTTGCCACTCTCAACAGCCTCAATCAGATCCTTTGTATCAACAAGCGCGCCCCTTGCCGCATTTATAAGGATAACGCCATCCTTCATCTTTGCAATTGAATCTTTATTAATCATATGATATGTCTCATCACTTAAGAAAGTATGAAGCGAGATAATATCTGCTCTGGCATACAATTCATCAAGAGTTACATACTCAACATTTTCAAGGTCTTTTGCAGGGTATGGGTCATACGCAATAATCTTACAGCCAAATCCTGAAAGATTCTTAATTACTGCCTTTCCAATTCTTCCTGTTCCGATAATACCTACTGTCATATTCTGCATTTCACGTCCACATATAGGACCAAGTGAATAATCTGCTGTGTGTGAACGCATCATTACATACAAAGCCTTGCGGATACACATAAGCATAAGCATTACTGTATAATTGGCAACTGAATATGGCGAATATCCGCTGTGTGCAACACGGATTCCAAGGCGCTTTGCTGCCTCAAGGTCAACACTGTTATATCCGATTGTCCTGAAACCGATGTACTTTACACCCTCTGCTGCAAGCTTTTCAAGAACAGGTGCTGACAAGTCACACATGCCATCGCACACCGACATAGCCTCACAGCCTTTGACACTTTCTATATCATCTGCTGTAAATCCGCTCCTATTAATCTGTAATTCCACCTTGTATACATTTGCAAATGTATCAAAATACTGTTTTTCATCTTGACGAACGCTGAATGCTGCTATCTTCATAACTTTTCACTCCTCCTACTTAATCCACTCATATGTAAGTTTTCCAAGAATTTCGATTCCCTTAACAATCTGCTCATCAGAAGGTGTCGAATAATTAAGTCTGAATCCATTAGACTTCTGGCTCTCATCTGCTAAGAACGCTGCTCCCGGAACTGAGAGAACACCTCTGTTAATAGCCTCCCTTACAAATGGTGCAGAATCCATTCCCTCTGGCAGGAATGCCATTACGAAAAGTCCGCCCTCAGGGTGACCGAAGGTTACTGAAGGATGGAATTCCTTCTTCATGCACTCCATCATGAGATTACATTTGTGCTCATACACCTTTCTTGAATCCTCAAGATGTTTGTCAAAATCATAGTTATTAATATATTCATTACAAATGTACTGGAAAAGGACAGTTGAATGTACATCTGTGCACTGTTTTGCAACTGTAAGCGGTCCTGTGAGCGACTTGTTAAATACAAGAAAACCAAGACGGAATGCAGGTGCCATTACCTTTGAGAAGCTTCCTGCATATATAACCCTGCCTTCTGTATCCATCGACTTGATAGTTGGCACATTTTCACCTGCAAATCTTAATTCACCGTAAGGATTGTCCTCTAATATTGCGATATCATATTTGCAGCAAAGCTCATACACTTTTTTTCTCTTCTCAAGAGAAGTTGTAATTCCTGTAGGATTCTGGAAAGATGGAATTGTGTATAAAAGCTTTGCATCAGGATTAGCCTTTAAAGCCTCCTCAAGCGCATTTATATTCATTCCGTCCTGCTCCATTGGGATTCCTACAAGCTTCGCACCATAAGAACGGAATGTATTAAGGCAGCCTACAAATGCAGGCTCTTCAGTAAGCACAACGTCTCCTTCATTAACAAGTGCCTTAGTTGTAAGGTCCGCACACTGCTGTCCGCCTGATACTATGAAAAGCTCATTATTCTCGAAATCAAAGCCTTCCTTCTTCTCAAGATATTTCTTCATAGTATCACGCAGGGGTGTATAACCTTCGCTCAGTCCATACTGTAATAAAGAAACAGGATTCTCGCCAAGTCCCTTTGCTGCTATCTCTTCTATCTCCCTGCATGGGAATGTCTCTGCTGACGGATTGCCACCACCAAAAGATATAATATCCTTGCTTGCTCCTAACTTAAAAAGTTCTCTTATCATCGAACCATGAACACCTGATAAACGATTAGAAATCTCGTATTCCATATATATTTCCTCCTTAAAATACTTGCTAATGCAAAAAAAGAGCCAGAATCCCCTAAAGACTTCCGGCTCCTTTGCCCTTGATAAATGTATCATACCCCCATGTGTCATTCCTGTAAAATACATGTTAGTTATAAAATCATAAATCATAGCAATAGTTATTATTCGTATTCTTTGTATACTTGTTTATTATATATTGTTATGATATAATTCCTAGTGCTACCCCTCCCATACCTGGTAGAGAAAGGAGGTGGACTGCTTGGATGCACTAGTGTCCTTGATTATCTCTATCTTGGCAAATATAGCTTCTTACTATATCTGCAAATGGCTGGACAGAGATAACAGACGGTAGCCAGCCTGGGGACTAAGCCACCCTGCCAGAACGGAATAGAAAACCCCACGAGCCCTAACTCGTGGGGTTTTCGTAGATTGCTTGAATGCACTACTTGTATCCAATGACATTGTAGCACATGCCATCAGACATTACAAGTATATTCTTTTTCTTTTCAAATATTATAAAATTATCAGACAACTTTTCACTTATCCCAGCTTCCCTCTTCTCTTAAGATATACGAATGCTGCGACGCATATCATAACTGATAACACCGAGCCCGCTGGTGCGGCAAGTCCCATCGGAAACAGCGTAGCCGGGAACAGCTTTGAAGCAAGGTAAGAACCAGGAACTCTCACAAATGTAATCGAAATTATATTATGCATGAATCCGATATAAGACTTTCCATAAGCTGCAAAATATCCGCTGAAGCAGAAATGCACACCTGCAAACATTGTATCAATTATGTAACTTCTCATATACTGCGTTCCGAGTAAAACAACATTTGCATCAGAAGTAAACAGCCCCAAAAGATCACTTGCGATAAACTGCATAACTATCGCCATCACAACACCATATGTGCATGTTATAAATGTTGCATATTTCAGTGTCAGAGCCGCGCGGTCATGCTTGCCTGCACCAATATTCTGTGCTGAAAGTGCTGAAACTGTCGCAAGCATAGACGATGGAATTATGAATATTGCGCTTATCATTTTCTCAACAATACCGACTGCTGCCGATGTATCAAGTCCCCTGTGATTGGCAATCATCGTTATTATAATGAACGCTGCCTGAATACAACCGTCCTGTATTGCAACCGGAATTCCGACCTTTAATATCTCGCCCATTACCTCTCGCTGTGGTTTTAAATCATTTGCAGACACATGTATTCCAGTCTTTTTCACTTTGATGGCAATTAACGATACTATTACGCTAAGTGTCTGGGCAAGTGTTGTTCCAAGTGCCGCTCCTATAGGACCTAAACTGCATGCGCCGATAAACAGATAATCAAGCGCGATATTAGCAGCACATGCAACAGCAATAAAATACATCGGACTCTTGGAATCACCCATTCCCCTGAATATTGAACTAATTATATTGTAAGCAGTTATGAATGGTATTCCGATAAAGCATATTATAAGGTACACAACTGTTCCACTTACAGCCTTCTCAGGAATCGCAATAAGACTGACAATTGGCTTTACAAGTGCTAAAAGAACAACTGTAAGCACAATCGACAATCCCATAAAAAGAGTTATTGTATTTCCAATTGCTACTCCTGCATTTTCCTTATTATCAGCACCAATCGCACGGCCGATAACTACCGTTGTTCCCATTGCAAGCCCCACAATAATTACCGTCAGCATATGCATTACCTGACTTCCATTAGACACAGCCGTTATCGAGTCAACGCCACAAAACTGACCTGTTATGAATAAATCGGCCATTCCGTACAAAGTCTGTAAGAAATACGACAGCAGATACGGCAAAGCAAAATATACAATCGTCTTAGATACGCTTCCTGTTGTAAGGTTCTTTTCCATCTTCTCTTCTCCTGATTAAAATGTGCTGTTTTGTCTATTTGCACTGTGTGAACTGGTGTCTGGCTGTATGTGTGCCTATGCGGACTCTCAGGTTTTCTTCACCTAGTGGGAGTAAATGCCATCATGCATAATTCAAAATAAAATTAGCAGCCACCCTCAAAGCAACTGCTAATATATTAAACCTTACAGCTGTTGTAAGGTCAACCCTTATTCAGTTTTTCTTGACACAAGCTCATCCCCACACAGTCTCACCATTAATATAATCAGTCATAAAATATACAATCTTGTTCCAAAGCTCATACTCTACAATATGCCTTGTTTCTTTAATTATCCTGAGACATTTTTTAATTACATCGGATGAATCATCTTCTGTAAGTTCTAACAACTTTTTATATGTCTTATACCCCTCATTTTTCTCTTTCTCTGTCCATCTTGCTTCCTCGGCATCATCTATTTTATTAAGAAAAATATACATAAATACCGGCATGTCTTTTTCCTGTCTCCATTCCATACATTTATCCTCCATAAAATACCTGCTTTCTGTCCAACATCATTTCACCATATTCATATTTAAGCTGAATAATACATGACTAACTTTAAATCAAGTTTAAATTGAATTAATACATTCTCTGTGCTACTATTTAAGCATAAGAGTTAAACTTAACTTTAGGTCAACCCAATAATAGTGAACATTTTGTGAATTTTATTATCACATTTGTAAAAAACTAATATCAGGTAAGCAAGGCTTACAGAAAGCAGGTGTATTATGTACACAATAGGACAGGTTTCAGAAATGTTTAATCTTCCCGTTTCAACATTAAGATATTATGATAAAGAAGGATTATTCCCTTTTATGCAGCGTGCCTCTGGAATAAGACAGTTCTCTGACACAGAAATTGCTGCTCTTAAGCTTATTGAATGTCTCAAAAAATCAGGTCTTGAAATCCGCGACATCAAGCAGTTTATGGAATGGTGTCAGGAAGGCAGCAGAACTTACGAACTCAGAAAACAGCTTTTTGAGAGACAGAGAGCCGCTGTTGAAAAAGAGATGGAAAAAATGCAGGAAACTCTTGATATGCTTACTTTCAAGTGCTTCTATTACGAGCAGGCTATCAAGGACGGCAACGAGGACGGAATACATTCAATGCTTCCAGACAAGCTCCCCGCCGATATTCAGGCTGCCTACGACAACTCACACAAATAATTATTATTTGCTTATTATATTTAACACAAAATATGGAGGCTAATATATGTTCAAATCTTTAGAAGTTAAATATCCTAAGTTTTATCAGGTATTCAGATTCATTATAGTTATAATTGCTTCCGTGCTGTACGCATGGAATTTAAGATGCTTTGCCAAAGTCGCAGACCTACTGCCAGGAGGCTTTTCAGGAGTCTCCCTGTTATTTCAGGCAATCGGACTACGTTTTTTTTATATCAGCATCCCATTTACAATATTCAATGTAGCACTTAACATTTTCCCAGCCTACATTGCATACCGCTACATTGGTAAGAAATTTACCATCTACTCAATCGTTGTAATTATACTTTCCAGTGTGCTTGTTGATGTTCTTCCTCCATACATTTTTACAGAAGATATCCTGCTTATAAGCGTATTTGGCGGAATTATCAACGGATTTGCAATAAGCCTGTGCCTCAATGTCGGCACTACCACAGGTGGAACTGATTTCATAAGCATTTATTTTTCTCATGTTAAAGGAATAGACGCATGGAACTATATTCTTCTTGGTAATGTTGTGATTCTGCTCATCGCAGGCGGATTGTTTGGCTGGTCAATCGCGCTCTACTCAATAATATACCAGTTCTGTAGCACTCAGGTAATCCAGTTCATGTACAAACGCTACCAGAAGATGACATTATTCATCATTTCTGACAAATCCGAAGAAATCTATCACGCCATAAAGAATACAACCAACCACGACGCCACGCTTTTCAAGGGAATAGGCTGCTACGAGGAAAAAGAGCGCACGCTCATATACTCAGTAATCAACTCCGAAGCGAAACGTGAGCTTATCACATTGATTCGCTCAATTGACAAGCACGCATTTATAAATGTGGTAAAAACCGAAGAGCTTGACGGCAGATTTAACGATATTCCACATGATTAATCAGGACACAGAATATTCGTACTCATATCATATTTTAGTCAAATTTCTCCAATAAACTATAGACAATCAATTAACATACACTAAAGAAATGGAGAGATGACTATGATTAAATTAAATAAAATCAAAAGGAATTGCGTAGCCGCAGTTATTCTTACTATGTGTCTTATGACTGCTGGCTGTGCCAGAAATTCAACTTCAACTACTACTGCATCAGGCGGTGAGACTACCATCACTTCAGGCATTACTAAAGAATACACAGATGTAACACACGCAGATGATGCTGAGAATTACAGAGTCTCCATTACAGGTGATTTCACTGTGACATCTGATACATCAGACGGAGTTACACAGTCAGGTTCTGTATACACAATCACAAAGGCTGGTGAATATACAGTAACAGGACTTTTATCAGAAGGACAGCTTATCGTTGACGCAGGTGATGAGGACGAGGTTACTATCGTATTAAACGGAACATCTATCACATGCTCAAGTGGTTCACCTATATACGTTAAAAATGCTTCCGAAGTCAAGATTAAATCAGAAGAGAACTCATTTAACGAAGTAATTGACAATCGTACCGAAGCTACAGAAGATTCTTCTGATGACGCTGGCAACGCAGCAATCTATGCAGCATGCGATTTAAAACTCGTCGGCAAAGGAGCCTTAGTTGTAACAGGTAATTACAATAATGGTATCCAGAGCAAGGATGACCTTTCTATTAAAAATGTGATTGTTAAAGTTACTGCTGTGAACAACGCAGTCAAAGTCAACGATGCCGTTGATATTGAATCTGGAAATATAATTGCAATCTCCGCTAAAGGCGATGGCATCAAGACTTCTAACAGCAGTATTTCTAACAAGGGCAACCAGAAGGGAATCGTTACAATCACTAGCGGTAACATTGATGTATATGCAGCCTGTGATGGTATAGACGCAGCCTACGGGGTAGATATATCAGGTGACGGTAACTTAAACATCTATACAGATACTTACTCTGAATATAGTGAAGAAGTTACTTCTTCAGGCAGTTCTTCAGGTACATCTACCAGTCGTAACAGTTCTGCTAACAAGACTGCTTCTGCCAATACTGTTTCTTATGTGGCAGCTTCTGACACTATCGCCAACGCACCTGGCGGCTTTGGTGGTGGCAACATGGGTGGCATGGATGGTCAGAACGGTGGTAATGCTCCTGATATGAACGGCGGTTCCGGTGGTAATAAGGCCGGCGGCAACCGTCCAGGAATGCCTGGTGACTTTAATAAATCCGGTAATTCTTCTGGACAGTCCTACTCAACTAAGGGTATTAAAGCTGAAAGCGAAATAAATATTTCAGGCTTTACAATTAACATAAGTTCAACAGATGATGGTATCCATGCCAACTCTGACTCAGGTGTACTTGAAACCGGTGAGGACGGCAAAGGAACTATTGTTATCAACGGTGGTACAATTACAATTTCTTCAGGTGATGACGGCATGCACGCTGACAAGCAGCTTGATGTCAATGATGGTTATATTAATGTAGTAACTTCATACGAAGGACTTGAAGCCATAACTATAAACTTAAATGGTGGCAAAATATATGTATATGCTACTGATGATGGCATCAATGCCTGCACAGGTGATGGAAAGACTTCTCCAATTGTCAATATAACTGGTGGATATATAGATGTCACAACTGCGTCTGGTGATACTGATGGTATTGACTCTAACGGAAACTATGTACAGACTGGCGGATTTGTATTAGTCAAGGGCGGCAGTTCATCTGGAAATGTATCAGGATCAATTGATGTAGATGGTACCGTAACGATAACTGGTGGAACATGCATTGCCCTCGGTGGTGTATGCGAAACGCCTGTAAACTCTGCTAATGCTTATGTATTAAGTTCAGTATCCTTCAGCTCTGGAAGCTATTCACTTAAAGATGCTTCCGGCAACGAAGTAATAAGCTTCACTGTTGACGGAACATTTGTCAACGGCTGGATATGCTCTGACACTCTTACAACCGGCACAAGCTACACACTCTACCGTGGTTCAGACTCTATTGCAGACTGGACTCACGAATCTGGAACAATGGGAGCTTCTGGCACTGGCGGCTTTGGCGGCGGTAACATGGGCGGCATGGGCGGTCAGAATGGTGGTAATGCGCCTGATATGAATGGGCAGAACGGCGGCTTCGGCGGCGGCAGACGATAAGATACTTCACATTTACTCTCCTTATTTTCTTAAAACAGTCACTGGATTTTGATATGCCCCCTGTCTACTTGACAGGGGGCATATCATTTTTCTGGTAGCTGTTTTCATATATCTCCCTATATCCCGCATAGCATAAATTCCTAATAAACCTACCAAATCATTATCCACCATTACTTTAGTAGATAAAGTCCATATAATGGTGTAAATTACAAATTTATATAAAAAAGAGCCG
>ERZ827181.2570-NODE-2570-length-15249-cov-3.427340_pt1 | contig 15249 bp, 10 predicted proteins | sample MGYA00519778_ERZ827181 | MGnify/ENA primary metagenome ERZ827181 (study PRJEB31778, sample SAMEA3449273) | human gut metagenome | biome: human gut; feature: human-associated habitat; material: faeces | place: United Kingdom | collected 2010/2012 ...
CATTACCATAGAACAGCTATTCATATCAGAGGAAGATTTTTCCAAAGATAGAGATATTATTGACTTACTCATATTTAATATAATACGTTATGGAGAATAAGGATTTTATTATTTCAAAGTTCAAAGAGGTTAAATCCTTGGAATATGTTCCAAGCAATAGAGCCAACAATACTGGGATTGGAAAAACATTTGAAGATTACATCGGAGTTGTCGAGAACAATTTAGACGAGCCCGATTTAGCTGGATTCGAAATAAAATCTCATCGCGGCGCTTCATGCTCTTACGTTACCCTATTCACGAAAAGCCCCTCATTTCCCAAACGTGCGAATGCTTATTTAAAAGATAAATTTGGAACACCTTATGAAGATGCACCATCTATAAATAGCTTGCATACGTCTATGTTTGCAAATAGCTATAACACATATATGAAGAAATATTCTTTTAAACTCCTAAACAACCCTGTCGCCAAGACAATATTAATAGGAGTATTTGACTTAAATACAAAAGAGCTGTTAGATTGTAGCGTAGGTTACACCTATCAAGACATTCAAAAAGCACTAACAAAGAAGCTAAAGAACTTATTATATGTAACTGCCCAAACGAAAAAAGAAGGAGGTAAGGAACTCTTCTACTTCAATAAAGCCGATATATATACAGAGCCATCATTTGAGCGTTTTATATCACTCTTAACCGATGGGAAGATAATGTATGATATAAGAATCGGGAGCTATAAATCTGGCCCCAAATATGGTATGCCGCACGATCATGGGAGTGGATTCAGAATATTAGAGGCTAATATCAGACTATTATATTCTGATCACGAAACCATAGAATAAAACAAGCTACGCTTCATTTGTTGGCTTCTGTATCAAGACCGGAGACAAATACCATAGGGTTTCAACGATAATAGGCTCAATATCCCAACCGGATATTATCTACCCAAAAGGTATTTCCCGGAGACCCTATGTATGAGCCTCCGTGACTGGAACAGAACTCTAAGATCATATGGGTTACCTCATCGTCCTCCGTTCCCCAGCCGATCTCTTGGATGGGCACATTCTTGCCTTTGCTGTTCAAGCTATAACGGGCGGACTCACCGAGTTGAAACCCCATATATTCTTTATAATCGCTACGTTTCGTGATATCGCCGTATAAGATCGTGAAACTGGCATCGTTTACCCAATCCGTATTTTTATCCATTCGGATTACCAGCGTACCGATACGCTTAGCATATATGTTCCCGTCCTTATCTTCCCAACGCTTCTGAAGAAAGAGATTCACCAAAGGCATATCAATGCCATTTACCTCCGATCTCTTGCTAAAACCGCTCAATTTAATACGATTGGGATCACCGGAGAGTTTCACCTTATAATCGAATAACAAGGACGTAGGTTTTTGGTGAAACGGGATACCGCAAACGATCTGCCCCCACGTCTCCGAAGAATTCTTCGCCGGTTCCAGAAAACGGCCGAGATAGAGGCATCCACCGACCAGCACCTTCACGTTCATGATACCCATCGCCGAGATCGATTCTATACCCGTTTCCAGCCGTGCGCAATACCCCTCATCCCGTCTTTCGGGGTAGACACTGACGCTAGCTTTCGTAATCCCGCTCACCCTTGCCATCACGTTAGAACTGCCCCAAGGCGAAGCTTTCGACTCAAAAGGTCTATTTCCGATAATCGTATCCGTAGGGCCAACACAGTAAAGTGTCTTCGTCTCCTTCCCGATAATAGCCGATTCCGTGATCTTACGTACCACCCACTGATCCAGATCGCCATAACGGATCGCTTCCGTCTTTCGCTGGGCATATAGCGCCATACTCATCCCCAAAAAGACAAATAAATAGCCTAACCGATTATTTACTACCATAAGTTACCCTCCTATCCAAATCCTTTTTTATTTTTGCAGCGAAATTAATTAGAATCGATAACACAAGGCAAGTCCGTATAAAGAATTTATTCGGATTATCCATGATAAATAACAAACGACGTGAATAAACCCATGGCAGAAAAGCCCCGGACACCCTCCATCGCAATCTCTTTACTACCCGTAGTGACATTAGTCATCATGCTGGCCGTAGCCATCTATATTTTCCGGGGCGATTCCCTTGGAGGAGCCAGCCAAATCGTATTATTGATAGCCACCTCGATCTGCTCTTTGATCGCCGTCTTTCATTGCAAGATCAAGTGGGAAGATATCGAGGGGCAAATCGCCCGTAACATCTACGGGATCGCACCGTCTGTCATCATCCTTTTATTGATCGGAACCCTATCGGGCAGTTGGATGGTAAGCGGGATCGTGCCGTCCTTGATCTATTATGGGTTGCAAGTCATGCAAACGGATTTCTTCCTCGTGGCCTGTTGCCTGCTATGCAGTATCGTATCGGTCATGACGGGTAGCTCGTGGACTACCATCGCCACCATCGGGATCGCCTTGATCGGGATTGGCGAGGCGCAAGGCTTCAGTACGGGGTGGGTAGCGGGAGCGATTATATCGGGCGCTTATTTCGGGGATAAGATGTCGCCGTTATCAGACACTACGGTATTGGCGGCCTCCGTAACGGACACGCCCCTTTTCACGCATATCCGGTATATGCTTTATACGACCGTTCCCTCTATGATCGTCACACTGATCGTATTCAGCATCGCCGGATTCTCGAGGGAGGCAGCGGACGCATCCCAGATAGCCGCTTTCTCCGAAGCCTTGAAAGGCTCGTTCCATATCACGCCTTGGCTTATGATCGTACCGATCGTTACCGGAATCATGATCGCCAAGAAGACACCTTCGATCGTAGTGCTTTTCGCCTCTTCCATACTCGCCGGAATATTCGCCTTGATCTTCCAGCCAAACGCCTTATTGGAGATTTCCGGGATCACGGATAGCGGGATTATCGCCTATATCAAAGGCCTGCTGATGACTTTCTATGACAGCACGCAGATACAGACCGGCAACGAGGCCCTGAACTCTCTAGTCTCCACCCGGGGAATGGCCGGGATGATGAACACGATTTGGCTGATCATTTGCGCCATGTGTTTCGGCGGGGCCATGTCCGCTAGCGGCATGCTGGAAAGCATCACACGTATCTTCTTGCATTTCATGCGAGGCCGTACCAGCATGGTCGCCTCTACCGTCGTGTCCGGATTATCCTTGAACATCTGCACGGCGGACCAGTTCATCGCCATCATCCTGAACAGCGAAATGTTTAAAGAAGTATATAAGCAACGGGGATTCGAGAGCCGCCTGCTTAGCCGGACAACGGAAGACTCCGTCACCGTCACCTCCGTGCTGATCCCGTGGACGACTTGCGGCATGACGCAATCTACAATCCTTGGCGTATCTACTTGGACTTATTTCCCTTATTGCGTCTTTAATATCGTCAGCCCGTTTATGAGCATTCTTATAGCGGCAACCGGTTATAAGATCGTCCAAAAGACTGTGAAATAAGGAAATCAATCTATAATTCATAGCGCTATTCAAGGTATTTTTAGTATTTTCGCACCATCATTATTTAAGCGACTGAATGAACAATGGAAAATCATCTTAAGAAGATGCCCTCCCCTCTACTTTCACTAGTGCCTATCCTCGTGCTGGTAGCTCTTTTGTTTGTAACCATACGCACTTTTGGCAGCGATGCGTTGAGCGGCGGAAGCCAAGTCGTATTACTTACCACCACGGCGGTGGCCTCCCTTTTGGCCATGATCTTCTGTAAAGTCAAATGGCGTGATATAGAAGAGGCGATATGTAAAAACATATTGGGAGTGGCCACAGCTATAATTATCCTATTGTTGATTGGCGCTTTATCCGGTAGCTGGATGATCAGCGGTATCGTCCCGACCTTGATTTATTACGGGATGCAAATCATCCATCCGAGTTTCTTCCTTGCCTCTTGTTGCGTGATCTGCGCTGTCGTATCCGTTATGACCGGTAGCTCGTGGACTACCATCGCCACGATCGGTATCGCCTTGATGGGTATCGGTGAGGCACAGGGCTTCGCTACGGGGTGGGTAGCCGGGGCGATCATCTCGGGCGCTTATTTCGGGGATAAGATCTCACCGCTTTCGGACACGACGGTATTAGCCTCTTCCGTAACGCATACCCCTTTGTTCTCCCATATCCGGTATATGATGCTTACGACAATACCGTCTATGGTGATCACGTTGATTATCTTTACCATAGCGGGTTTTACGCATACCTCGAACGCATCCGGGCAAATAGCCGAGTTCGCCGCCTCGTTGAACGAAAGTTTTAATATCTCGCTCTGGCTACTGATCGTACCGGTGGTAACGGGTATATTAATCGCCAAGAAAGTACCGTCTTTGATCACCTTGTTTATCTCGACAGCGATGGCGGGGGTGCTCGCGATCTTTTTCCAGCCTCATTTATTGCAAGAGGTAGCGGGAGCGTCGGTAGCGGATGCCTCCTCCCTGTTTAAGGGATTATTCATGACATTCTACGGGAGTACCCAAATCGATACGGGCAACGAGGCCTTGAACAGCTTGGTCGCTACCCGGGGTATGGCGGGTATGATGAATACGATTTGGCTGATCATCTGCGCCATGTGCTTCGGTGGTTCCATGACGGCCAGCGGTATGCTGGAAAGCCTTACGTCCGTATTCCTGCGCTTTATGAAACGGAGGGTCGGCATGGTGGCGTCTACCGTATTCTCCGGTTTATTCTTGAATATCGTTACGGCCGATCAATACATATCTATTATCCTTACCGGAAATATGTTCAAGGATATCTACAAGAAAAAAGGATATGAGAGTCGCCTGTTAAGCCGTACGACGGAAGATTCCGTAACCGTAACGTCCGTACTGGTACCGTGGAACACCTGCGGCATGACGCAAGCCACGATATTAGGCGTAGCGACCCTGACGTATCTTCCTTATTGCTTCTTTAACCTGATCAGTCCGTTGATGAGTATTACGATGGCCGCCATTGGCTTCAAAATAAAGCAACACCATGAAGAAGATCAGAGTATCATTGTTAACTAAAGTCGTTATCGCTATCGCCGCCGGCGTATTGTTCGGCCAGTTTTTACCGGGAGGAATCGCACGTATCTTTGTAACCTTCAATTCATTGTTCGGCAACTTCCTATCGTTCTCCATCCCTCTAATCATATTGGGGCTGGTGACTCCCGCTATCGGAGATCTGGGTAAAGGAGCCGGAAAGCTATTGTTGATAACGCTTACGGTTCAACAGTCTTCTCGGGTTTCTTCACGTTCCTGAGCGGATCGGCTATATTCCCGCACATACTACCGACCAACACGGAATTGACGGCGATGGAGAATCCGGAAGATTTCATGCTGACACCTTACTTCGTGGTAAATATGCCGCCTTTAATGGATGTCATGACAGCCTTGCTGCTATCCTTTACGATTGGCCTAGGGCTTTCTAATATAGCGGGAACCACCCTGCGTGACTCTTTCACGGATTTCAAGGAAATTATCATTAAGCTAATCGAGGTGGTTATCATCCCGTTATTACCGCTCCATATTTTCGGTATCTTCCTGAACATGACCGTGAGCGGACAAGTCATGAGTATTATCACGATGTTCCTCAAGGTTATCATAGTCATCTTTGCCTTACATGTATTATTGTTATTGATTCAATTCACGATAGCCGGAGCCATAGCCGGGAAGAATCCGCTCCGCCTCTTGAAGAATATGTTACCGGCCTACGCTACGGCTCTAGGGACCCAATCCTCCGCCGCCACGATTCCCGTGACACTGGCGCAGGCTGTCAAGAATGGCGTACGGGAGAATATAGCGATCTTTACCGTTCCGCTTTGCGCCACGATCCATCTGGCAGGTAGCACCATGAAAATCGTAGCTTGCGCTATGGCTATCATGATCATGGCGGGAGAACCGGTTACCTTCTCCAATTTCAGCGGATTTATCATGATGCTGGGAATTACGATGGTAGCGGCTCCGGGGGTTCCGGGAGGGGCTATTATGGCCGCTTTGGGTATCTTGCAAAGTATGCTGGGATTCAATGAGACGCTGCAAGCGTTAATGATCGCCCTTTATATTGCCATGGATAGTTTTGGCACCGCTTGCAACGTGACGGGAGATGGCGCTATCGCTGTCGTGGTGGATAAAATAGCCGGGAAAAACACCCCATAGTTACCTAGAGTAGCAGGAAGCCATAAGCGCCTCCAAGGTATCGACCTCTTTTTCCCGCATCATCGTAAGGGCGATATGGGCACAGGCGTAAGCGTCGGCCATGGCGTTATGATGTCGGGTAAGGTCGTAACCGCAGTGGGCGGCTACTGTCTGCAACTGATGATTTACCAGAAATGGGTACATCTTCCGGGAGAGACGGCAAGTGCAATAGAAGGAATATTTCGGATAGGCTAAGTCATACACCTCGTGGGCGGCTTTCAGGCATCCCTCATCAAACGGACTGTTATGGGCAACAAGGGGGAGATCCTTTAGTTTCGGGGCGATGCTTTCCCAAGCCTCCTCGAAACATAACGCGTCATTCGTATCCTCAGCAGTCAATCCATGTATGGCCGTAGTCCAACGGGTATAGAAATTAGGGGTAGGACGTACCAAGGTATAAATGCTATCTACTACCCAGTCATCCTCCAATATGGCGATACCTATACTGCAAATACTGCTCCGCTTTCCATTAGCGGTCTCAAAGTCAATGGCTGCGAATCGTTCCATAGATAGATTACTAGTTTTTAATCCGTTTACTATTTATTTATTTGTAGAGACGGGGCGTGCCCCGTCTCTACAAATAACCTCTCATTATTTATGGCTCCAGTCCCTTGGTGCGGGGACAGGGGCTAGCGGTTTGCGTTCTTTTAATTGTTTCATGACTTCCTCGATAGCACGGTCTAACTGTTGATCCTCACCGTTCCATTCCTTGATGGGGTCGTTATCGATCAAGATATCCGGATCCACACCATGGTTCTCGATAATCCAGTTACCCGTCTTCGGATCATAGCTCGTGAAGAAAGGCACACGGATATCCGTACCGTCCATATAAGGAAGCGGGCCGCTAATACCGATGATACCTCCCCAAGTACGGGTTCCAATCAATTTACCTAAGCCAAGCGCACGGAAGCCCCACGGGAACAAATCGCCATCGGAAGCGGAATACTTATTGATCAAGCAAACTTTCGGGCCGACCTGTACGGCATCCGGCACGGTCCCGATCAAAGAAGAACCCCGGCGCATCGTCAAACGATACGGCTCACGAGACAGACGTTCCAGAATCATCGGGGAGACATTTCCACCGCCATTCGCACGATCATCGATAATCAAACCCTCCTTATCCAATTGCGGATAGAAATAGCGGGAGAACTCATTCAAGCCTTCCGGCCCCATATCCGGGATATAGATATAACCGACCTTACCGTTCGTCGCCTTATCCACCTTCTTGATATTATCTTGGATCCAATTATAATGATACAAAGAATACTCTTCCGCCAACGGACTGACTACGATCTTACGAGCGCCCGCCAACTGAGGCTTGCTATTCAAAGACAACTCGGTCGGAACGTTCGCCTTTCCGATCAACAACTTATACATATCGTTCACGCTATTCGTAGGTACTCCGTCTATAGCGACGATATACTCTCCGGCCTTCGCCTCAACACCCGGCTCTGTCAATGGAGAACGTAATTCCTTACTCCAAGAAGCCCCCGGCAGGATCTTTTCCAAGCGGAAGAAACCACTCTTATCCCGAGAAACCTCAGCACCTAGCAGACCCATCGATACCCGTTTAGGACTTTCCACCTCACCGGGGTTCACATAAGCATGCCCTACTCCCAGCTCGCCGATCATCTCGCCAATAATATAATTCAAGTCCAAACGTGTTTTCACGTAAGGAAGAAGGGCGGCGTATTTCTCCTTGATCGCCTTCCAATCCTTGCCATGCATATTCTCCAGATAGAAACCATCCCGGAAAGCACGCCAAGCCTCATCGAAGATTTGCGCCCATTCCTTCGTATAGTCTACCGTGATCTTCATATTCGCCAGATTAACCGGCTTGCTTAAATCCGCTTTACCCTTCGGTATATCGGTTACGAATAGTTGATCGTCCTTAAAGAAAACAGCTTTCTTGCCAGCCGGATCAACCATCATAGCGGCATCGCTAACGGTTTCCTCTTTCTGTTTCTTCAAGTCAAACATCTTCATGCCGCCTTTCGTGAAATAATACACGTTCGTTCCATCGGAATAAAGATCGTAGTAATTCGATCCCGGCAAGGGGAGCTTAACGATTCGATCCGTGATACCCTCTATATCAATCTTTACGACCGGAGTAGAAGCCTCATTCTTTGTCTCGTCCTTTTTAGAGGCATCCGCTTTCGCTGGGGTAGATTCAATGGCGACCTCCGCATCCGTTTCCATAAACGGGGAAGCGGTATCCTTAGACAATAACGCCAGATATACGCCACCCATATTATTATACACATGATTCCATTCCGTTTGGCTATACGTAGGATTGAAATCACGGGCGGAAGTGAATACCAGATATTTGCCATCCGTACTGAATACCGGAGAATAAGACTCGTACCATTTATCGGTCACGGGATATTCTTTCTTACCCGCGATATCGTAGACATAGACGATCGAGAAATTATTATCGGACACACGGGAATAAGTCAACCAATTATTATCCGGAGAGAAACTTACGTTGCGGGCTTCACCTAACAGACTTTGTGAGATAGTTGTTAGCTGTTTGTTAGATACGTCCAAAAGATTGATCCGATTCTTACGATCCGTATAGACAATCTTCTTGGAATCCGGACTCCACTGGAAAGTACGGATATACGTATCGTTATTCTTGGTCAACTGGGTAGGCTCGCCCCCCTCGGAATCTTGGAGATACAGCTCGGTCTCGCCGGTAGCGTCGGAGATATAGGCTATATGTTTTCCGTCCGGAGACCATTGAGCGTCACGTTCGTGCGCTCCCGGAGTACGGGTGATATTTTTCGTAACCCCTTTATCTACCGGGATATTGAATACCTCGCCACGAGCTGTCACCACCATACGCTCACCTTTGGGGGAGAGGCTGGCACTCGTGATATATTTGGAACCATCCTTGATCTCGCTACGTGCGTAGACATTATCGGAGGCAAGGGTAACGTTCACTTTCTCCGGTTTCTTCGACGCCGCATCCATCTTATAGATATAGCCTCCATTCTCGAAAACGATCGTATTCCTGAAACTACTAGGGAATTTCACGTCGTACTCAGTGAAGTTCGTCACCTTACTTGTTTGTTTAGTCTTCGTATTGTAAACGAACAAGTTCATCGTGTAATCCCGATCTGAAAGGAAATAGATCTCATCACCAATCCACATCGGAAAGATATCTTGCGCCTCATTGTTCGTGATATTCTCTACACTTTTCTTCTCCGGATTATAAACCCAGATATCATCGGCCATACCGCCCTTATAGTATTTCCATGTACGGAACTCACGCATTACCCGGTTGTAAGCCAATTGTTTTCCGTCGGGCGAATAGCTACAAAAGCCGCCCTCGGGCAAGGGAACCACCTCGGAAAGGCCACCTTCTTTATTTACCGTATATAACTTACCGGAGAACCCATCGCTGATGCGGTTGCGGTAAACAATACCATTGCCGTCCGGTGTCCAAGTCATCACAATATTATTCGGGCCCATGCGATCGCCCAGATCATCACGGCTATTCGTAGCCGTGTAAGTGATACGCAATGGCTCACCGCCAGAAGAGGGCATCGTGTACACTTCCGTGTTACCGTCGTACTGTCCCGTAAAAGCGATCGTCTTACCATCCGGGGAGAAACGGGGAAACATCTCATACCCCACATACGATGTCAATCGCTGTGCCTCACCACCTGTAGCCGGGACCTTATATAAATCGCCAGCATACGAGAATACAATCTCTGAACCATTTGTAGCCGGAAAGCGCATTAATCTCGCCTCATCCGCCGCCATCAACAACGTAGGGATAGCGACAGCCGCCAATGCTGTTAAAATCATTCTTTTCCTCATAACCAATCTTATCTTTTAATCATATCTGTTCTATCCGTTTTTAGTTGGCCCAATAGCGGGTAGGACCTCAAATGTACATAAAAAGATCCAAAATCCAAGTCAAGTCCCTTATATATCCGATCCTAGAAAAAGTTTTAGAATCTCTAATTTATTACTACCTTTGCGCCAGAAATCAAACAATGATACAAATAAGATGAACAAGAAGCTTCTGAACAACTCAAAAAGATGGTATACCCGAGCTTTCTCGGGTAACACGATCGTGCATGTTCATTGGTTCAGCGGTTTTGTCTAAATCCATTCATACTCTTCTTGAGAGGACTTCTTTTTATAGTTCTCTTCTACACCTACATCTAGGTATTAATTGCACTCAAGTTTAACTTCTGCGGAAAAGAGGGAGTATTCGTATGCTTCGTTTCCGGGGAAAGGATGTCTTGCGCATCTCAAAATACAATATGCTTATGTTTATCATTCTAGGTCTATTAGGTCTGGGGATAAGCGTCGGTTATTTATGCCGACACGTCCCCGCTTTCAAGGGATTGGAACATTCCATCTCTTATACGATTTTCGCGATGTTGTTCATATTTGGTATTACCATAGGAGCCAACCAATCTTTGCTGAATAATATTGGTGAGTTTGGAATACAAGCTGCCATACTAGCTATTTGCGGAGTATTGGGAAGTCTGGTAGCATCTTTTATCGCTTATAAATTATTTATCAAGAAAGGAGGTCTCAATGAAAAATAACCTAATCGTTATCTTATGTTTCACAGCGGGAATCTTTTGCGGAACCTTCGCCAACACGACTATCTCCACGTATTGCGAAAAACTACCGCAATTCTTGCTATACGCCCTCGTTATCCAAGTAGGATTGAATCTGGGAGCAAACGCCGAATTAGGAAAGATGGTAAAGGATATCCGGTTTTCCAGTTTGTTACTGCCGTTCTTTACGATCATCGGCACGTTAGTATTCTCTGCGGCGGCGAGTTTGTTATTGACCTCGTGGAATATATATGATTGTATGGCTGTAGGAAGCGGATTCGCTTATTATTCCTTATCCTCCTTGCTTATCGTACAACTGAAAGAGGCGTCGGCAGGGATAGAAATCGCTTCGCAACTCGGGGCTATCGCGTTATTGGCTAATATCATCCGGGAAATGTTAGCTTTATTCGGGGCACCGTTGTATGCCTCTTTCTTTGGTAAATTCGCTCCGGTATCCGTGGCGGGAATCAATTCTATGGATGTTTGTCTTCCCGTTATCAGCCGGTATTCCGGAAAGAATATCGTACCTGTGGCTATTATTCACGGGATTATCCTCGAGATCAGCGTGCCGTTGCTTATCTCGCTCTTTTGCAAGTAGAAGCAGGATTTATCCTCAACACCCGCTATAAACACAAAAGAGGATGCGTACATTATATCGACGCATCCTCTTGTTCCTTTATCCGTACTTCCTCCTCACGGAGGTACTTACGGACCTCTTAATTTATTACTTTAGTATTAATATTAATCCAACTCCCGCCTGTTCATCCGTCACGGATTACTTGGATCGATACCCGCACGGGAATTGTATGATTATCTTATTTTGTTAAATTCTTATTTAACGATAGCCTTAACAGCTTCCTCACCATCAACAGCCACTGCTACGATACCGGCAGGAACAGAGATTGTAGCGTTATCGGAAGTAAGAACGGTCTCAGCGATTACCTTACCCAAGATATTCGTGATAACTACAGACTTACCAGCTGCGCCTTGAACGGTTACGGTACCGTTACCGGCTACTACAGAGATACCTTCTACAGCATCGATTGTTTCGTTATCTGTTGCGATATCATCACCTTGCTCCACATTAAAGATCAAAGCATCGTCACCACCTGTATTCATCTCATCGAAATTAGAAGAACGATCATCAGACAGAACTAAACAACCATTCTGCATTCTCAACCAAGCCGCATATGTAGGAGCGATGTCACCCATAGCAGAATTATTGTAACCAGGAACATGTTTACTCTTCATAGACTCGAACAAGAATGCTCTATCAGCTTCTACCTCATTAGCGGCAACTTCCTTGTTTACGAAACGCATAGACCAAGTCACATACTTATGGTTATCACCAGATAAGATATATTTGTGTGAAACAAATTCATCTTCAGATACTCCAGCCTTCTTAGCCGCAGTCCAAGCATCCTCCTCAGCCTTGTTCAAATCAGCGAAGTTGATCTTCTCGTTCGGTAAGTTCTTGAACTCATCTCTCAAGATATACAAAGTATCAGCTACACGGATAGCTTCCACGAAACCTGCACGATCATATTTCTTCCACATGTAGTCAGCATCTTGCTCCCCATTTGATAATGTTGACCAACCATATTTATTAGCGAAATCATGGAAATTGATCAAATATTTACCTCTTTCAAAGCCCGGAACAGCCGGTTTTGCGTGAACGCAATGCCATTTATCTGTCGGTTTACCTTCTGCGGTAAAGTGATGGTCATCTTCCGTACAAGGTACGCCTTCAACTCCTTCGAAATCGTTACGATCAATAGAGATCAAATATTGAGGCTTGATATTACCAGAACCACGGTTTACCCATGCGGTATCAACGATGAATGACAAACCATCCTCAGTCTTATCCGGAGTATAAATACCTAAGAAGTCAATACCTTCTTTCATGAAGTTCTTATTATTCTCAACCTGCAAGTATTCTTTACGGTATTTCTCGATAAAACGTAAAGTATCGGCCTTGTCACCTTCATTACCTTCAAGTTCAAGAGAACTGAAACGACGGTAAAGCGGAGTGTTGTCCGGTTCGATAGCGAAAGCAGAAGTACGAGTCTCGCCTAATACTTGATTCTTCAATGTAGCGGCACCGTCATAATCGGATACTCCAGCTTTCTGATAACCTAATACATATTTTGTAGCATTAGAATAATTATCATATGCAGCATTAACAATCGCATAATAGTGCTTTCCACTGATATAGTTGTTTTCTTTGAAGAATGCATAATAAGTCGTATAAGATTGCTGATGACCAGTAGCACTAGAACCTACATTAAACTTATCTTCCTTATTAACTTTCCATTCATTAAGTTCACCTTTACCATCTTTATAAGAAACCTCATAAGCAGTTCTCACTAGAGTCTTCAAGCCTTTAATACGATTCTTAGCCACATCATCGCTAACCTTATAACCGTAAGGGATATCTACAGTCGCAAATATCTTTGAGTTATTATTCCAACGCTCAGTCAATGTATCAATTACGAAAGCATCTTTTCCATCCAACACAGTCAACGTAGAGTCTGTAGATTTAGCGATGTATTTATCCGTAGCATAAGGATGCCAATAGTTAAACGTATATTTGTTAACCAACAAAGAATCTTTCTCCAACTTTCTGTAACCTAAATACGGATCAGAAATAGAAGCTGCCGGAACTTTCTCGAAGAACAAAGAATCTATACCGACAGAGCCATACTCCGCTGTAAGTTTATCTCCATATACAAACATATAAGAACCACCCTCTGCCTTTCTTAACTGAACAGTAGAATAAACAGCAGTCTTATATGACTCCATCTGGCCATCACCATCAAAATCCGCATTTATAACTTTATCTGCGAATTCACGGTTAGAGATAGTAACCGGAGACACAGCCTTCACTTTATCATTACTTGTATTTTTCTTCAATACAACCCATTGATAAGCTGGCATATGAGCAACACTCTGCTCATCCTCATTCACGGTTGTCCAACGGATAGTACCATTCTCATAGATAGGAGAAGCTAAATACTGTCCTTGTTTATTCTTGATGAAATAAACACCATCATCAACGGAAGTCTTGGAAGAACCCTTTTCCTCACATCCGCTAAGACCCAAAGAAATATGAGTGTTCTGGTCCTCCGGATCAACTGTCAAAATACAAGTTTCATCTTTAATCAAGTCTTGCAAAGAGACACGCCAGAACTCATGCTCGTTAACTGGAGTAGCCGTAACGTGCGTATTCCAATACTTGCCATCATTATTCCAAGTAACTTTTTTTACATAGATGTATAAGCTATCGCCACTCGGAGAATAGATGAATTTGAACTGATGTTGAGCACGTAATTCAGAGCTAATAGAACTGTAAGCATCAGCTTTATCCTTTGCTTTCTCTGTCCAACCGTAAGCTAAGAACTTTGTACCTGTCTCATTCGTATAAGCCGTATCAACTTTCAAATAAGCGTCTTTATCCTTTTGCTTGATGAAAAGCCATTTGTTATTATCTTTATCCTCTGCGATAAACTTCTGCTCATTGAACGGATTCTTTAAGCTAGTACCTTTCACGTCCGGAGTGAAAGTCAATTGTACTCCAGCCTTGTTATCTTGAAGAAGACCCAACTTCGTATTTACTTGATCTTCGCTCAATGCGATTTGTGCTGCGCCAACCAAAGCAAAGTTAGTCACATCAGCGGCGTTTGAAGTGGCATCTATTTGATTAGCACCCCACTTGGCAACCTTAACAGCTCCGGTAGTAGGATCCGCTTTCAAACCAACAATTGAGTCCGTTGAGAAATAAGAATACAAAGGTCTCTTTTCTTCCAAATCCTTGTATGAGCGAGAGAATGCCCAACCTGCGATCTCACCACCTAAAACAGGTTTCCAAGCACCATTCGTACCATTCTCAGTCTTCTCATGGCCAGCCATTGTCAAATCCAACATAGTTCCAGACAATTTATTCTGGAAGTCATAAATAGGAGCTTGACCTTGATTATAATTAGAGACAGAAACACACCACAATGTAGCCTCTAAGTTATTTTTAGCTTCGCTTGCACTATAAACACGTAGTTCATAATCACCTGTTCCACGATTTAGCTCCATCGCAAGATAAGCAGGAGTAGTGCCATCCATGACCTTCAACTGATAAAGACCAGAATTAGCTCCCTCCTTCAAACCGCCTAAACGCCATTCTTGACCCAATACAGTTTCTGGGTCTACTCGACTTGGTGTAGTCTGTGCATTAACAGACATAACACTTAACAGTGCCATACCTGCCAAAAGAGTAGAAAACTTCTTGTTCATAAATTCAAAATTTAATATTAATAATAGTGTTAATTAAAGTCCATCCCGCCGTTTAGCACCCTTGTTTTTCTCGAAAACGACTAGTCTAAACGATCGTCTAAATCTTGCGTTTTTTGAGCGTCGAAACGGGAGGTTCGTTGAAGGAATCGCTTGTTTCGTGAAGGATAACCTATCCTATTGATAAGAAAGAGAATAAGCGATAAAAAAATCGTCTG
>ERZ827181.2584-NODE-2584-length-15179-cov-3.908953_pt1 | contig 15179 bp, 10 predicted proteins | sample MGYA00519778_ERZ827181 | MGnify/ENA primary metagenome ERZ827181 (study PRJEB31778, sample SAMEA3449273) | human gut metagenome | biome: human gut; feature: human-associated habitat; material: faeces | place: United Kingdom | collected 2010/2012 ...
CACCAACAAGGGTTCGATCACCTCCGTGCAGGCCGTTTACGTGCCCGCTGACGACTTGACCGACCCCGCCCCGGCTACCACGTTCTCGCATCTGGACGGTACGCTCGTGCTTTCCCGTCAGATCGCCGAGCTGGGTATCTACCCCGCCGTGGACCCGCTGGACTCCACCTCCCGCATCCTCGACCCCAACGTCGTGGGCGAAGAGCACTACAGCGTGGCCCGTCAGGTGCAGATGGTGCTGCAGAAGTACAAGGAACTGCAGGATATCATCGCCATTCTGGGTATGGACGAACTGTCTGACGAAGACAAGCTCACCGTTGCCCGTGCGCGTCGTATCCAGCGCTTCCTGTCCCAGCCCTTCCACGTGGCCGAAACCTTCACCGGTACCCCCGGCCAGTATGTGAAGCTGGAAGACACCATCAAGGGCTTCAAGGGCATCCTGGAAGGCCAGTACGACCACCTTGCCGAATCCGACTTCTACATGCTGGGCAGCATCGACCAGGCCGTGGCCAAGTACGAAGCCCGCATCCAGCAGGAAGCTAAGTAAGGAGCGCCCATGAGCATGCTGCAACTGGAAGTGGTGACACCTGACAAGACCGTTGTCAGCGCTCAGGTGGATATGGCCGTGTGCCCCGGCGTCATGGGTGAGTTTGGCGTGCTGCCGCATCACGTCTCCCTGCTCTCTGCCCTCAAGATTGGCAATCTGCGCTATACTGAAGGCGGCAAGCAGCACAACGTGTTCATCTCCGGCGGCTTTGCCGATGTGAACAACAAGGTCCTGACCGTGCTGGCGGAATCGGCCGAACTGGCCGAAGACATCGACACCGCCCGCGCCCAGGCCGCCAAGGAGCGCGCCGAAAAGCGCCTGGCCAGCCAGGCCGATAATGTGGACCATGCCAGAGCGGAAGCCGCTCTGCAGCGCGCCGTCGAGCGCCTGCATGTGGCCCAGTTGCGCTAGCGGCAATCAGTCTCCTGATTAAAACAAGCCGCATTGCGGGAAACCGCAATGCGGCTTTTTCATACCCGAAAATTTTTATACAAAAAATTTTTTGTCGTACAAAAAATAGTTTACAAACCGAGAGCCACCCCGTATATTCACCTCATGGAGTTCCACATGGACAAGAAAACTCTTCTGGAAAATTTGTGCAGGATCGCCGACGGGCTGGTCGCTTTTTGGGGGCGTGACTACGAGATCGCCATCCACGACCTCAGCCGTCTCGAATCCTCCCTGGCCCATATCGCCGGCGAAGTGACCAAAAGAGCCCCCGGAGCTCCGGCAACCGATTTCCTCATCAACCACCTGAGCCGCTATGGCGCCGATGCACCGGACGTGCGCCCCTACCGCGCCCAGGGCCGCCATGGCGAACCCCTGCGCGGATCACTGGTCTACATCAAGGACGACAAGGGCGTGCCTGTCTTCGCCATGTGCATCAACCAGAACATCTCCCGCCAGATGGCCGCCATCGCCGCCCTGGAAGACCAGATACGCACGGCCCCCGCCGAAGACAGCCGCAATGACGGTACCCAGGAGACCTTTGCCGCCACCTCGGAAGAGACCATGGAAGCCATCGTCCGCAAGGTACTGCAGCAATTCGGCAAGCTTCCCACAGAGCTGGACAGGGAAGAACGCATCGCCCTGATAGCCCAGTTCGACCAGCACGGAGCCTTCCGCTTCAAGGGCATGGTCGAACATATCGCCTCCATCATGGGCATCTCCAAATATACGCTCTACAGCTATCGCAAGGCGTGCCGCCAGGGCCCGGCCAACGGCCCGCAAGATCCGGAATTGCCTTCATAACACGTGGAGGACTGCTCCACGTAAACATTTACTGGAGGTACTTCATGTCAGTCCCGAACCGCCCCGAGAGCGAATACAACGCTGCCCTCAAGATGTGGGGGGGGAAAGTGGGGGGCAGCCATCCCCCTGCTCCTGCTCATCTGCGGCCTCTTATGGTTGTCCCTGCACGGGCCGGCCACGCCAAAGAACTTCTGGAGCATCGGCTTTGCCGCCATCTGCATCGGCCTTTTCCTCTCCACGACGCCCAAGGAATACTGCGCGACCGTCCTGCGCGGGTTCAACAACAAGAGCGTCGGCGTGCTGTGTGCCTCCTGGATCTTTGCCAGTGTCTTCGGCCAGATCATGCAGGCCGGCGGCATCATCGAGGGGCTGCTCTGGTTCGGGCTCAACGTAGGGGCCCAGGGCAGTGTGTTCACCGTCATCACCTTCCTGGCGGCCATGCTGTTCTCACTGGGTACCGGCACCGCCAACGGCACCATCCTGGCGCTGACGCCCGTCATGTTCCCGGCCGGTGTCTTCCTTGGGGCGGACCCCGCCTTCCTGGCCGTGGCCATCCTCTCCGGCGGCGCCCTGGGGGACAGCTATTCCCCCATCTCCTCTTCCAACATCACCGTCGCCTTCACCCAGGACGCTGACATCCAGAAGATCACCCGGACCCGCGCGCCCCTAGTCTTCACGGCCGCCGCCATCTCCGCCATCGTCTTTGCCTGCTTCGGCGGTGGCGGCACGGTCTCCACGCCGCCCCAGTTCGCGGCCTCCATGTCGCCCACCTGCCTGCTGCTCCTGCTTGCCTTCGGGATCGTCATCGTGGCCTCGCTCCTTGGGCGCCATATCATCGAATCCCTCACCTGGGGCATTGCCGCGGCCATCGTCATCGGCCTTGCCATAGGCCGCCTCAGCCTGTCGGATCTGCTCCATCCCGTCACCACCGGCGGCATGAGCAGCGGCCTGCTCGAGAACGGCGTGAGCGGCGTCACGGGGGTCATCATCTTCATCCTCTTCATCCTTGGCGTGATCCAGCTCGTCATGGAAAGCGGCATCATGGAAGATATCGTCAACTGGGTGCAGAAGACCTTCATCAAGACGGCCCGTCAGGCCGAGATCACGATCATCGCCTCCACGGTGCTGATCACCATCCCCATTTCCGCCAACGTCCCTGCGGAAGTCCTGCTGGGTACGACCTTCGTCAAGCCCCTCTCCCAGCGTTTCGGCATAGCTCCCGAACGCGCCGCCGACCTGCTGTGCTGCTCGGCCTGTACGATCTTCTATATGCTGCCCTGGCATATCGTCTGTGCGCTCTGGTTCAATACGGTCAGCCACGCCGCCGCCGAATACGGCCTTGTCAGCCCGCCCATCACCTCCGTGCTCCTCATGCCCTACGCCTGGGCCCTGCTGCTCGTCCTTTTCCTTTCCGCCATCACGGGATGGCAGAAGCGGATACCGACCCAAGGTCTTTCTTCCAAGGAGCAAAATGATGCCGTCTCCCGCTAACCTCCTTACGGATTTCATTCTCAGGCAGAGCTATGCCGATCTTCCCGAACCGATCCGCCATCAGGCAAAGCGCTGCCTGCTGGACAGCATGGGCGCCCTGTCCGCCGGTGCGGTCACACCGCTGGCCCGCCTGACCGCCCGCACGGCCGAACGTTTTTTCCAGGGCGGGGAATGCACCCTGATCTCCAGCGGCAGGAAGGTCTCCCCCCTGGGGGCCAGCATGGCCAACGGTTTCGCCTCCAATGCCCTTGATGTGGAGCACGGCTACCGGCCCGCCCAGGGACGCCCCGGTGCGGCCCTGACGCCGGTGATGCTGGCTGCCGCCGAGATGGCGGAAACGCCTCCCTCGGGCACGGATATGCTGGCTGCCGTGGCCGTCGGCTACGAGGTGGGGATGCGCTCCGGCATGTACTGGAACCGGGATCATGCCCGCGTCTACACTTCCGGCCTCTGGGGCGCCATCGGCGCCGTGGCCGCCGCCGGCCGCATCCTCGGCCTGAAGGAAGACGTCCTGCTCCAGGCGCTGAACTGCGCCGATTACCACGGCCCGGTAGGCTTCATCGCCCGCGGTGTGGCCACCCCCTGCATGGCCAAGGACGGCGTCGGCTGGGGGGCCCATACGGCCATGATGTCCATCCTGCTGGCACAGGCCGGGTTCACCTCCCCCCTGCTGGATTTCGACGCCGCGCTGGCCGAAGAACTGGGAAGCCGCTGGCGCATGGCGGACCTGTACTTCAAGCCCTACTGCTGCTGCCGCTGGGCCCAGGCCTCCATCGCAGGCGCCCTCAAGATCGTCAGGGAAAACCACCTTGCCGTCAGCGACATCCGCCGTCTTGTCATCCACACCTTCTCCAAGGCGGCCTCGCTCAGCCGCGAACACCCCACGCATACGGACGCGGCCCAGTACAACATCACCTATCCCATCGCTGTCGCCCTGCTGGACGGCCAGATCAGCGGGGCCCAGGTCCTGCCGCCGCGCATCTTCGCCAAGGATGTCCTGGAGCTTGCCGACATGATCGAAGTGGTGGTGGAAGAGCGCTTCGAAGAGCGCTTCCCGGCCCGGACGTTCTCCGAAGTCTGCATCACCACCACGGACGGCAGGGAGCTGCGGTCCGGGGAACTGGAGCCCCAGTGGGAACCCGCCGACAGCCCCTCCGATGAAGAGCTGCTGGACAAGTTCACCCGCCTGACCGCCCCCGTCTTCGGTGAGCAGGAATGCGCCCGCATGCGGGAGGCCATCTGGCATGCGGAAGACCTGGACAATGCGCTGGACATCTGGCCGCGCACCCTTGCCCGTCATATCGAGGAGTAACCATATGGACATGATCCAGAGCACAGGGGCCCCGGCGGCCATCGGTCCCTATTCGCAGGCCGTGGATACCGGCAGCACCGTCTATCTGAGCGGCCAGATCGGCCAGGATCCCGCCAGCGGGCAGATTGTCACCGGCTTCAAAGCCCAGACCATCCAGGCTCTCGAAAACCTGAAAGCCGTGCTTGCCGCGGCCGGCATGACGCTCGACAACATGGCCCAGGTCGATGTCTTCGTGACGGACATGCGCAACTTTGAGGACTTCAACGCCATCTATTCCACCTACTTCCCCGCCTACAAGCCGGCACGGCTGTTCGTCGAGGTCCGGGGGCTCTGCCCGGGAGCAGAGGTCGAGATCCGCGGTATCGCATGCAGGCGGTGACCCCGCCGGCATGAGACCGGCCTGTCCGGGAACGGTTCCGCACAACTCCGTTTCCCGGACAGGCTCCTTCTCCCCTCCCTCCGGGCGGGCACGGGCGGGCAGCATGGACTTTGGCCCTGTTTTGGCTTATTAAGATACTTTTCAATCTTCGTAACCCAATGCAGGATATACCATGCCCAGTCTGGATCATATTCGCAATTTCTGCATCATCGCCCATATCGACCACGGCAAGTCCACCCTTGCCGACCGCATCCTTGAGCTGACCAAGGTCGTCAGCCAGCGCGAGGCCCGCCAGCAATACTTGGACAAGATGGATCTGGAACGCGAGCGCGGCATCACCATCAAGGCGCAGACCGTGCGCATCCCCTATGTGGCTGCCAACGGAGAGGAATATGAGCTGAACCTCATCGACACGCCCGGACACGTGGATTTCAACTACGAAGTGTCGCGCTCCCTGGCCGCCTGCGAAGGCGCGCTGCTGGTGGTGGACGCCACCCAGGGCGTGGAGGCCCAGACCCTGGCCAACGTCTATCTGGCCCTGGACCACGACCACGAGATCGTGCCCGTGCTGAACAAGATCGACCTGCCCAGCGCCGAGGTGGACCGCGTCAAGGAAGAGATCGAGGAAGCCATCGGCCTGGACTGCACCGACGCCCTGCCCGTGTCCGCCAAGACCGGTCTGGGCGTGGACGCCGTGCTGGAAGCCATCGTCAACCGTCTGCCCGCGCCGGGCGGCGATCTGGACGCCCCCCTCAAGGCCCTGATCTTCGACTCCTGGTACGACAGCTACCAGGGCGTGGTGGTGCTCTTCCGCGTGGTGGACGGCCGGGTGAAACTGGGCGACATGGTGCGCCTCATGAGCACCGGCAAGGAATATGAAGTGCTGCGCCTGGGCGTGTTCTCGCCTGAGGCCACGGACGTGAAGGAACTGCACGCCGGTGAGGTGGGCTTCCTTTGCGGCAGCATCAAGTCTCTGGGCGATGCCCGCGTGGGCGATACCATCACCCTGGCGGCCAATCCGGCCACCGAGCCCGTGCCCGGCTTCAAGGAAGTGAAGCCCATGGTGTTCTGCGGCCTCTATCCCTCGGAATCCGACGATTACGAGAACCTCAAGGCCGCGCTGGAAAAGCTCCAGCTCAACGACGCCGCCTTCAGCTTCGAGCCTGAGACCTCCCAGGCCCTGGGCTTCGGCTTCCGCTGCGGCTTCCTGGGCCTGCTGCATATGGAGATCATCCAGGAACGCCTGGAACGCGAATTCGAGGTGGACCTCATCGCCACGGCGCCCTCGGTCATCTATCGGGTGGACACCACCGACGGCAAGACGCTGGAGATCGACAACCCGGCCCATCTGCCCGACTCCACCAAGATCAAGGCCCTTTACGAGCCCTATGTGAGCATGGACATCCACGTGCCCAACGAATACGTGGGCAACGTCATGAAGCTCTGCGAGGACAAGCGCGGCACCCAGAAGAACCTGCACTACCTGGCCGCCAACCGCGTGGTGGTGACCTACGAGCTGCCCTTCGCCGAGATCGTCTATGACTTCTTCGACCGGCTCAAGTCCTGCACGCGCGGCTACGCCAGCATGGACTACCAGCCCATCGACTACCGCGAGTCCGACCTGGTGCGTCTGGACATCCTGCTCAACAGCGAGCCCGTGGACGCCCTGGCCGTCATCGTGCACCGCGACCGCGCCTACACCTACGGCCGTTCGCTGGCCCTCAAGCTCAAGCGCACCATCCCGCGCCAGCTCTTCCAGGTGGCCATCCAGGCGGCCATCGGCCAGAAGATCATCGCCCGCGAGACCGTGTCCGCCTTCCGCAAGGACGTGACCGCCAAGTGCTACGGCGGTGACATCACCCGTAAGCGCAAGCTGCTGGAAAAGCAGAAGGAAGGCAAAAAGCGCATGAAGCGCATGGGCAACGTGGAGCTGCCGCAGGAAGCCTTCCTGGCCGCCCTCAAGGTGGGCGACGAATAAACCGCGTTTTTTGTACGGACGTAAAAAGGCCACCCCGCAGGGTGGCCTTTTTTCATGCATCACGACAGGACGGCACCGGAGCCGGAGAAGCGCTCGCTGTCCGGCGCCCATCCCTCCCGGCCGGTCCGTCAGCTGGCGGCCTTCTTCTTTCCGGCCGGAGGACGGGGCATCGTGCGCCGGGCGCGGCGCTCCGCAGCGCCGAACACGCATTCCTCCCGCGCCACGGGCAGGGCCGCCTCCCGGGTCTTGCGGCGCTGCCGCCAGGCTTCCAGATGCGGCTTGCCGTAGAGCACGCCCTCACGCGGTTCCGCGGGCTCCGGCACCTTGCCGTAGGACGGGGGCAGATGCTCCGTCTCGCGGGACGAGGCAGGCAGCTGGGGGCCGCGCAGGGCCGCGGGCCGGAAGTATCTGGTGGCCCAGGTCAGGGCCAGCACGTAGGCGGCCGCGAACAGGCTGGCGGCCGTGTCCCACGGCGGGGTGGCCGAAAGGGCCAGACGCATCATCAGCGTGCCGATGACGAAGCCGGAGTTGCGGAACACCGCATGGAAGGACGGCATGTAGCGCTGCGAGATGAGGACCAGCGCGATGTCGGCGAAGATCAGCACCGTGTAGATGGTCTCGAAAAAGCGCATGTCCTCGCCGGTGTGGATGTGGATCCAGGCATCCCGGATGCCGATGCCCAAAAAGATGACGAACAGCGTCAGCGAAAGCAGCTTTTTGCTGATGACGAAACGCATGCGCATCTCCGGGCTCTGGATGTAGGCATAGCTGGAGGCCAGCTTCCCGTAGATGCCCAGGGCCACGAAGATGCCCAGGGCCCCCAGCGCCGTGACCGCGATATGGATGACGGGATCGAGGTTGCCGGCGATGCTCACCGGCTCGGGCAGGTGCGCCAGTTCCTTGAAGGCATTGCGCAGCAGGATCAGCGCCAGGATCTCGAACTGCTTGCCCACGGACCGTGAAAAGGATGTGGAGATGATGAAGATCAGGCTCATGACCTCCAGGCCCAGGATCAGGGTGAAGGCCAGCTGGATGGCGCTGAAATGGCTGTGGGGCGTCAGCTGGGCCAGTGCGGGCGGCAGCATGCCCTGGCGTTTGAGCTCCACGCAGCACAGGGCCGCCACGTAGATCCAAAAGATGACCAGCGCCACCTTGCGCTGGACGTGGGTCCGCTCCCAATTGTGGTGCAACCAGTCAAAAATATCTGTAAGCCATTGCAGCTTGAGCAGCATGTGGAGTCTCCTTTCCGGGGATCGTGTGTGGCGCACAGCATCTTTCAAGTTCGGGAAAATGTAAAGAGGACAAGGCATGACAGGCATGACAGGAATCGTTCCTGACGGCTTTTTTCCTCTCTGGCGAAGACAGTGGCCCCAGTATGGGGGCGTGCTTGCCTTGCGCGGCCAATAGCAGTAAAAAACAAGGTTTCTCCACTTGTGCATCCGGCCCGCCGGGCCCGTGCACAAGGAAAATGCAGAAGACAACGAGGTACCTACGCCATGGCTCACAAGGGTCCGCACATATCCATCTCACCTGACTATGTGGTCAACCGCATCCTGCGTATCAATATCGACGACTTCGCGGAGTGGCCCGAGTCTGTGCGGCATCTGGCCATTGCCATTGCCGAAGAACTGTTCCTGGTGGCCTACAACCCCTTCATCAACGTGGAGACCGTGCGCAACAGCGTGCACGCCCGCTTCGAACGGGAATCCATGGCCCTGGCCCACTATTTCGCCAACGCCATCGGCGAAGGCATCACCATGTTCTGGTCCGCTTACGAGGCCGAACGCAGCTTCCGCGAAGAACTGATCTCCGCCCTGCGCAACATCCTGCCCAACGAGTGCATCCTTTCCTCGCCCTCCGCCCTGGTGGCCTCGGCCACGGACGCCACGGACCTGCGCATGGAACTGCCCCTGCTGGTGGTGGAACCCGACAGCGCCGAGCAGGTGGCTGCCCTGGTGAAGCTGGCCAATGACATGAAGTTTGCCCTCATCCCGCGCGGCGGCGGCTCCGGCATGACCGGCGGCGCCGTGCCGGCCCGCAAGCGTACGGTCATCGTCAGCCTCACCCGTCTGACCAAGATCGGCCCCATCGACCTTGAGAACATGACCGTCACCGTGGAAGCCGGCGCCATCACCCAGAACGTCATCAAGGCCGTGGACGCGGCCGGGGCGCTCTTCTCCGTGGACCCGGCCTCCAAACAGGCCTCGTCCATCGGCGGCAACGTCTCCGAAAACGCCGGCGGCCCCAGCGCCTTCGAATACGGCACCACCCTGGACAACCTGCTCTGGTGGCGCATGGTCACCCCCACGGGCGAGATCATCAGCGTGGAACGCGAGAACCATCCCCGCCACAAGATCCTGCCCGAAGAAACGGCCGTGTTCGTGGTCAAGGACATCAGCGGCGGCGTGCGCAACGTCATCCACCTGCGCGGCGACGAGATCCGCCTGCCCGGCCTGGGCAAGGACGTGACCAACAAGGCCCTGGGCGGCCTGCCCGGCATGCAGAAGGAAGGCGTCGACGGCATCATCACCGAGGCCTGCTTCATCATCCATCCCAAGCCCAAGTTCAAGCGCGTCATGGTGCTGGAATTCTTCGGCCGCTCCATGCACCCCGCCGCCGTGGTGGTGCGCGAGCTGGTGGGCCTGCGCAACCGCATCCGTCAGGAAGGCGACTACGCCCATCTGTCCGCCCTGGAAGAATTCAACGCCAAGTACGTGCAGGCCATCGAGTACAAGCGCAAGTCCCAGAAGTATGAGGGCCTGCCCATCTCGGTCATCATCCTCCAGGTGGACGGCGACGACCCCTACCTGCTGGACAAGTGCGTCAACGACATCGTCTGCGTGGTGGAAGAACAGGACAACGTGGACATCATCGTGGCCCAGGACGACAAGGAAGGCGAACGCTTCTGGGAAGACCGGCACCGCCTGTCGGCCATCGCCAAGCGCACCTCCGGCTTCAAGCTCAACGAGGACGTGGTCATACCCATGGACCGCATCCCGGACTTCGCCCTCTTCCTCGAACAGCTCAACCTGGAATGCACGGCCCAGGCCTACCGCCACGCCCTGCAGGAAGTGGGCCGCCTGCCCGGCTTCCCCATGGAAGACAAGGAATTCAACCGCGAGTTCTCCTTTGCCTCCAAGGTGGCGTCCGGCGACAACCCGCAGGCCGAGCTTTCCGATACCGAGCTCTGGAAGCGCGCCGAGGCCTTTTTGGCCGGCATGGGCCAGAAGTACGCCCATCTGGACAAGAAGATCGGCAAAATCCGCGATTACATGGAAGCCAGCCGCATCGTGGTGGCCAGCCACATGCATGCCGGTGACGGCAACTGCCATGTGAACATCCCGGTCAACTCCAACGACGCCCACATGCTGGAAGAGGCCGAAGAGACCGCGGCCCGCGTCATGGCCGAATGCCAGGAGATGGGCGGCGAGGTCTCCGGCGAGCACGGCATCGGCATCACCAAGATCTCCTTCCTCGGCAAGAGCAAGATGGACGCCCTGCGCGCCTTCAAGGAACGCGTGGACCCCCGCGACGTCATGAACCCGGCCAAGCTGGTGCATCGCGAACTGCCCGTGCGTCCCTTCACCTTCTCCTTCAACCGGCTCATCAACGACATCCACGCCAGCGGTCTGCCGGACAAGGAAAAGCTCATCAGCCTGCTGTCCACGGTGCAGGTCTGCACCCGCTGCGGCAAGTGCAAGCAGGTCTGCTCCATGTGCTACCCCGAGCGTTCCATGCAGTACCATCCCCGCAACAAGAACATGGTGCTGGGCATGCTGCTGGAAGCCGTCTATTACTCGCAGGTCAACAAGGGCGCCATCGACGACAACCTGCTGCGCTGGCTGCGCGATCTGGTGGAACACTGCACGGCCTGCGGTCGCTGCCTGGCCAACTGCCCGGTCAAGATCCCGTCCGGCGAGGTGGCACTGACCCTGCGCTCCCTGCTGGAACACGAGAACGCCGGCGGTCATCCCATCAAGAAGCGTGCCCTGGAATGGCTGGTGCATGACGTTTCGTCCCGCGTGCCCAAGGCGGCCAAGATGGCCTCGCTGGGCCAGAAGGTGCAGAACAAGCTGCTGGGCGTGGTGCCCTCCGTGTGGAAGAAGCGCATGCAGAGCCCCATCTTTGCGGGCAGCGGCCCCAAGATGGGCTACACCAACCTGTACGAATCCCTGCGCCTGCACCGCGGTTCCGTGTTCGCGCCCAGGGAAGTGACGCCGGGCATGCCCTGCGTGCTCTACTTCCCCGGCTGCGGCGGTTCGCTCTTCTATGACCGCATCGGTCTGGCCGCCATCATGCTGCTGCTGCACACCGGCCACGCCGTGGCCGTGCCGCCGCGCCATTTGTGCTGCGGCTATCCCCTGCTGGCCGCGGGCATGGATACCGAATACGAAGACAACATGGCCCAGAACCGCCAGTATCTGGCCTCCATGCTGCGCAACCTCATCAAGCAGGGCTTCGATGTGCGCTATCTGGCCACGGCCTGCGGTTCCTGCCGCGACAGCCTGGCCCGCATGAAGCTCAACGAGCAGTTCCCGCAGCTGGAACAGAAGGACGTGAGCCAGATCGTCCTGCCCCTGCTGCAGCACGAGGGCATGGAAGCCCCGGTGGCCCCCGGCACCAATGTGCTCTATCACGCGGCCTGCCACTGCGAATGGGCGGGCGTGCCCACACTCAAGGGACAGGCCCAGCTCACCGGCGCCCTGGAACAGCTCTGCAAGGTCAAGGTCTCCACCATCCCCGGCTGCTGCGGCGAGTCCGGCATGGGCGCCGTGACCTCCCCCACCATCTACAACCTGCTGCGCGCCCGCAAAAAGGAACGCCTGGCCCAGGCCTTCGAGCCCCAGCCGCAGACCGGCGCCTGCTACGCCGGGCCCATCCTGGTGGGCTGCCCCTCCTGCAAGATCGGCATCGCCCGCTGCCTCATCCAGCTCAAGGAAAAGCACCCCGTGCTGCACATGCTGGAATGGCTGGCCAACCAGGTGGACGGTGAGGACCGCCGCCAGCGCTTCCGCCGCCGCGCCAACGAGACCCGCGGCGACGTGCGCATCGTCCAGTGCTAGACGAGAATGATGACGATGAAATGATATGAGGGGGGAAGGGAACGTTTTCCGCTGGAAAAGTCCCCTTCCCCCTTCATGCTCCCCCATTCTTCAAAATCGTCCACAAGGAGCCCGACGGCTCCTCCAGACCCTGCCCGGCGGTACGTTCTGCCGCATGACGGACAGGTCCCCCAAGGGGAACCACATGGAAAGAAAAGAAGTCACCCGTATGCTGGTGGGTGTCCAGCCCCAGGGGCAGGGCACCATCCGCGTCGTAGGCGCCAAGCTGCACGGTATCGTAGTCACGGAATCCAAGCTCAACTACCACGGCTCCATCACCATCGACACCGACATCCTCGAAGCGGCCCATCTGCTGCCGCTGGAATACGTCTACATCTGGAACAAGCACAGCGGTTCCCGCATCGAGACCTATGTGCTGCCCGGCCCGCGCGGCAGCGGCGTGGTCTGCCTCAACGGCGCCGCGGCCCGTACCTGTCAGGTGGGCGACGAGATCATCGTGGCCTCTTCCCGCGAGATCCCCGTCAGCGACTATCACGACGGCTTCTCCTGCCGGGTGCTGACCTTCGACCAGAGCGGCGAGCTGCCCAACCGTGTGGCCGAGAAGCTGGAATACCGCGTGGCCGCCAAGGGCGACGGCACGGAATTCGTCATCATGGACATGGCCACCGGCCAGGAATGGATCGGCTAGACAGTTCTTTTACCAGAGGGGAAGGGGACGCCATCGCGCTGCCGATGCCCGGAGCGACCGCGTCATGACGGGCATGGCCCTGCGACCGCCTCCGGCCGTCTCCGGTGGAAGATCTCCCCTTCCCCTCGTGTCTTCTCCAGCCTTCCAAGTCCCCGCACAAGGAGCCCGTCTGACGGCGCTCCTCCCTCCCCTGCCCCGCTGATGGCCCAGCCCACATGCCGGAACAAAACGGCGCACCTAGGGACATCGGCCGTTCTCTTCCCGTCCCCGCTCCATAGGCGACCTACTCCCTGCATCCTGCGGAAGTAGCGGGCATCCCGCCATATTTTCCATTGCCCCTCTCCCACAGTACCGGGGGACCATCAGAGGCCGCAGTCTGCCGCGCCACACCACCCGTCCATCCTTCTGAAACCAGCCACGTCCGCCCCCCTGCCCGCACTTGCGAAAGCGGCAACGGATTTTTATACTCATGTGTTGGCCGGGCGATCGCATGGCATACGGCCATGTCCCGCGGCCCGGGGCCGAAAACGCCCGTCACGGCGCGAGAGCGCGCGTTCCTCCCCGCTCCGATCAAGGAGCCATGCAAACAGGAGAACGCTGTCCCCACGCCTGTCCGGGCCCGTTTTTCACTATCTCACCGCTCCAGCCGAGCAGCAGAGGATACTATGAGCTATACCAAGGAAGATGTCTGGAAATATCATGCGGAGCCCCGCCCCGGTAAGGTGGAAGTGCTGCCCTCCAAGCGGGGCGAGACCCAGGACGACCTGACCCTGGCCTATTCGCCCGGCGTGGCCGATGCCTGCCGCGCCATCGAGGCCGATCCCGCCGCCGCGGCCAGCCTCACCGCCCGCAGCAATCTGGTGGCCGTGGTCAGCAACGGTACGGCCGTGCTGGGCCTGGGCAACATCGGCCCCCTGGCGGGCAAGCCCGTCATGGAAGGCAAGGGCATGCTCTTCAAGATGTTCGCCGACGTGGACGTCTTCGACCTGGAGCTGGCCACCACCGATCCCGACGAACTCATCAACGTGGTCAAGACCCTGGAGCCCACCTTCGGCGGCATCAACCTGGAAGACATCAAGGCCCCCGAGTGCTTCTACATCGAACAGAAGCTCAAGGAGATCATGAACATCCCCGTCTTCCATGACGACCAGCACGGCACCGCCGTCATCTCCGGCGCGGGCCTCATCAACGCGGCCCATATCGCCGGCCGCAAGATGGAAGACATGAAGGTCGTGGTGGTGGGCGCCGGTGCCGCCGGCATCGCCTGCGCCAACTTCTACGTCAGCCTGGGCGTCAAGCGCGAGAACATCTGGATGTTCGACAGCAAGGGCCTGATCCACAAGGGCCGCCAGGACAAGCTGCATCCCACCAAGGCCGCCTTCGCGCAGGAAAAGGACGCCACCCTGGCCGAAGCCATGCAGGGCGCCCATGTGTTCCTGGGCCTGTCCAAGCCCGGTCTGGTCACGCAGGACATGGTGCGCAGCATGGCCTCGCATCCCGTGATCTTTGCCTGCGCCAACCCCGTGCCCGAGATCACCTACGCCGAAGCCAAGGCCGCCCGTGACGACCTGCTCATGGGCACCGGCCGCTCCGACTGCCCCAACCAGATCAACAACGTGTCCGGCTTCCCCTTCATCTTCCGCGGCGCCCTGGACGTACAGGCCACGGAGATCAACGAAGCCATGAAGCTGGCCGCTGCCGAGGCCCTGGCCATGCTGGCCCGCGAAGACGTGCCCGAAGAAGTGAGCAAGGCCTACGGCGGCAAGAAGTTCAGCTTCGGCCCCGACTACATCATCCCCAGCCCGCTGGATCCGCGCATCATCGAATGGGTGACGCCCGCCGTGGCCCGTGCCGCCATGGAAAGCGGCGTGGCCCGCGCCCGCATCGATGATCTGGACGCCTACCGCGCCGGTCTGCGCGAACGCGTGGCCCGCATGCGCCGTCGCGCCGACGCCGCCCGTCTGGCCAACGATTAAAGCAGCGGACGATCCCGCTGTTCCGAACGTACGGGGAGGCAGGCGCCTCCCCTTTTTTCATGGCCGGAACGGTCCGGCATCCCGGACATGGCCCGGCATAACGCCACAAGGCCCCAAGAAGCCTCGAAACCGTTTTCCCTGACTGCGGACATACCTCTTGCGTCCGGGGAGCGGACAGGGCATTCTGGGGCAAAAAAGGAGTTCCCCCATGGCAGACATCACCGCCAAATATCTCGGCGACCTGCGCGTGGAATGCGTGCACCAGCAGAGCGGTACCGTGCTCGTCACCGACGCCCCTAAGGACAACAACGGCAAGGGCGAGGCCTTCTGCCCCACCGACCTTTGCGCCACGGCCCTGGCCGCCTGCGCCATGACCATCATCGGCATCTACGGCCGGAACCACGGCGTGGACGTGACCGGCACCACCATCGAGATCAGCAAGACCATGAGCGCCAACCCGCGCCGCATCGGCAAGATCGAGATCATCTTCAACA
>ERZ827181.2589-NODE-2589-length-15168-cov-3.385099_pt1 | contig 15168 bp, 10 predicted proteins | sample MGYA00519778_ERZ827181 | MGnify/ENA primary metagenome ERZ827181 (study PRJEB31778, sample SAMEA3449273) | human gut metagenome | biome: human gut; feature: human-associated habitat; material: faeces | place: United Kingdom | collected 2010/2012 ...
TTCTGCTGATCTTCCCAGCTCTTCGGCTAACCGACGCCGGGTTTTGATTCAACGTTGTTAAACCAAATGTACTCAGTACCCGGACGGTTTGTCCAAACGTTTTTACAAGTGACGGAGCAGGTGTGACAGCCGATGCATTTGTCCAGATTCAGGACCATGCCGATTTGAGCACGAATCTTCATACTGCACCTCCTTTCTTATCCGCTTCTTCATCCATCCAATCAACCTTATTCATCTTTCTGACCCAAGCGAAGTCGTCGCGGTTGGGAGCAATCGTTCCGTAGTAGTTAAAGGCGTATGAAAGATGGCCGTAGCCGCCGATCATATGCGTCGGATTTACAATGACACGCGTCGGAGAGTTATGGTCGCCTCCGCGAAGACCGGTGACTTCGGATCCCGGGGTGTTAACCGTCTTTTCGGTCGCATGCTGCATAACGCACAGCCCTTGCGGCATGCGGGAGGAAACGATGGCGCGTCCGACTACAGCACCGTTAGCGTTCCAGCACTCAATCCAATCATTATCCGCAATGCCTGCGTTGGCGGCATCAATGTCACTCATCCACACAACGGGACCGCCTCGGGAGAGGGTCAGCATTCTTTCGTTGTCATAATAGCTGGAGTGGATACCCCACTTCTGGTGAGCCGTCATAAAGTTAAGAATGATGGCTTTGTTTCCGTTGTCCGCAATATCTTTGTAGCCGGTTAACGCTCTCTGGTTTGCCGGAGCACGGTATTGTGCGAACTGCTGGCCGAAAGCCCTCATCCAAGAGTGATCCTGATAGAACTGCTGACGTCCCGTGATCGTTCTCCACGGTAAAAGCAAATTCTTGTTTTGCCAGAAAGCAACATACGGGATCTCATCGTTCTCGGTGCCTGACCAATCCGGCGCACTGAACGTCTTAGCGGGCCGATGAGCCAAGTCATCAAAGGTGATTTTGTCGGCAATGTGACCTTCGGAAAGGAAGCGGGCATCTACACCGCACTGTTCTTTAACAAAGTCCCAACTGCGATAGGACAAAGCTCCGTTGGTTTCCGGAGAGACCCGGAGGATAAAGTTTGCTGCATTGATATCTGTCTCCATCTTAGGACGCCCTTTTGCGACGCCTTCCTGAACTGTACCGTTTAACTGGCAAAGTTCAGTAATTTCAGGATCCAGATCCCATTTGATTCCGCGATTTCCGCCGCCGTTCTTAGAGAGGAGCGGGCCGATGGAGGTGTACTTGTCGTAAATCGTCCGATAATCGCGTTCAACGACATGAATCAGCGGGGCGGTCTTGCCGGGAATCAGATCGCATTCCCCTTTATACCAATTCCTAACATCCAGGGCTTGGCCGAGTTCATGCGGAGAATCGTGGCCGAGAGGCGTCAGCACCATATCTGTGACGTTCCCGAAATCTTCTGGATATTCGCCGGCGATTTCTGATAATTTCTTTGCGATGTCCTTAAAGGTTTGCCAATCGCTTCGCCCCTCCCAGGAGCATTGAACGGCTTTGACGAATGGATGAATAAAACTATGCATATCCGTCGTATTGATGTCGTTCTTCTCATAGAAGGTGGCCGCCGGCAACACGATGTCCGAATAAATCGAAGTCGTGCTCATGCGGAAGTCCATATTGACTAACAAATCGAGTTTGCCTTCGGGCGCTGGACGCCATTTCTCCATGAGCGGCATGAGCTCTTTGTTGGAGCCGTCAAGCTCTCCGCCGAGGATGCCGTTTTCAGTTCCAAGCAGGTGACGCAGGAAGTATTCCTGTCCCTTGCCGGAAGAACCGAGTACATTGGAGCGCCAAATGAACAGGTTGCGCGGCCAGTTTTCCTCGGCATCCAAATCCAAACAGCTAAAGGATATTTTCTTATCCTTTAGTTGGTTTATCAGGAATTGTTCCGGCTGGACGCCAGCAGCTTTTGCCGCGGCAGCAATTTTTGTCGGGTTGACGTTGAGCTGAGGTGCCGACGGAAGCCAGCCCATTAGTTCGCTCTGGATGTTGTAATCCACGTAAGTGCCGTCAAATACCTTGGTATCAGCCAAGGGAGAGAGCATGTCCGAAAGAGGAATCCGCTCGTAGCGCCACTGGTCCGTATGTTCGTAGAAGTAGCTCGTCGAGTTCATATGGCGGCTTGCCGGTTCCCAATCTTTTGCGAAGGAATATTCGCTCCATCCTGCTTCCGGACGAATCTTTTCTTGTCCTACATAATGGCACCATCCGCCGCCCGGGACGCTGCAAGTACCGCACATCAGCAGGATATTGATGATGGAACGATAAGTATTGTCCGTTTGGAACCATTGGTTAACGCCGGCTCCCATCAGCACGCAGGCGCGGCCCTGGGTCTTAGAGGCGGCCGTCGCAAACTCTCTGGCCAATGTAATGGCGTATTGAGCCTCTACGCCGGTAATTTTTTCCTGCCAAGCCGGTGTGAAGGGAATATTGTCTGCGTAGCTTTTTGCACATTCCCCGCCTAGGCCGCGGTCGACACCAAGATAGCTTCCGAAGAGATCAAAGACGGTTGCAACGTATACATCCTGTCCGTTGAGCGGTACCCTCTTAGCCGGAACCCTCCGAACCATAACATCCGAAGCCATTGCGTTGTTCGGGAAGCCGTCTCGTTCACGGCCACCGAAATACGGATATTCAACATCAATCACAGCATCGGAATCATTAAGAAAAGTCAGCTGTGGTTTGATCGCTTTACCGGTTTCACCGTCAACTTCATGGAGGTTCCACTTGCCTAAATCCTGGCCCTCCTTTTGTCCCCAACGGTATCCCATGGAACCTTGAGCCACCGCAGGAGCCTTGGAGAGTTCATCCCAAACAACGGTTTTCCATTCGGGGTTGTTGCATTCCGGTTCCTTATAGCCCAAGTCGCAGGCGCGAACTGTGCGCCCCGCGGTATACCGGCCATCCGCCCGCGGTTCCATAGTCACAAGAATTGGGAAGTCCGTCAGTTTCCGGCAGTATTCTGTGAAATACGGATCCGGATGTTCGTAATGGAATTCTTTAAAGATGACGTGGCTGACAGCCATAGCCAATGCCGCATCGGTAGCCTGTTTGGGATGTATCCACCAATCCGCGTCTTTCGTGACTTCGCAATAATCCGGACAGACATTCACGACTTTCGTTCCGTTGTAGCGAGCTTCGGTTAAGAAGTGCGCGTCCGGAGAACGAGTCATCGAGATGTTGGTACCCCAAACGATGATGTAACTCGAGTAATACCAGGCTTCAGATTCAGGAACGTCAGTCTGTTCACCCCAGGTTTGAGGAGAAGAAGGTGGCAGGTCGCAATACCAATCGTAGAAGGAAAGGAGTGCACCGCCGATCAGGCTGAGGTAGCGGGTACCTGCTCCGTAAGAAACCATGGAGTAGCCCGGAATCGGTGAGAAGCCGGAAATACGGTCAGGTCCGTACTTTTTGATGGTGTAAAGGTTGGCAGAAGCAATGATCTCTAAAGCTTCATCCCAAGTGGTACGCACCATACCGCCCAAACCGCGCGCCGCAGTGTAGGACTTGCGGAGCTGTGGGTTTTCGACGATGGAAGCCCAAGCTTCGATCGGTTTCATTGTCTTACGGGCGTCTTCCCATGCAGCCTTGAGTTCAGCACGAATGAGAGGATGTTTTACTCGGGATGCAGAGTAGAGGTACCAGGAATAGCTGGCGCCTCTGGGGCAACCGCGGGGCTCGTGATTCGGCACACCTGCGGGGGTGGGGGGATAATCCGTTTCCTGAGTTTCCCAAACGACGATTCCGTCTTTAACGTAAACCTGCCAGCTGCAAGAGCCCGTGCAGTTTACGCCATGCGTAGAACGAACGATTTTATCGTGAGCCCATCGATCCCGGTAGGATTGTTCCCAAGTCCTGTCTTCACCGGTCACTTCTCCCCATCCGTCTGAATAGGAGCCGACTTTTTTGGTAAAGAATAGGGAGGACTTCATGATTCCGGACATTTTGTTCTCCAATTAAAGCAGTATTTTTGAGGTGAAAAAGGACGATCAGCAAAGATCCGGTGCGTTCTTTCTATCGTAGTAGTAGATGTTGATTGCGAGGATGGCAACGAAGATCAGAGTAGAAACTCCGAACATCACGCCGGCTCCGCATTCGGCAAGCAGCATTCCGATCGTGAAAGGACCGTAAGCACCGATAGCAGAAGTCCAGCCAACAACGGCTCCGCCCTGAAGCGGCGGGAAGAGAACTGCCATTTGTTCAGTAGTAGATGCATTGCCGACGCCGGTCCAGAAGAAAATCCAGAACATAATGATCAGCCAAATCCAGCAGCCTGCGACACTCGTCGGTTTGTACCACCAAAGCGCAAGTAAACCGATAATGTTGCAGATGGCCATAATCGTAGTAACTCTGCCTCCGCGGATCTTATCGGAAACCTGACCCGCTCCGACTCTGGATAGGGCTCCGATGACCGGTCCCAACCAAGCGAGAGCGACAGCGCTAGGCGCTCCTTCAATGCCGGCAAAGGTATGGTTGCCTAACAGAGCCAGCTGAGCACCGAGACCAGCGAAGGTAGCGAAAGTCCCGTAATAGAAAAGGGTCATGAACCAAGTGTGCTTGTTCCCAAAAATGGCCCATTGCTGCTTGATATTTGCGGTGACAGGAACAGAGCGCAGGAAGAGCCAAGAGAGGATAGTGACGAGAGCAACGAGCGGAATCCACACCCAGGCGGCGTTCTGCAGCCAGTAAGTAATCGTCTTACCGTCGGGAAGATGCGCAACCTGACCGGATCCTAAGCAGGCTAAAGCAGAAAAGCCAATAACCAGCGGTGTGACGAATTGGACCAGACCGGTACCAAAATCAGAGAGTCCGCCTTGTACACCGAGGGCGAAACCTCTTTCATGTTTCGGGAAAAAGTAGTTAGTAGAGGCCATCAAGCCGGAAAAGGTTCCGCCGCCGATGCCACTTAACAAAGCAAAACCGAGAAGGACCCAATAAGGGGTATCGACGTGCTGAACGGCGTACACCCAGCAGAAGAGCGGGATAAGCAAGAGGCCGGTTGAAAACGTCACGAGTACTCGGGTTCCTAATATCGGCGGTAAGAAGGTCCACAGAATGCGCAGTGTACCTGCAGACAGACCAACCATAGCCACCAGCCAGTAAAGCTGACTGTGTGTTAAAGAAAAGCCGATTTCATTTAACCGAGGGGCAAGAGAAGGGACCAAGAACCAAGCGCAGAAGCCAAAGGTCAGGCTGAAGGTACTAAGCCATACAGTCGTCCATGCCAGCGTCTTATTCCATTGGGCCGGATTTTCAGGATTCCAAACCTTAATATCTGGACGCATATTATTTCCTTATTCAATGCTAAATTTGACTCGAACTAATATTCGGGTTTGTTCTTATTCTATGGGTTCCCTTGAATTTGTAACCCTTTGTTTGTTCGAATTGAGCAGGACTTGAATGGGTTCTTTGGCGGAATTTACTAACATACAAATCCGCGAGTTAGGGAGGAAGAAATGAATTTTGGTTTGAAAGCATTGGCTTGCTTGCTTCTGTATCCGGATGCGGCGCTTAAAGATAATCTGCCTGAAATTAAGGAAGGCGTCGGCGGATCGAGCCTTTCCGACGATCAGAAAGACAAACTATATATTTTTATTAACCACCTGGCAGAGACTCCCTTATCCGATTTGCAAAAAGATTATGTCTCGACATTTGATATCGGGAAGAAGGCGAGCCTTAATCTTTTTGAGCATATGCACGGAGATTCGCGTGAGAGAGGTTCTGCGATGCTCAATCTTAAAAAGCTCTACGAAGAACGAGGCTTGAGCATTGAGAGTGATGAGTTCCCGGATTATCTGCCGATGTTCTTAGAGTTCTTATCGGGCTTGGGCTATTCTGAGGCTCAAGCGCTTTTAGATAGTGCTGCGCGCCATATTGCTCCGATTGATATTGCGCTTCAGAAATCGGAATCTCCATGGAGAGCTGTCACGGGGGCAATTCTGTCACTCTCTGCAATGAAAAATTCAGAAATAAAATTGGAAAGGGACGATCTTTTACCGACAACGGAGGCTGAGTCGTTCGACTCCCCCGTGCGGTTTGGAGGAAATGCTGACCCAGTTCAAACCGTGCATTTTAAACAATAAAAAAGCGGAAGATCAAAAGATCTTCCGCGAAACTAATTTCACCCCATTTCTTTGGATTGCTCCAAGGAGAAGATTTCTGTCTCAAAGACATCATCTAGTGATTGAGATCATACCATGAGATGAGAACGATTCCTATTTACATTTGTTTGTAAATGTATCTGCTGAAATCTAAAACACTATCAGTGGGAGTGGTGCTTAAATTGCGGGCCGAAGCAAACCTGCACGGCCTGCTGTTCTTCGATTGATAAGAAAAGGGGCGGGAGCCGAACGACTCTCGCCCAAAATTTTTCACCCCAATTGCTCTTGTTGACACGGAGTACATTCATGTCTCTATGCTTCCAAGGAGAAGATTGAAATCACTCAATCGACAAGAGGAAATATAGCACATATTGATAACGATTATCAATATCATTGATGGGCAACTTTCTGTTGTACTCCCGTGAATAGTGAGGACGCTTCGCGGACCATCCTATTACCAGAATAATTTCAACATAGCATATGGGACCTTCCTAAAAATAAATTTGTAGCGCGCAAAACAAAATCATTGACACTCCCAAAAAATTGGCATATAGATAGGTTGATTTATATCCCAACCACCTCATCAAGGAGAAGCAAATGACTACCAGACGGCAATTAATCAAGACTTCTTTATCGCTTGCGGCGGTTCCTATTGGAATGAGCGTTGCTATTGAAGTAGCGCACGCAGAGGACATGCCGCAATGGGACAAAGAGACAGATGTTCTTGTCCTCGGTTATGGCAATGCAGGTTCCAATGCTGCGATCGCAGCGGCTGATGCCGGCGCAAAAGTTCTTATTTTGGAGAAAACAGCTGCCGGAGGAGGAAACGTATCTGTCTCCTCCGGTGGGTTTGTCGTTCCGACAAACAAGGAAGACTATTATAAGTTCCAAAAAGCGTTGTATGAATTGTCTCGCTCTGAGTGGGACAAGGACCTTCTGGATCTTTTCTGCGAAGAGTCTCTTCATTTGGGCGACTATGTTTCTTCGTTGGCTCCGGAAGGAAAGATCAGTGTTTACGGTCATGCAGGTTATCAAAACCTGCCGGGTGCAGACTGTGTAAACAAGATGTCAATGAGAAACGTTCCCGGCGCGAAAGGCGGAGACCGACTCTTCGGAATCTTTGATCGCGCGGTCAAGGCGAGAAATATCCCAGTTCTTGTTAATTGTCCTGCCAGAAGGTTGGTTAGAAGAGGAAACGAGGTCTTGGGTGTCGAAGCTATATATAAGGGCAAGCCTTATTTTGTAAAAGCCAACAAAGCTGTTGTGATTTGTACCGGCGGCTTCCAATCTAATCCAGAACTGATGGCTCGCTACATTTACGGCAATCCGATGGCTTACCTCGGGAGTCCTGCCCATACCGGCGATGGACTTTTGATGGCGCAGTCCATGGGGTGCGACTTGTGGCATATGAATTCGGTTTCTGCACCCTTAGGCATTCAGGTACCAGGAGTTAAGGCAGGTATTGCCATGGTTACAAGGCAGCCGGCCTTCATTTGGGTCGACCAAGACGGCAAACGCTTCGTAAATGAGAAGAAATTGGATTACCACTGCTCTTGGATGGCTGTCAATAATTTCGACGCCATTAATCATCGTTATCCGAGAATTCCATGCTACATGATCATGGACTCGAGCTATCTGAAAGCCGGTCCGCTTATCTCCAACGGCGGTTCAGGCTGGGCTATCAACCGTGAAGGATATAAATGGAGCAAGGACAATCAAAAAGAAATTGATTCCGGCGTCATCATCAAAGCCGATACGGTTGAAGAGCTGGCAAAGAAACTTGGCATTGCCGACCCGGCAGTGCTCGTTGCAACAGTGAAGCGCTGGAACAGCGACTTAAGAGAAAAAGGAATTGACACAGAATACGGTCGTACGCTGACAGCAGATCCGAATATGAAGGCAGTCTTTGTGGGACGTGACGTCAAGAGCTGGTCAGCTCCGATTGAAGAAGGACCTTTCTACGCCGTGAAACTGGTTCCTGTTACATACCATACGATGGGAGGCCCGAAGAAGTCCGTGAAGGCGGAAGTTTTAGATCCTTTCGGTGAGCCGATCCCGCGGCTTTATGTTGCCGGTGAGCTTGGTTCTACTTGGGGCCTGACTTACCAAGGCGCCTGCGCAAATGCTGACGCAATGGTTTTCGGAAGAGTCGCGGGAAAGAACGCGGCTGCTTTGGAAAACTGGAAGTAATTTTTTAATGCTGGTCAGCCCTGAAGGATTACGTTATTTCTTCAGGGCGGTGTATTTTTTACTTATGCAGGAAAGTTTTTGTATTGCTCTTTCGAGTAGAGTTCTCGGATTGTCTGTTGAGAAAATATGAACATATTGTTCGCGCTCCCGAATTTGTAAAACTTGCCGTTTAGTTCCTTTTTTGTGTAATTGTACTTTTGTGGACTTGGCGAAATTAAGTGGACATCGTATAGGCAAAAAATTTACTGAGAATAAATTAGATCAGTCCCAAACCTCAGCCCAATGAGTGAATTTCCTCCCTTTTTGGGAGAAGACCAACGCTGCTCTTATCAAGTTGCTCTGTGGCAGCTGACTTCCATACTGCCGAGCCTTTATTTGACGAACGGCTTCTTGAAGGAGAGCTTCGGGAGAAGCGCCTTTTCGACAATATTTGAATTCCAGTACCCAATAGTTTTTGTCAGTTTGAATTTCGAGATCGCTTCTGCCATGAGCATTGTGAGCCTCGCATCTCGCAGTTATTAAGGTGCTGGAGCTACTTACCATGATGAATACAGCAGCGCGGCAGCTCGCCTCACTTGAAAGGGGGAACGCCTGGTAGTCAATTCCTAGGACAATCCGGTTCACTTCTTCTACGAATGCACTGAGATTTCCGTCTTCCAAATAGTCGGCAAGATAACCTTCCCCCGCTCGATTTATCGCATTTTTATCCAAGATCGCCTCAGCATAAAGACGTGCCATGGAAACGCTAACTTCTCTATTTGGATAGCCCAGCGTTACGGTTGTTCCTCTTACGGCTTTGATCGTCAGGTATCCAGTCTGCGCAAGAAGAACGTTATCCTCCAAAAGAGAGAATTTTGCGGAAAGCGCCAAGTCATCTAATTGGACTTGTTTTTCGCTTTCGTAATCCTCCGGCCTCAATGTGGAGTGGGATTTTAGATATTCGAGCAGTACTCCTGGCTGACCACCGCTTTCGTACCAATAATTATCAAAGCCGTTTGAGGGAAAATTCAAAAATTTCAACAGAGACCAAGGAGAAAAAACGCGCTGAGTTGCTGTTCTTTCAAAGCAAAATCCATCGTAGTTTACGGTTAGCTCTTCCAGAAGCTTTTCTTTTTCAATGCCGAGCTGAAAAGATGCTTGCTCGAGATAACCAGAAAAATACTTTTGTACTTCTCGATGAGAATATCCAAGCAAGGATCCGAATTCAGACATTAAAGAAATGTCCGTAAAGTGATTGAGCTCAGAAAAAATGCTGGTTTGGCTGAACTTTGCAATTCCTGTCATAAAGAAAAATCTTATTGCTCCATCCCATTGCTTAAAAGCAGCGTAGAGCCTCCAGAGTTTCTTTCTGACTTCATCAAACAGCTCAGGTTTATTTGGACAAGTAGTGAGCGGAGTGTCGTATTCATCTAGAAGCAGGACTACGGAGTTGTCGGCTTGGTCAGCCAACCAACCGATAAATGCACGGAGACCTTCTGTATCTGTCTTTATAGGACTGACAAGCCGGTTGACAGTTAAAGTATCAAGGAGGTACTGGTCGAGAAGTTCACTAAATTCTTCTGCGGAGGAAAAGCCTTTCAGATTCGAGAAATCCAATCGTATGACTTGATAAGTATTTTCGTCTTTCCATAAGGATTCTATTTCTAGGCCATAAAAGTCCCTTAATCCATATTTGAAGAGGGATTCGAATGTAGATAGCAGCAGGGATTTTCCAAAGCGTCTGGGTCTCGAAAGAAAAAACTTTTGGCGCTTAGAGGCCAAGGTGTAGATCAGCCTGGTCTTATCAACATAAATTTGGCCGCTTTTGCGCAATGCAGAGAAGTCCGAAGTTCCGAGTGGGAGCGGCGCCAAAATTGTTTCCATAAAGCCTCCAGTTTGTTTTAATTTTATCAACACTAATAAGTAGTCGCTTACTTAACTTAACGCAAGGAAGTTGAAAGAAGACCATCCAAGAGGAAAGGATTTAGCTACGTACCAAATGATAGTTATAGGAATCTCCGCCTAAAAACTGTGCTAATTAAAACCTCCCCCAAAAGGGGCAATTCTTTAGAGTCAGAGAAGGATTTCCAGATGCTTTCGACAAAAAGAGGCGGCACCAAGTAATCAGTAGCCGCCCAGGAGAAATTGAAGGTTTCAGTTGTTTTTGTTTAATTCAATCCGTTCAGCTGTCCCGCGTAAAGAATGAACAGACGCAGGCACATCATGCCGGCGATTGCCGAAATGCAGCTGAGGTAAAAGCAGGCTGCAGAGCGGAAGAAGCTCAATGTAATTGGAACAATCATGCCGACGAAGATGGCGCCGAGCCAGAAGACCCAGGCCCAAACTCCGGTTGTAAAGGCGCTGAATGCGATCTTTGCCACTTCCGTGCCGGTGATCAAAGAGACTGCGATCATGAAGATGCACATCGCTTCGACCAGGATGATCGGGTACTCGGCTACATGCAGGATATGCATGGAGGAGTCTTCACGCTCTGCACCGAAGCAAATCGCAAAGAGACGAATGGCGGCGCAGCCCGCGGAAAAGCCCGAAGCGACGAACAGGGCCGGGAGAACTGCCGTGTTGATGAGCGGGAAACGAATCAGCGCGGAGATCAGGAAGCCGGTGTAAGCGCAAATCACGACGGCTAGAATCATGACCACCCAGTCCAGCACAACTCGGAAATGAGCGAGGAAGTCTGTGAGCGGTTTTAGAAACTTCAATATCGGTAAATCTCTGAAGACTAAAAGCGTCAAAACAAAGAGCAGCGGGATATAGAAGAGCAAAGCCGCAACACCGATACTCATCACCGAGGTCGGGTTGTAGAAGATCAGAATGCGCCAGAAGTTGAAAGGATCCGTCAGGTCAAGCACTAAGCACACCATACCCAAAAGGATGGTGACGAGGCCCACCATGGTGGCAGCTTTCATCTGAGGATTGTCGGCGTGCGTCCCTTTATAGAGATTGATGATGATGGCAAGCGCCACCGCACCGCCGGAAATACCGGCTAAGAATAGGTAGACGGCAATCGGCCAGGGCCACGCCACGCTTCCGGATAAACCGGTCGTAAAGTCAATGACGATATCTGTGGTCTGCATATCAAACCTCTTCTTTCAGTTTCGGGATGTAATGCAGGTTCGGATGGGTTCCGAGAACTGCGCGTACACGCACGGAGTTCTTAACGGCCAGCATCTTACTGATGTAAGAATTCGGATCGTTCGTGTCACCGAAGACAAGCGCATCGTAGCGGCAGGCTTGGACACAAGCCGGCTGCTCGCCGATAGCAAGCTTGGTGTGCAGACAGAAGTCACAGTTCTCTGCGGCCTTCGTTTCTTCGTTAATGAAACGAACATTGTAGGGACAGCCGGCAATGCAGTACTTACAGCCAACGCAGCGGGAATTGTCCATGGTCACGATGTTGGTGGCCGGATCTATGTGCGCAGCGCCTGTCGGACAGACTCTCACGCAGGGCGGCTCGGAACACTGCTGGCAGGATACGCGGACATACTTGCGGTTGCCAGGCGTTCCGTCGAGCGGCGACTGGCGCTCCAGCGTCATGCGAAGCTGACCGGCAGGAACGTGATTGGTTTCGGAGCAGGCTTCTTTGCAGGCTCCGCAGCCGACACATTTGTTCTGGTCGAAGATCATCGCAAACCGAGGCTTATATCCGCTGACATTACCGGCCTTTGCTTCCTGCTTATTCAGCAGAACAGCAGTGACGGCTCCGAGGGCCGTGCCGGCTAGGAATTTTCTACGGTCTATTGTCATGATTTCTCTCCGAGGCCCGATCCCGGGCCTCTCGGAACGGTTACTTAAGCGGATCTACTGCAGTCTTGGAGAACTTTCCTGCGTCCAAGATTTCTTGAGCTTTGCGGACATAATTCTGAGCGGCAGCCAGGCGCTGGGTCATATAGTTATGAGCGTGGGCACCCCAGGAACCGTCTTTTTCGATCATGTCGGCAATCTGTGTGGCCAAATCCACATAGGAGAGGACCTGGGTTCTTTGATCGCGATCGAGTCGTGTAACTTCAAGAAGCTTATTGATGCGTTCGGTTGCACCGCGAATTTCTTTGTAGCCTTCTTTAATCGGGTTCTGCCATTTCACGAGTTCGCCGTAAACCTGCTTCTGATCTTTGTAGACAAGACCTTCTTCAAGTTTAGAGGTGTACTGGCTGTGGCAGCCTTTGCCTTCAAACACCGTCCAGTCAGCAGGAGCATTGCGTGCGCAGCTCCACATCAGATCAACAAAGTCGCGGCCTTTTTCATCTTTAGCCAGTTCGTACTGAGATACGATCTTGCCGTCGACTTTGACTTCCTTTTTAACATAGGAAGTCTTGTCGGGCGACGGATTGATCTTATACATATGGGCACGGTACAAAGCGGTGCCTGCGACCTTGGCCTGATCTTCGCTGTATTCGGCCGGTTTCGGCATATTGGGCATATGACAGGCAATGCAGTCTAAGTTGCTGTGCGTATCCGTGTGTTTGAATACGTCGGCCTGGACCGTGTGGCAAGTCTTGCAGTCCTGCTTCATCGGAGGATTGCTGACGTAGGCCATCCAAGCCGTACCTTTAACTTCGGATTGATCGTGGCAAGAGAGGCAGCCCACGCCGTGACGGGCATGCACGCTCATGAAATGTTGGGCCGTCTTGTCGTTGTAGTTGGATTCGGCGAGAGACCGTAGTTCTTTCTTAGAGAGCTTGATCTCAGTTCTTGGGTCGATTCTGAGTGAATGAAGGAAACCTTCTACGCCTTCGATTTTAAAGGGAACGTTCTTGAGGCTTTCCGGAGCTTTAACGGGAACGTTGTCTTGTGCAAAGGCGGTAGAGGACATCGCTAAGCACGCCAGTGCGGACAGGAGAATGGTTGTTTTGAGAGTTGACATTTTGTGCCTTTGAATGCTTTGTGGGTTACGGGTTAAGCGGACGCATTTCCTGCTCTTCTGCGAGGAACTCCGCTAAGTCGTCGTCCAAATATTTGTCTGAGTACAGAAAAATCGTCCCGGAGGAGGTCTGCGTGAACTTGATGTCCTTGTTTTCTCCTTTCCGTCCGATGGATTGAAGTAAACATTCCAGCGTCGGAACATCAAAATCAAACGGAGCCTCAAGGAACATCTGAGAGGGAACCGGCCGCGGATAAATTCGGGAGTTTTCTCTAATTTGATCGCACACCAGCGCTTCGGCGTTGTCTTTGACCGCCAGAATTCTGGCGTAGGAGTGCGACATGAGCGGTTTGAAGTAGAGGTACTCTGTTCCGCCCAGTGCGGTGATCGAGAAGACGCCTAAGTCGCCTTCTTCGGTCGCTTTGCAGACGGTTTCGAAATAATCCTCAGGGAGTTCCTCTTCCAGCTCTTCTTCGGTCTGCAGGTCGCTCGGATGAATATCTCCGCGGACGAGAGAACGAAGCATTTCTCTGCGGCTTAAAGCCTTGCGGCTAGGACGCAGATTCGGATGCTCGGCCTCGTAGAGATCAACCTTACCCTGCGGCGTGAGCTGGACCTCAAATTCCTGCTGCTCTTTGCGCTTTAATGCACGCTCTAAAACCGCATCGGTAGAGGTTTCAGCGGCTGCCTGCAGCTCGGCTGCATCGGGCACGGGAGCGGTTTTGACCTGACGAAGAAAAAGCTCTTTTACTTTACCTTTTTCGGCCAATTCCGTTCTTCCGCTGAAGTCGGCCACGATGTCGGCTAAAAGCAGTACGTGCGCTTTAAAGAGCGGCAGTTCGTAGATATTTTCCTGTTGACTCATGATGGAAGACCCGTGTTATTTAATGAGACCTTCTTTCTGCAGAACAGGGATGACAAAGTCCAGACGGTAGGCCTTCAAAGTATCCGTTGTCGGAACACCGGTTTCTTTATCGCAGCCAACCTGCTCAAAGAAGATGTCAAAGCTCTTGTTAATGTCATCCGGATCCATGCGGACGGTACCTTTCGTGAAGGGCTTCCTATCCTTCGGATCGGTGTAAATCCATCCCGGAACCAAGTCATGGTCCTTTCTCATGTTGGAGGAACCCAGCTGGCGCATCGTGTAGACGCGCTGCAGCATCCAGGCGCGGATACCATCTTTATCCAGATCGTCGCCGGTCTTATTGACGCCGGTGACAGCGGAGAAGATCTTGGCTTCCATGTTGGGGTCGCCGACGTACTGATTTTTTTCGTCGGGGCAGTATTCCCACGGAGCCATCCAGGAGCACAGACCCAGCATGTTGTGCAGTTCTGTTCTGGCGATAACCCACTGAAGGCGTTTCATCTTATAAGTATTGGTCGGTGTGTAGTCGCCGATTTGGTCGACAGCACTTTCGTCGCCCCAGGTGACTTTGGCGATGTGCTTCATTTCTTTGATCGGCAGACCGCTGCGGGTGAAGTTCACATGAGCGTGCGCCATCGGGTCGCGGTTCCACATGCAGTTAAGCACGCAGCCTAATTGTCCGTCGTCTTCATTGGTGTGATGCTTCGGGTGACCGTTGGACCAATAAAGCGTACGGTGGTCGTCACTCCAGGTTTTAACCGGAATACCGAAGTGGTCGAGCATGACAGGCGTTGTTTCGCCGAGCCACTTGCCGAATTCGCCTTTGCGATAAGCGATTCTCGGAAGGAAGTCCTGCATAGCAGATGCGTCCACATCGTCGATCTTCTTCCAGGGCAGGGAGTCGTACTCTTCCTTGGAGAGGAGTTTTTTCCAATATCCGTCCTGATACATGACGATCATGTCGCGCTGCAGCTGACCGTAGTTGCACCACAGACCCAAGTCGTCCATCAGCTGGCTTCCAACGATTGCGATTTCGATGTTCCTTTCCGGATGATTCTTCAGATTCGGATAGAAGAAGATCGGGAAGAGCAGGCCGCCGCAGGTCTGTTCGGTAATCGGATGAACGTTGTACTTGGCGGCTGTTGCGGTATCTTTAAT
>ERZ827181.2602-NODE-2602-length-15111-cov-6.101621_pt1 | contig 15111 bp, 16 predicted proteins | sample MGYA00519778_ERZ827181 | MGnify/ENA primary metagenome ERZ827181 (study PRJEB31778, sample SAMEA3449273) | human gut metagenome | biome: human gut; feature: human-associated habitat; material: faeces | place: United Kingdom | collected 2010/2012 ...
AGACGCCGTCGTTGTGGGTCTTGCGGTACTTGGTGAAGATCTTCTTGATCTCCGGGTCCGGCTCCTTGCCGGCCTCCTTGATGGCCTGCTCGACCATGCGCCAGCCGCCGTTCGGCATCATCGCACGCTTGCAGGGGACGTCGGTCTGCAGGCCGACAACGACGTTGTCGACCTCGGGGGAATCGATGTAACCGGCCGGGAAGGCGTCGATGCTGGCCGGGATGTGGGTGTCGACATCGTAGACGCGCTGCTTGCGCTCGACCGCCAGGTAGTTGTCGTCGAGGTACTTCCACAGGTGCTTGGTCTTGTCGGTCGCGTCGGCCAGGAAGGACTCGTCACCGGTGTACGGGGTGTAGTTCTTCTGGATGAAGTCGCGAACGTCGATGTCCTTCTGCCAGTCGCCTTCGACGAAGCCGTCCCAGGCCTTGGCCTGAAGCTCTTCGGCAGTAAGAGCGGTCGCATCAACTGCTGTCATATTCACTCCTTGTGTCGTGCAACGCATCTTCACGTTGTTGTCAAGAAATGATTCTACTAGCCGGTCGATGTGAGCTGGCTGAGAGACGGCGTGACTTATCTCACATTCACGCCGTGTCGTCAGTCGTCGCGGTCGTCGAAGCCGTCGTCGCGGCCGCCCGAGGGCGTGTTCTCGCCCCATTTGCGCCACTTGCGATTGGCTTCCGCCCACAGCGCATTGCGCTCCTTGACGATCTTCCACGCCTCAAGGGCATCCTCGCGGGTCTTGTACGGCCCCATGCGGTGGGAGCTCGGTGAGAGCATGCCCAACTCGGGCTGCTCGGTCTTCGTGTTGAAATACCACTGCTTGTCGGTCATGGTGTCCTCCCCGCACCCATGGTAGCGCGCCGCGGCGGCCGGGCGAGCGCTCCCCTACTCACGGAACGCGTTGGTGACGGGCAGACGCCGGTCGCGGCCGAACGCGAGCGCGGTGACCTTCGGCCCGAGCGGATACTGGCGGCGCTTCCACTCCGCGCGGTCCACCAGTCGCATCACCGTGTCGACGGTCTTCTCGTCGAAGCCGTCGGCCAGCAGGTCGGCGCGACCGTGCGCATGCTCGATGTATGCGGCGAGCACCTTGTCGAGCAGTTCGTATTCGGGCAGCGAATCGGAATCCTTCTGCCCCGGGCGCAGCTCGGCGCTCGGCGCCTTCTCGATGCTGCTGACCGGAATCATCACGCCGCCGGGCAGCGGCGTTCCGGCATCGCCGTTCTCATTGCCGACGATGCGCAGCCCGCCGATGCCGACGCCTGCGGCAGCGGCCCGGTTGCGCCAGCGGGACAGTTCCCAGACACGGGTCTTGAGCAGGTCCTTGATCGGCGCGTATCCGCCGACGGCGTCGCCGTAGATGGTCGAATAGCCGCACGCCAGCTCGGACTTGTTGCCCGTGGCGACGGCGAGCAGACCGAGGCTGTTGGAGTACGCCATGACGATGACGCCGCGGATGCGGGCCTGCAGGTTCTCCGCGGCCACGCCTTCGAGCTTGAGCTGGCCCTGGTACACATTGAACATGGGCTCGATCGGCTGCACGTCGTAATGTGCGCCGATGTTGGCCGCCAGGTCGGCGGCGTCGTCCTTGGAACCGATGGAGGAATACATGCTCGGCATCGAGATGCCATGCACGTTGTGTCCGCCGCAGGCGTCGGCGGCCATCGCCGCCACCAGCGCGGAGTCGATGCCGCCGGACAGGCCCAGGCACACGCCGGAGAACCGGTTCTTCGCCATGTAGTCCTTCAGGCCCAGCACGCAGGCGGTGTACACCTCCTCGTCCGGGTCGGAAAGGTCCGCGATGTCGCCCGTCGTCTGATGCTCGGCGTCCGTGTCGAGATCGAAGAGTCCCAGATGCTCCATGAACATCGGGGAACGTTCCAGCAGCGTGCCGTCGCGGTCGACAACGAAGCTGCCGCCGTCGAACACCAGGTCATCCTGACCGCCGACCTGGTTCACGTAGATCATCGGGGCGCCGACCTCGGCCGCACGCCTGACCGCGAGGTCGTAACGCGTATGGGTCTTGCCCTCCTCGTACGGCGAGCCGTTCATCGTCATCAGCACGTCGATATGCTCGTCGGCGAGCCGGGCGACCGGCCCGCCGTCCTGCCAGATGTCCTCGCAGATCGCCACGCCGATGCGCACGCCGTCGATGTCGAGCACGACGGTGCGGTCGCCGGCCGCGAAGATGCGGAACTCGTCGAACACGCCGTAGTTCGGCAGGAAATGCTTGTCGTAGCCGGCCCAGACCATGCCGTCGTGCAGCACGACCATGCGGTTGCGAGGTTTGTCGGACGCGTGGTCGGTGCCGACCGTGCCGACGGCGACATACAGGTCGCCCAATCCGTCGGCCTCCAGCTCGGTCGCCAGCCAGTTCGCCTTGTCCCACGCCGCCTTGCGGAACGTGCGGCGCAACGCCAGATCCTCGATGGGGTATCCGGTCAGCGTCATTTCCGGGAAGACGACGACGCGGGCGCCTTCATGCGCGGCGAGATGCGCGTAGTGCATGATTTTGTCGGCGTTGCCGTCGAGGTCGCCGACGCAGGTGTCGATCTGGGCAAGGGCAAAACGAAGATGGGTCATAGTGCCCTATAGTACCCAGCCGAGATGACGGACGACAGGGGCGGCACATGCCGTCACGCGGGATGATCCGTCCCACCGCCCGTCAGCGAAGCTCGGCGAGCACCCGCAGCGAGGCGTTGACGTAGAAGTCAACGGCGGGCCCGATCGCGCCGTCCACGCCGACGAAGTGCGGACTGTGCCAGTCGGCGCACCCTGGTTCCCCGTTCGAGCCGATGAACGCGAACACCAGGCGGGCCCCGCATCCCGAGAACTCCACGAAATCCTCCCCCGCCATGCTGGGATGTATCGGCTTGAGCGCCCCATAGGAGGGCACGTCGGCCGCGACCGCCTCGGACAGCTCCTCGTCGCCGACCAGCGGCACCTGGATGCAGTCCCAGTCCACGTCGGCCGCGATCCCGTACGCTTCGGCCGTGTGCTCGACCTCCGCCACGAAACGCCGGTGGACCAGCCGTTCGTCGTCCTGGTCGAAGAAGCGCACGGTGCCTTGGAATCCCGCTTCGGCGGGCACGACGTTCCACACGTGCCCACCATGCACTTCGGTGATGGACAGCACCACGGCGTGGAACGGCGAGATGTTGCGGCTCACGATGGTCTGCAGGGCGAGGATCATCGAGGCGAGCGCCTCGATGGGGCCGGTGCCCTTCTGCGGGTACCCGGCATGGGTGCCCTGGGCGTGCAGCGTGACCTTGAACTTCACGCAGCCGGCCATCATCGGCTGCGGGCCGATGGCGATCTGTCCGGGGGCGTAGTTCGGGTTGTTATGCGTGCCGATGATGGCCTTCACGTCATCCGTCGCGCCGGATTCCACGACCGTGCGGGCGCCCAGGCCCACCTCCTCGGCCGGCTGGAAGACGATCTTCACGCTGCCTGCGATGCGGTCGCGGTGATCGGCCAGCCAGAACGCCGCGCCCAAAAGCCCGGTCATGTGCAGGTCATGGCCGCAGCCGTGCATCACGCCGGGGTTCAGCGAGCTGAACGGCAGGCCGGTGTCCTCGGTGATCGGCAGGCCGTCGATGTCGGCGCGCAGCGCGATGCGCGGTCCCGGCACCTCTCCCTCGATGAGCGCGACGACGCCGGTCTCCAACGTCGTGTCGAGCACGTCTATGCCATGCCCGCGCAGCAGACGGGCCAGATACGCGCTGGTCTCGACCTCCTTGAAGCTGCGTTCGGGATGCTGATGCAGATAATGCCGTATGCCGATCAGCTCGTCCGTGACCCCGACATGTTCGACCATGATTTACGTTCCTTCCCCGCGAGATGTCATGCCATGTTACCTCTGTCGCTTCAATATACGCTTGGCGATGGCGTTCGCGATGCCCTGCACGATCTGGACCAGCACGATCATGATGATCACGGCCGTCCAGGTCACCGTCTGGTCGAATTTCTGATAACCGTCCAGTCGGTCTGGTGGCCGGCGATGTCGTATGCATGGGACCAGGGACTCATCGCGTCTCCTCCTTGTCTGCCGCGGACGGCTGCGGCGATGGCGTCCTCGTAGCCTATGGTGTCCGCCGCCGTGCCGAAGTCGATGACATCGCTGGAACGTGACAGCTCCCCCGAGAAAGTCGCGCACCAGCGCATCGTCGCCCGAGAACTCGTAGGTGATCGAGCCGATGGCCGAACCGGATACCGTGTCGATGAACCGCTTGGTCACCGCCTGCTGGGGTGCCGCGAACACGTTGTACACATCTCCGCGCTCCACGACCCGGCCGGCGCTCATCACGGCGACCACGATGAGGGCGATGACGATGTTGCGCACGGTATGGTTGACGCGCACCGGCTCATTGTCGGGAGAGCCCGCCTGTTGTGTTGCTGCTGTCATGTTCGTTCCCACTCTGATTGGTTGACAAAGCCCACCATACGGCAGCGACGGCGGCAGTCGCGGGGCGGGTCTGATAACGCGTTACGGGATGCCATCCAGCGCTGTTCATACACTGGGGATGACCGAATTTCGTATCGCGGAGGTTGCGTACATGGCATCGGACGACATCATGACAGCGGGCGCCGGAGGCGCGACGGCCACCGTGCGAGCCGACATCAAGGCGGCGTTCTTCGACATCGACGGCACGCTGACGAGTTTCGTGACGCATGTGATCCCGCAGTCCTCCATCGACGCGCTGCACGAGCTGCAGGATCGCGGGGTGAAGGTGTTCATCTGCTCCGGTCGGGCGCCGTCGCACATGACCGTCGTGCTCGACATGATGCCGGTGCACTTCGACGGCATCATCGCGCTGAACGGGCAGTACTGCTTCGACGACCACGGGCTCCTGGAGAAGGAGTCGCTGCTGCCCGAGGACATCGTCACCATCACCCGCTGGCTTGACGAGCACCCCGACGTGGTGGCGAACTACTGCGAAAAGGATTACGTCTACTTCAACCAGATCACCGACGCGATGCGGGCCACGTGGCGCCAACTCGGCAAGACCGCACCGACCGTGAACATCGACGATCCGCACGAGAGGGCGCTGAAGTATGAGACGTTCCAGATCAGCCCGTACATCAGCTTTGAAGATGAAGCGAAGCTGTCCGGCATGTGTCGCAATGTCAGAGGCGTGCGCTGGCATCCGGACTTCACCGACCTGATTCCCGCCGACGGCGGCAAACCCGAGGGAATGAAGCGGTTCATGCGGCATTACGGCTGGACGCGCGAGCAGACCATCGCGTTCGGAGACGGCGGCAACGACGCCGACATGCTCGCCTTCGCCGGCATCGGCGTGGCGATGGGCAATGCGACCGAACCGGCGAAGGCCGCGGCCGACTACATCACCGATGACGTCGACCACGACGGCATCATGAACGCGCTCAAGCACTTCAACGTCCTATAGCTCCCTCCCCTCCCGCTGGCGGGAGGTGGCGCGCAGCGCCGGAGGGTGGTAACAGACCCGGCACGTATACGAAGAGCCCTAACCCGACGAGGGTTCAGGGCTCTTCCATGTGTATCGGAGCGTCGGCTTCGAATTGCCGCCGCGCTTACTTCACCACTTCGATGGACATGATGCCGGCAGGTTCGAGCGGCGCGTCGGAACGGTCGGTCGGCACGGCCTCAAGCTTGTCGACCACGGCCTTGGATTCGTCGTCGGCGACCTCGCCGAAGATCGTGTGGTGTCCGTCGAGCCACGGGGTCGGCACGGTGGTGATGAAGAACTGGGAGCCGTTGGTGCCATGCGCCTTGCCGTCGCGGCCGCGACGCAGGCCGGCGTTCGCCATGGCCAGCAGATACGGCCGGTCGAACGTGAGTTCGGGGACGATCTCGTCGTCGAAGTCGTAGCCAGGGCCGCCGGTGCCATTGCCCAGCGGGCAGCCGCCCTGGATCATGAAGTCCTTGATGATGCGGTGGAAGGTCAGGCCGTTGTAGAACGGCTCATGGGACGGCTGGCCGGTGAACGGGTCCGTCCATTCCTTCTCGCCGGTCGCCAGACCGAGGAAGTTCTTCACGGTCACGGGCGTCTGATCGTCGAACAGGTTGATGGTGATGTCACCTTCGGAGGTGCGCATGATGATGGTAGTCATGGTCCCAAGTGTCTCATGGGCTTGAGACCGGGGGAGAGCCGTTCTGCCGTCATGCTTCGAGGACGCGACGGACTCAGGTGTGGATCCCGGGCCACCGGTGGCTCCGGATCGGATCACGCCGGCCATGGCACCTTTGGCTGCACCTGAGATTCCGTTTTCAAAAGGGGCGTCGGGGTTGAAGGGGCTGACAAGGTACCTAGGCGCGCCGGCACCTACCAAAGCACCCGGCTTCTCGGCATCAGTCGTCGGTTTCAGCTTTTTCATGAACTCTTCATCTTGGCAATAATAAGTATCATCGATAAGATCTTCGACTGTCACGCCAAGAGCTTTGGCAATAAGGAACACTTGCCTCAAATTAATTTTCGTTTCCCCTTTAAGCATCAAGGTGATGGTAGGCCGCGAGACTCCTAAGGCATGGGCCAAGTCTTTCTGAATCTTGCCGGTCAATCGCATATAGCGGCGAATGTTGTAACGTGCCACGTCTTCAAAACGTTGCGCCTCTATTTTCACCTGCTCTGAAGTTTCTGTGACTTCCATGGGTTAATCCTTTCCAAATGAAGATAATTATATCAAACAATGTTTAATATTGCTAACCTATTTGGCGTGTTTGCATTTGTGGGGCGAAAAAATATCCACATGGATGAACTCATGCCGCCGAATGCTTTTCTTCCTGCTGCCCAAAAAACGTTGCATCGCTTGGGGGAGATTGTCGATATAGGGATATATGGCATTGATCGATCCTGTTGGAGATGTGGTCGGACCTCTGTGGCAATTACTAATCTTTGTCCCCTCGACTGCGAAAGTGGTATTTCCTTGGTGGAGTCTTGGGAAAGCATAGATATGTGCTATGCCAGGGAACTTTTGGAAATTGCTGGGCATCCCGCCGCGAGGCAAATTAAATATCGGTCTTCGCGTAGGGCGGGGCGTTATATGTCAAATGGTTGCGCATATTGTGATGCGTTATTCGGAAACTTCTGTATAGATGAGGATATTCTGGATGGACAAAGACCCAGTCTGATTGCTTCTGTGAAAAGACCTTTGCAGGAATGGGCCGTCATGGTAACTCAATTCCATCTTTGATTTGAAAGTTTCCTCTCCGCTAGTGCTGAAACCGCATTGTTGAGATGCGGTTTTTTTAATTTCGACACGCCGTAAGTTAAGCTAACTTGAGGTTAAAAAAACCAACCCATATACTGAGGTTAGAAATTTTAACTTAGCTGAAATGAGGTTAACGATGTCGAACATGAAGAGGTGGATGGCTGAGGTGGGTTTGACCCATCGTCAGCTTGCCGTCCAGCTTCATCAGTCGCCAGCCAGCGTGACTCAGAAAGTCAATTCGCACACGCATTGGCAGCGCAGAGACTGTGCCGAACTTCGCGAGCAGTATGGTCTGTCGTCTGATTTCGTTCAAGATCTCATTCCGTATGAAACCGCATTTCCCAATGGCGCGCAGGAGGTTCGATGATGGCTGGTGGAATTTACGAACAGCTTGATTGGCCGGATAACCGGAGCGATTATGTCGAGGTGTGCGACGGATGCCACACCGCGATCTGGTCGACCCGCTGGAACGAGGAGACGTCGGACGGTTTCGACGCTTTCCTCGCCATGAACGGCTGGCATGAATACATCGACCAGCTCGATTCCCGGACTCTGAACCTTTGCCCGGAATGCGCGCTGCGCGCGCTGCAGCGGGGTGAGATCCGGACGCTTGCCGATTGGCGGATCCGCCCCGTGCGCTCCTACACGCACGCCGACCGGGAGGTCTACGCCCAGCTGTCCGCCCGCGAACGTGTGGTGGCGGGCCTGCTGTTGACCGAGGGGAGGGCGTCATGAGCAACGAAGTGTCATGCGACAGTGTGGCCCGCCGCGTCAACGGCGAAAACCCACTGGATGTCCTTGTCGGCGTTTCCACGCCGTATGGCCCGTTGCTCACCGACGACTATGGTCGGCCCATACGTTTTGCCGAGTACGGAGACGGACCATGCCGCTTCGGGGATCGTCCCATCCAGGTCATGAAGCCATATGAGTGGCTCGCCGACCGTGTCTACGTATTTGATGACGAGGCCGTCGCACCGTTCAAAGACGATGTGGCCCGCTTCGTGGTTGAGGCCTGCCGCTGCTTCGTTGGTGGTGACGGAGACCATGATCGCAGCGTGGTGCTGTGCCGCGAAGGAGTCGCAGAACAACTTGATCTTTCGTCCGACGCCTTCACGCCGATGGTCGGGTCTGACGGCAATGCCGTCAGTTTCAGCTACCAGCCGTGTGACCGCCTTCGCTGCGTCTGCTCGACCAATCCCCAAAAAGGCCTTGGTGTGTTCCATGTATGGACTGAGCGAGGCGCCACCTACCAAGCGGTTCTGGGACCATGCGCCTATGAGCGTCGGCCTGAGAAAGCCTTGACCCTGCCAGACGAACTCTGGTCCAGGAATGAATCCTGGATGCGCGATTTCTTCGAGCAGGAGACTTCCGATTTCCTCTGCCTCGGCGTGGTTTCGCGCCGGACGAATATCAGGTTCGTTGAGGGAGGTGGTGCGAGGGGTTGATTTCATTTGGTTTTCTCTTTCTCTGAATCGATAAAGGAGGTGTTGGTCTGATGGCGATTGACGGTGTAGGGGTACTGGCCATGGATTCCGGTGCCGGTGGCATGAGCGACGAAGCCGGAAGACTTGTTTTCTCCCGCGACCCGTCGGGAACATTCATCGACGGTATGGTCTTCGGAACTTCAGGAGGCGGTGAGAACGCCAATCTTGAAGTGCTGTGTGCGTTGCCCTACGAGCTTGTACGCCCACATGCTAGTGCCTCTGTCCTGGGTCCGCTGGTCGGCGTAGGGAATGTGAAGAGGCTGTCCCTGAGCGTCAAGTACCTTGATGGTGAGATATCCGTCGGGCGGTACGACCGTGTATCCGGCTTTCTCGTTGAGCAGGCGCGCGCCCTCGTTGGTGGGGATGCTGAGTATCAGTTCAGCGCCGTGGTCTGCCGCCCAGGAGTCGCAGAACGCCTTGATCTGCAAGCCGATGCCTTCGCGCCGATGCTTCCTGACGATCGAGATCCCTTCGATGATGGCTGCATGCTCGGCGAAAGCCTCTCGTATCTGTGCGGCATGGACCCCGCTCGTCCCGGTGTGGTATATGAGCGTCTCGGCTACGCAAAGGGCTGGCTGGATGAGGGCCGCGCCTATCAGACGGTCCTGTCCCCATACGCCTATGTACGTAGGCCTGATCGTTCCATCGTCGTGTCTGACGACTGCTGGGACGCTTTGATCGAAGTCTTTGATGTCCCTGATGAGCAGGCTCTTGATTGCCTTTGCCTCGCCATCCGTTGCGGCGGCGCGTGGCCCGTCGACGGCGAGGGAGGTGGTGCGATGGTCTGATCCCATTCGTTTTTCTCTCTTTCTCTGCAGCTAAAAGAAAAAACGCCCGTTCCCGATGCTGGAACGTCGGGGACGGGCGGTGCAACCAATATTCCGAGCGGCCGCGGATCCCGTATCTTGCCGGATCCCGGTCCGTGGCCGCCCAATGCATTGTCTTGGAGTAGTGATCACACATGAACGACCTTACTAAAGCCTTCCGCATGTCTTGCTCTGTGTCTCCCGAGTGTAAACGGGATTTACACGCGCCGGTTTGGACGTTCCCGATCGTGGTGGCATTCGCCCGCCACAACGGTCCGGGCTCCGTCGATTCCCGTCGCCTGGCGTCGATGATGGCGCACCCGTCCATGGAAGGGAGACTCGCGTGAACTGGCTCGCAATCGCATTGATCGTGTTCGTCGCGTTCTCCTGGCTGATGACGCTGGCCCTGTGCCGGACGGCACGTCTCGGCGACGAGATGCACGCCAGATTGGCCGACGAGCGACGCGCCGCCCAACAACGTGAGGAGAACCGACCGTGAGCAACATCGCACTGTCATGGGCCTTCAAATGCCACGTGGGCAACGCCAGCGCGAAGGCCGTGCTCGTCTACCTCGCGGACCGCGCGGACGACGACGGCACCGCAGCCTATCCAAAGATCGCGACCATCGTCAACGTCACCGAACTCTCGGAACGCACCGTGCGCACCGCTTTGAAGACGCTCCAGGAGCGCGGCTTCATCCGCCGCGGCGACCAACGGTACGCGCGCCTCGGCAAAGGCGGACGGAACCGCCTGCCCCAGTACTGCCAGATCGTGTGGGACCTCGCGGTGGAGACCGACCCGTCGACCCTCAAGTGGATCGGGGAGACGCACACCGCGGAACGGGATCCCGCGACCATGGGCAAGACCGTGGACCCGGAGGCCGGAACCGTGTTCGAGAACGGCGAATCCGAGGACGTGCTGCCGGAAAACGTTGGAACCAAGCCGATTCCCAGCACTGCAAATCTCGCAGGGCTGGAAAAAGGGCCGGAACCGGCACTGCAAATCTCGCACCTCCAGCACTGCGAGAGCTGCACCCCCAGCACTGCAAATGCCGCACCCCCAGCACTGCAAATCTCGCAGGGCTGTATATATAAGGATAAAACCCTCCAGGTAAACCCTCCTAGTAAACCCTCCTTCCCCTCTGCCCCTACGGGGCATCTCCCCGCAAGCGGGGCGACCGCCGCCGAAAAAGAACAACTCGACGAGGACGACACCGAGATCGCCGAAGCGGCCGGACGGGTCCTCGCCTCGCTCGGCGAGCAGCGCTCGATGCTCGGCCTGGCCACGCCCTCACCGACCAAAGCCGACCGCAAGGCCATCATCGGCCTGTACCGCAGGCTCGTCGACCAGGGAGCGCAATGGCCCACCCTCGTGATGGTCGACGCGATCAGCTTCGCCATGAACGGCGATTGGTGGCCCAAACGCATCCGCACCGGCCGGGCCCTCGCCAGACACTGGGACGAACTCAACGACGACATGATCCTCGCCGCCGGCCGCACAGACGGCGACGCACACGCGCAGACGGTTCCGGCGGCCGCGCCGGAACCGGATGCTGCGCCATGGCTGCCCGACTGGGCCGTGGAGACGCTGGCCGAATTGGACGGCCAGGACGCGACGGCCGGAGGGGAGGCGACGGCATGACCACGCGCATCGACTGTTCCGAGGGGGGCTTCAGCGAATTCCTCCTCGCCAACCCGCAGCTCGACGGGCACGCGGACCTGATCTGGCAGCTGCACGCCGTCTACTGGCGCAACAAGCGCCTCGGCCATCCCAAGGCCGTCGGCCTGCTGATCCAATACGCCCGGGCATGGGCCGCCCGCAATCCCGGCGAAACCGCCATAGGACGCCTCCAGGCCCGCAAGACGCCGATGACGCAAGGACGGCGGCCATGAACGGGCGGGACATGATGCCGGCCTGCGCGAGAATCGCCGCGGTCGACCCGACCATGGCGGATCGCATGTGGAACACGACGACCGACGACGATGGCCGGGACCTGATCGACGAACGGATGCGCGGCAAGGGACGCTTGCTGTGTGCCGCGTGCCCCATGCGCCTCGACTGCATCAGCCGCGCTCTCGTCAACGGTTGGAAGGACAAGGCCGTGTACGGCGGGCTCGACTATGCGAGCCGCTGGACCCTCGCCCGACTGATCGCCCGCGACCTCCACATCGCCGACGGCGGCCTGCACCGGATCCCACAGAGTCGGGTCCGTGACTGGCTGGCCGACCACCCGGACTGGGCCGAACGCATGCGCCGTGATGGCCGCGACTACTGGCGACGGACCAAACGCCGCCAACGCTCGCGCCGCGAATACACACACGACGATCCGCTGTTCCTCCCGACCGAACCCGTACCGAAGGGCCTGGTCCAGGGCAGCCTCTTCTGACCGCTTCCCGTCGCGATCCGCGTGGGACGCGGCACAAACCGCAAAACCGAAAAACCGAAACCGGTGAAGACCGGCATCAAACGGAACGGACCTCACGCGTCTAAGCGTTGCAACATCCATAACGACAACACTTAGACGGGTGAGAATGGATACCGCGATACCGGAACCGGCGGATACCGACATACCGAGATAAGGAGAAACCGATGAACGACAAGAAGAACCGCGAGCCGATGGTGATCGCGTTGGCGACGGGCAAGGGCGGCAGCATGAAGACCACCAGCGCCGTGTTCCTGGCCTGCGCCCTCGTGGACCAGTCCCGGGGCGAGCAGCGCGTGCTCGTCGCCGACGCGGACGTGCAGGGCGACGCGAAGGACTGGTGGTACAGGGCCGCCGAGCTGGACGACCCGCTGCCGTTCGATGTGATGTCCGCCGCGCCGGCCGACATCGCGCACCTGCACGGGATCAACGGCCGTCTCGACGACCCCGTCGACTGGGTGCTGATCGACTCCGCCCCGTACGGGCGCGCGTTGGACGAATCGGTGAACAACGCCGACCTCGTGGTCATCCCGTCGAGCCCCAGCCGCATCGACCTCGATCAGGCCGCCGGGGTGAAGGACCTGTGCGACCGGCGCGGCGTCCCCGCCGCGATCCTCCTGTGCCGCACCGAGGCCAACACGACCGCCCTGCGCGACGCGCTGGCATGGATCGACGATGCGGGCATCGCGTGCTTCGAGACGCTGATCCCGAAACGGCAGGACATCCTCAACGCGAAATCCACCCGTCCCCGCGGGTCCCGCCTGCACGAGTACCGCGACCTGGCCGCCGAACTCAAGCAGACCATGCGACAGCTCAAGGACGAGGAGGAGGACCTGTGAGGAACATGAACCTGACGCCCCGCCCGCGCGACCTGACCGCGCTGCTCGACAGCGACCGGACGGAACCGGCGGATACCGGAAGACCGGAATCGGTGGATACCGAGATACCGAAAAACCGGAGGGCCGTGAAACCGAACGACGCGGAGGGCTGGGTGAAGACCAGCGTGAGCCTTCGCGCCTCGACCCGACGCCGGCTCAAGGCCTGGGCCGCCGAGCATGACATGCGCATCCAGGAAGTGGTCGATGCCGCCCTCGAAACGTACCTGGGCTTGAAATAAGCTGTGAACCTATGGACAAGGAGAACAAATGACAGAGAAGGAAAAGGCCATCGAAGACGAGACCATCGAACTTCCGACCGGGCCCGCGGAGAAGAAGAAGCCGCATCGCGGAAGGATCGTCGTCATCACCGTCGCCGCACTCGCGCTGCTTGCGGCGGGAGGCATCGCCTGGAGGACGCACGAGGACCGCCTCATGGCCGAGGCCAGGGCGGACTGCGCGGCCGAGAGCGAACGTCTCCGCGTCGCGACGACCGCGTACGACGCGCTATTGAACGGCAAGGCCGCCAGCATGGCGAAGACCGACGTGAAAAGCGTGAAGGACGCGAAGACCCTTGACGTCCTGTCCAAGGCCATGAAGGCGTCCACGCCGAAGACCGTGTCCTGCAAAGCGGATTCGAGGCCCGGCGTGCAGGATGCCACGAAGGGCGTCCCCGCGAACGCATCATGGTACAAGGCCCACACGAAGTCCCTGAACGGGCTGGTGAACGCGGTCGAAACGTCCAAACTCGACAAGACCGTGGACGACGCGAACGCGCTGTACAAGGAGACGGACGGCAGGGTGGCGGACGACAAGACCCGCGCAAGTCTGCTGGACGCCATCAGAAAACGCGACGCGGACGCCATCGCGAAGGCCGTGAAGGCCGTGAATGACTCGAAGGCGGCGAAGGAGAAGGCCGACGCGGAGGCGAAGGCCAGGGCCGAACAGGAGGCCGCGGCTGCCGCCGCGCAGAAGGCGCAGGCGCGGCAGTCATGGCCCTCGTCCGGTTCAGGCCACACCGGCTACACCGGCAACGGTTATTCCGGCGACACGTCCACGCCGAGTGTCGGCTCGCCCGGGGCATCTTCCTCGGGCTCCACCGGAAGCACCCACTACAGTTGGGAAGAAAATAACGGCGACCAATACGACTGCAAGCCGGGTCAGTTCTGCCCCATCGGCTGATTCCCTCCCATCCCCTCTCCTCTTTCAGGGCCCCGCGGCATCCGTCGCGGGGCCCTTCCCCCCCCGCCGGCGGATGTCCAAACCGACGCCCCCCGGACGGTGGTTCCATGGTGTGCGTGCACCGGACGCGCCCGATTCCCTTTCTCCCTGATTCTCATTTCGTGGCCCAGGGCCTTCGGACTAATGACCCATATGGTGCCTAGGACCTTTGTAATCAATCCCGGCACTCTTGCCATCCCCGTCTTGCCGGGCAAGGTTCTTCCGCAGCGTGTCGCCGAATCTGTCCAGCAGATCCGCTCTGTTGCGGATCGGACCGGACGCGCGAAGGGACTTGTCATCCCTGATCCTGCGAATCATGCCAATGCGCTTCGCGAGCTGGTCCCGGATGGCGTCGAGGCGTTCGGGAGCGAACATGCGCATGCGCGACAGTTCGTGCGCCGCCTCGTCGGGCCAGTCCGACAGGGCGTCCAGATCGAACCGGCTCCAGTCCTCCACCAGTCTGAGCTGCCGCAAGGCCGAGGGGCGGCCGGTCGCGGTGTAGAACGGCTTGGCGAACCAGTCCCGGCCATCCACGTCGAGCTCGCCGCTCCACAGGCTCGCGCCGGTGTCGTAGATCGGGGCCGGACGGACCGCAAGGGTCTCGATGTTCCGGATCAGACCGAAATTGTTGTAGTGCCTATCTGTGTTGCGCATGAGGTAGTCGGCCACAAGCCAATCGTCCGTGGCGTCACGGATCTCCCGTTCGCCGACTCCGAAGCCGACTGCGGCGTGGATCCACTGGTCATGCGAGTTGAGTCCATTGGTGGTTTTGACGGATTGGAGCACCTGCCAGGCGGAGACCAGCTCCTCATGGCTGGTGAGCATGTCCTCGCACGTGCAGATCAAGCGGTTGCCGCTGCGCGCCGGCGAATACGGGACGGCGGGAACGCCCAGCCGCACGCAGAGCTTCGAGGCGATGACCTCGTTCATCGGCTCCTGGCCGGTACGGCCCGACTTGACGAGCAGCCTCCTGCCGGTGTTTCTGTCGATCGTCCAGCGTTTGGGAAGATCGCCGCCCGTGGAGACGTCGGGAGCGTTGAGGCTGATGTCATGGGATGACGAGTACGAGGTGAGCAGGATCTCGCCCAGCGCCTCGTCGAAGGGATTGTCGA
>ERZ827181.2608-NODE-2608-length-15079-cov-8.572018_pt1 | contig 15079 bp, 20 predicted proteins | sample MGYA00519778_ERZ827181 | MGnify/ENA primary metagenome ERZ827181 (study PRJEB31778, sample SAMEA3449273) | human gut metagenome | biome: human gut; feature: human-associated habitat; material: faeces | place: United Kingdom | collected 2010/2012 ...
ATGTACAGCATACGATTAAACGATTGCTTAATTGTTTATTGTATTTATAAAAAACAATGCACGTTGTACTTGATTAATGCACGTTATTGTGTTATAATATAATTAGTAAAAAGAAAGGAGATAAAATTATGAACAGGACAGAAGCAATTAAAAAAGGTTTGGAGTTTGGTGGAACTTGATAAAATTAAAGAGGCAGAAGAGATTGCAAGGAAATATAACATTGAAATGTGTTTCGGTGATTGTTATATTGCAGTTGAGGACGATGTTTTCTATTTTTAATGAAAGGAGAATAACAAGGACGAACAAACTATTTGAATTGTCACAGGAGGAGTTAGATGTAATCGCAACATACATGGATGATGATATTAGAGAGAGCGTTTCTTTTGATTTGTCACCATGTACACCGAACCAGTTCTTGAGAGAATATGTAAGTAGAGATGAACACTTTGAAGAGCTGTTAAAATCAGAGTTTGGCATAGAAATGCGTTAGTAAAAAATAAAGGAGATAAATAGATGTCAGAATGGATAACACATGCACAAGTACGCAAGAGGTTTCAAGACCATTTTTGTGAGTCGCTATATGATCACCCTGAACTTGTAACACCTGACACGGTTGTTGAATACGAAAAAATGAGAGACATAATGAAAGAAGAAAACGGTACAGCACTTTCATTATGCAACACAACATACCGCACTAATTTACATTATGCTTTTTTATACATCGCGAAAGCAAAAACATATGATAATGGTCGTTATTATGTTGCGTATATAACAAACGATCAGCGGATTGACGTGCCGATTAGTAAAAGTTTAATAAGGGAGATTTATTCATGTTTAGAAGAAAAATTAAAAGAGCATTAAAGAACCTTATAGCGTTAATTTCACTAACTTTAATTATGTTAGTGTTAGCAATGATTGTTTATGGTATCTTTTATGGAATGGCAGAACTAGTAAACTACTTCGTTCCGTTGCCGTAAAATTAACACAAATGTTTCACGTGAAACATCTATCAAAAAAGTGAGGTATAATAATGAAAAGAGAAAATGTAGATGCAATCTATAAAGTAATGTTTGTGAAGTCCGGGTGCAGTTACACAGCACGTGTAGTAATTCCGGCATCTGCTGTCTCTGATTTGGGGATAACTGAGGGTGACAAAATACAGTGGACAAGAACGGTTGACGGGTTATTATTAAAAAAAGTTGGTGATAACAGTTGACGGTTAAAGAACAGTATAAGCGCGAATACCGAAACTATCTTCGGCGTGTAAATAGAGCGGTAAAACAGGGATATGTAGTTGACGTTGTTGGACGTGTCAAAAAACCTACAAGAGCGTCCATCAAACGATTAAAACAACAGACAGGTGAAAAGATTAGAGCAAAATCAGAGATTGTCGATGTTGAGACAGGGGAAATTTTAAAACCCATTAAAAACAAAAAGAAACGTCAACAACAACAGAGAAAAAACATCAACATATTAAAAGCAGATTTACAAACTGTGGCAAACACAGTTGAAAACAACGCATCGTTTACACCAACTCAGGGAATGTCAAAGGAGTTATTATCACCAACAGACAGTTATGAACAACTTATAGATAATTGGTATCAACAGGTTAGAGAGTCATTCTACTGGTACATTGCTCAGTTTATTGAGTGGCAAACTAATAAATTAATATACGGTAAATCAGAAGAAACGCGTAAGCGTTTTGCATATGTTTTTTCACAGCATCCTGATTTATTTCCTGAGCCACCGTACGAAACAAGGGATGTTATATTAAAAAGGTTTGACGAAATAGCGCGTATGATGGACTTAGCGCCTGACAGTGAAGCTTATTATGATTTTCTATCTATGTATGACGGTGTTGAGAGTGAGGGATAGTTGTGAATATGGTGAGACGTTATGGGAAGAAAGAAAGAAATAACTTACTGGGCGTGTGACTTTGAGACAACCGTGTGGACAGATGAGATGGTGGAACAAGTCGGACATGAGCAAGATTATACTGAGGTATGGGCGGGTGCTGACGTTGCACTATATGATGACACTGAGTGTGTAACAATCACACACAGTATACGTGATTTTCTAACTAGATTCTTACGTATGTCAGGAAATAACGTTTTATTTTTTCATAACCTCTCTTTTGATGGTTCATTCATTGTGGATTTTTTGCTCCGTGAGGGATACACACACACAAGTGTGAAAGACAGTGAAATGAGGAGTAGGCAATTTAAAACATCTATTTCAGCCATGGGTCAATGGTATTATATTAAGATTAAATGGTCGCATGCATTACTAGAAATAAGAAATAGTTTAAAGCTTATGCCGTCATCTTTGAGAGCAATCGGGGAGTCATTCAAAACGAAACACCAAAAGTTAGAAATGGAGTACACAGGCAACAGGCAAGCCTATTGTGATATAACGCCGGAAGAAGAGGAATACATAAAAAATGACGTTCTTGTGTTGAAAGAAGCTCTCGAAATGATGTTCAATGAGGGGCATGACAAGTTAACGATTGGCTCATGCTGTTTGTCGGAGTTTAGATCTCATTACACAAAAAAGGATTTCGACAGATTGTTTCCCGACATACGAGATGATTTCATGCACTTTGAATTTTCAGGCTATAACAATATGTGGGAATATGTACACAAATCATACTCCGGTGGATGGTGCTACGTGAATCCTAGATACGCACACAGAACTATAACATTAGGGAAAGTATATGATGTAAATTCATTGTACCCGTCTATGATGCACAGTGTTTCCGGGAATTACTATCCTTACGGACATGGTCAGTATTGCTTAGGTGCACCACCTGACCATATGAATAATAAGAATGATTTTTATTATTTTGTTCGTTGTAAGTTTCGGTTTCGGCTAAAACCGGGAGCGTTTCCGTGGTTGCATATCCGAGGTAACGCACACTATAAAGGTAACGAAAATCTGTACACCTCAGATATACGGCATAAAGGACAATATTATAGATATTATTATGATAATGACGGGAATGTCTGCGATACATTACACGAGTTTGTGCTGACTAAGACAGACTGGATGTTGTTGCAAGATACCTATGACTTGTACGATTTACAGGTTATTGATCATGTGTGGTTTTACGCTCGTCCGGGGATGTTTGATGAATACATCGACACGTATGCGGAAATGAAAAAGAAAAGTAAAGGTTTTAAACGGACACTGGCTAAACTTTTTCTAAACAACTTGTATGGCAAGTTCGCAATGTCAGATGATAGTTCATGGAAAGAACCATATATGTCTGAGGATGGAATCGTCCGTTTCATATTGCATGAGGAGCATGAAAAAACTGTTGGTTATATTCCTGTCGGTTCAGCTATAACATCATACGCGCGAAATTTCACGATCAGACACGCCATAGCTAATTATGATCGTTTCTGTTATGCGGACACAGACTCTATACATTTACAAGGTTTAGAGCCGGCTGAAAAGGTTGTTGTTGACCCTGTTGAGTTTTGCTGTTGGAAAAATGAATGTGATTTCGATTTCGCGTATTACGAGCGTCAAAAAACATATGCAGAACACGTTATAGCAGAGGACGGTAAGGAGTGCAAGCCTTATTTGAACTTAAAAGCGTCAGGTATGACGAAACAGGCGAAACAGGAGTTTATTGACCGCGGATTACCAGTGTCCGCGCTACGTGAAAACTTGCAACTTGAGGACGCTAACCTAAAGGGTGTAAGAATCAGAGGTGGTATATTGTTAAAAAATAAAACATTTAAAATACAAAAAAGTCTTGACAAAAAAGTGAATCCGGTGTACAATCATTATTGTAATCAAGGTGAATGTTAAAAAAGAAAGGAGATTTAGGATATGATTACAAGAACAATTATTACAGCAAAAGTTAAAGCTGAGGTCGTTGAAAAAACAGATCAGGGAATCCAGTCAAGAGAAGTAGAGGTAAATGTTGATAAGTGTACCTCAAAAGAAAAGGCAGAAATCGCGTTGGGGAAAATGTTCAAAAATGCTATTGTGAATGTTTTAGAATGTGTGTTCTATGCGGATAAGCGTGTGATGAGCGATTCTGATTTTGCTGAGCACTCAACACTGAAAGAACATCTGCTTCTCACAGAGGAAGATGTTGCAAAAATTAACGTTTCAAGAAAGAGAGGTAAATAAGCATGTTATATAATATCACAAAAATGGATATGGCGAACGTAGGTTCAGGACTTGGATTTGTTGACGCAGTTGAACAGAAAGTAGAGGGTGTACTTGAGGGGTTTGGAATCGTGGATACTGAAGAAGTTCCGATTTCCGTTGTGAAAGTGAATGGACAGCTTTTTAGTGGTGCGTCAAAAGTTGTTGAGGGTAGATTAAGAAACCTGAGCGCAATCGTTGGAGACAGTAACGATGTTGAAGAAAAGAAGATCAGCGTAAAATTTGAAAACATTAAGTTGGCAAAGGGTAACGGCACAAACCTTATTGTCACTAGATATGAAGAGTAATCAGAAAGGGCGGAAAACCGCCCTTTCTTTATAAGGTGGTCTAATATGATTAATTTAGAAAAATTGGATATGTCTATTGTAACATCTGACACATTAATGCACATCATCAATGACCCATATGTACAATCTGTGACACCGTGCACATACAGAAAGGGATTACGATGTTATAACATAGTGTCAATTTGTGGAGAAAGGTATAAGGTGTTTACACATGGGAAAATATTATAACTGTGATTATTTGTTGACATTAAAAGATCGTAACGGAAAAAACCCTGATATATACATTGCAGACGGAAACCGAACAGCGGGAAAAACGGTCTCGTTTAAGCGTAGGCTAATAGACACGTTTTTGAAAGAAAAAACAGACGTTAACCAGTTCTATCTTATCTATCGTTACAAAACAGATATGCAGTCCATGTCCGATTCATTTTTCACTGACATTCGAAGATTGTTTTACAACGGGCATGTCATGACCGAAAAGAAATTGTTTGACGGTGCAGTAGTACAATTACTGCTAGATGATAAGCCATGTGGGTGGTGCTTACCGCTGTCATTGTCAGGGAAAATTAAGAGAATGTCGTCCATATTCGTGCAAGTGGCACATGGATTTTTTGACGAATACCAAGACGAGTCTGACAATTATCTACCAAACGAAATAGATAAGTTGATGTCTATACACACTTCTATCGCACGAGGTGATGGAGAGCAGACACGGCGTGTTCCGCTATATATGGCAAGTAACACCGTATCAATACTCAATCCATATTATCAAGCATTGGGTATCAATAAAATGCTAAAACGTGATACAAAAATATTACGTGGTGACGGTTGGGTATACGAGCGAACATATAACGAGAGCGCCAGTAAAGCTTTTGAGAGTTCAGCTTTTAACCGTGCGTTCTCTGGGTCAAAATACTTTTCGCACGCGGCACAGAACGTCTATTTGAATGATAATGACGCTTTAATAGCTAGACCTAGTGGTGCGTCTGAGTATATGCTTTCGATACGCTACAATGGAATGTGGTACAATGTCAGAAGATACAACAGTTGCGGTTACATTTACGTGTCAGAGGGGGCAGACGAAACATACCCACGCCGGGTCTGTTTCAACTACACAGACGTTGTTGACGATCGCGCTGTGATGGTTAACAGCAGTAACTACATTATTATAGCGTTACGGAATTATTTTCACCGTGGTTTCATGCGTTTCCAAAACCTTACCTGTAAAAATATGATGTTCGATATGTTATCTTTTTTATAGGTTGACACAGGTAATAATATGTGGTATTATAATATTGCTCCCCTATTTGAGTAGAATCACTGACCGCGCCCGGACGCGTTAAGGGGCAAGCAGTCAACCGGGGCGGGTGGAGTAACGCACCCTCTGATTTATCTTATAGGTTACGGGCACATAAAAAATAGCGGTTTCAACAAATTTACTGTTGACACCGCTATTTTATTTTGCTATAATGTGATTAACGATTAAGTGATTGCTTAATTGTTTAACATTCATGTTTCACGTGAAACATCTTGATTCATGTTTCACGTGAAACATCTTGATTCATGTTTCACGTGAAACATCACAGAGAAAGGGGTGGAGGTATGGACACTATTAACACAGTTATTAACGCTGTTTCAATGGTCGGATTTCCGATTGTGTGTTGCGGTGTACTCATGTATTATCAGAAATACACACGCGACAAGGACTCCGAACAGCTCAAACAGTTGTCAGAATCTCACGCAGAAGAGATCAAGACAATGGCAGACGCGCTCAATAATAACACCATTGTGTTACAGAAACTGTGCGATAAGCTAGACAGTGAGGTGAATGTGAATGAAAAAAAGTAAGGATCTGATTGCATTATTCCTCTCTGTTATGCTTGTTGTTTCACTACCAGTCACAGCTAGTGCAAATATGAACGGTATAGACGTGTCTAACTGGCAACGTGGAATTGACGTAACACAGATGCATGACGTTGAGTTCGTAATCGCAAAAGCAACAGAGGGTACAGGCTATGTTAACCCGGATTGCGACAGAGTATATCAAGATGCAAAAGAAAGCGGAAAAAAGACAGGTGTATATCATTTCGCTAGGAAAGGTGATGCGATCGCACAGGCGAAATATTTCGTTAATCACATTTCCGGTTATATTGGTCAATCTGTATTGGTGTTGGATTATGAATCATCCGCGGTCGATCAAGGTGTCGGTTGGGCGAAAGACTGGCTAGACGCTGTCTATAACATGACAGGTGTGAAACCCGTGATCTATATGTCAAACGGTGTGGTTCACAGATATGACTGGTCGGAAGTGGCAAAGAATTATTCTCTATGGAATGCGGGGTATTATGCGGGCTATAACACAATCTATGGGTTCATAGACAACCCACCATTACATTATGACCTTGGTGAGTTCTCAGGCAAGACACCACTATTCCAGTATACATCATCCGGTCGGTTGAATGGTTGGACAGGTAACTTGGACTTAGATGTGTTTTACGGCGATAGCGCAGATTGGGATAAATTAGCGGGTTGTGTTGCGTCAGATAACTATAAACCGTCTGAGCCAAACCACAAAGCAGAAGATCGTGTTGTGTATTACACAGTGCGATCAGGTGACACGTTGTCACGTATTGCACAACGATACAACACAACATACAAATATCTTGCTGAACTGAACGGTATCGCGAACCCGAACTTGATTTACCCGGGACAGGTTCTCACAATTTCCGGTGCGTATTCATCAAACACGAACACGGAAAGTGTCACAACGTACACAGTAAAAAACGGTGACTGTCTAACTTCCATTGGAAAAAGACTTGGTGTTTCGTGGATTGATATTGCAAATAGAAACGGTATTCATTCGCCCTATACTATTTTTCCGGGTCAGGTACTTACAGTTGCGTCAAGTTCACAATCATCAAATGTTTCACAGTATTACACAGTGCGGTCAGGTGATACATTGTCTGACATTGCATCACGGTATAATACGAGTTATCAGACGCTTGCTAAACTGAACGGAATCAAGAATCCGAATCGAATCTATCCGGGTCAAAGTATAAGGTTGTGGTGATATGCCATCTATTAACACAGCTTACACATGGATGATTAACGCGTGCAACGCGCCCAACATTGGTTATTCTCAAAAATACCGGCGTGGACAGAATGTAAACGGGATCACGTATTATGATTGCTCTTCATTAATATCACAGGCATTAACGCAAGCCGGGTATTTTCAAGAAAATCCTTGGTTCACAACAGCCACCATGGGGCAGTATTTGCTAGACCTTGGTGCACAACATTACAAAACAGATGCTGTTCCGTGGCAAGCGGGTGACATTCTAGTTGTTCGCGACGCAACACGTCAACATACAGAAATGTGTTATGAACCCGCGGACAATGGTGGCATTACAATGGGTGCACACACAGCGAATGTTCCGCTTGCGCAACAGGTTTCCATAAATAACTTTGTGACCGGGGTTGATTACTACACCGACCTCTATAGATTAGGAAAAGCCACAAAGCTTAAATGGATTGCAAAAAATAACTATCTCACAGAGGAAGAAATGCAGAACAATGCTTATGTATTTTATTCTATCATGTGGGGTTATGGTTTCACTTTAAACGCTGTTGCGGGTATGCTTGGCAACTTTGAGCGAGAATCCAATATCAACCCGGGATTGTGGCAAAACTTAGATCAGGGAAATTATAGTCTAGGTTTCGGACTCGCTCAGTGGACACCCGCAACAAACTATACAAACTGGGCGAAAAGTCAGGGGTTCGAAATTGATGACGGTGACGGTCAGTGTTTGTGGCTAGATACGCAGACTGACCCATCCGGTCAGTGGATTCCAACCCCACAATATAAAATGTCGTGGTCGGAATTTAAAAAAGCTACGGATGAGCCTGAATATCTTGCAAGTGTGTTTCTAAAAAACTTTGAGCGTGCCGGAGTCGAAGTCGAGGATGATAGGCGAAAAAACGCGCGCAAGTGGTATGAATATTTAAAAAATTTTAACCCAGACAACCCACACGTAAAAAAGAAAAAGAAATCGAAATTGTGGTTATACAGTATGCCACTATGGAAAGGAGCTAATAGAGTATGACAAGAGAAGAAGCGTTAACACAGATTATTGATGCTCTTGAAAATGTTGAGGAGTTTGACGAAGCTCTCACAACTTTAAGGACACCTACGGAAGATGAAACCACTTGGAAAGCAAAATATAATGATCTTGCTGAAAAGTATAAAACACGGTTCAAAGATGAAATCATGACACAGAATAGTGGAGCATTGGAAAAACCGATCGAGAAAACAATTACACCTGAACCTGTCCCGAAACTGGAAGACTTGGACTTTTCCGGGGAAACAGAGTAATGAAAGGAGAGACTAAACATGGCAACAAAAGCAAGTAATGTAGCAATTTTAAATGCAATGAGGTCAGAGTATGAGCTTGAAAACAGACTGCCTGAGGTGACTCAGAGCAATTTGTCTGAGATTTTCACAGCTATGATGAGTTATTCACAGGGTAAAAATCAAATTATTCCATCTCTACTTGAAAGAATCGGTCTACAAACTGTGGACTCAACAGCTTGGCGAAATCCTCTTGCTATGTACAAAAAAGACCCTATGCGTTATGGTATGACGCACGAGGAAACGTTTGTAAATATGTGCAAAGGGAAATTGTACGACCCGCGTGAATCCTACGAGTCTGCATTTCAGCAGTATCAGTCGTATATTATGACCGTGTTCCACAAGGTCAATCTAAATATGCAGTACCCAGTTACAGTAACATTCGATAACTTGCGGTCAGCATTTTTGTCAGAATACGGAATCCGCGACATGATGGGGATGAAAATGCAGTCAGCCGTGTCCGGCGCGAACTGGGATGAATACAACGCTATGAAAGGTATGATTGACACTGGATATACACAACAGATTTTACCGGCTGTTACTGTTCCGGCTGTTGTGGATGAAGCGTCCGCTAAGAGAATGCTTGCAGAGGTAAAATCCGCAGTGGATGAATTTAAATTCCCGAACCCGGCGAACAACATCGCGGGTGCGACTTCTACATCTGAACCGTACAGTCTCATCTTCATCACAACACCGAAAGTTAACGCGCAGATTAGTGTTGACGCACTGGCTTATGCATTCCATCTTGACAAAGCACAGGTGGATGTTAGAACCGTAATTGTTGACAAGTTCGCGAACTCAGCGATTCAGGGTGTGTTGATGGATATTAGATTTTTCAATGTAAGAGATCAGTTCCGTGAAATGAGCGATCAGCGACTCGCAAATGTTCTTGCATGGAATTATTTTTACACTATGGTGGAAATGATTAGTGCGTCACCGTTCTACCCGATCAGAGTGTTCACCACAGATCAGGTAGCTACAGAGTCATTAACTATTTCTGCGACAGATGGAACGTACACACCGGGTACAGTGGTCAATATTCCGGCAACCGTGTCAGGTGGGACAGGTGCATACCATCAGAAACTTTTGAGTTATAGTGTTTCAGGTGCAACATCGAAAGACACATATATCTTGCCAGGTACAGATCAGTTATACGTTGGTTCAGATGAAACATCAGCAAAACTTGTTGTTGAGATTGTTTACAGACCGGACGAGTCAGTGAAAACAACCGTAAATTTTACGAAAGCGGGTTAGTGTCAAACACAGTTAAGTTGGAAAAAACTTTTATTTGGGGGTGAGTAAACATGATTCCAATGCCCATACAGGCGAATGTTGTGCCACGTGCACCACAAACACAACTAAGACTATATAGAGGTGTTCCATGGGATAATTCGTATAATCACGTCAGATTGTACAACTCAACACAGGACTTGTTAAATCATCTTGAAAACTGGAGAGTTAACCTCTCCAGTGAGTTAGATGAAATGTCACCGATTCGAGTTGGGTCACTTGACGTGAAAGTTCCATTCACTGAAATGTCTGCGCTTGATCTTAACTATTTAGCGTTCAACAACTATGGGTTACATGATGAATGGGTATTCTGCTTCATTACATCAATAGAGTGGAGATCAGAGCGTACAACTAGAATCATATTTGAACTGGATGTTTTTCAATGTAACTGGTATAAGCTGAAAGTGAAGCCGTGCTTTATCGAATGGCAACATATTTCAAAAAGTCAGGACAGAATCGGGGCAAATCAGATCCCCGTAAATCTTGAAACAGGAGAGTCTGTAGTGGCAAATTCCTATCTATATCCGTTGTACAATATGGACATATGTGTCTATGTTTCAGAGGGGACAACAGGTGAACCTTTTGACGGTTCAGTAGTTAACGGAATATATCGAACAGGATCGTTGGGTCATTACAGTGTCAAAGACGTGGAAACCGTAAACAACCTAATCAAACAATACACGGAAGAGGGTATTGTTGACGATATTATGGCTATATTCATGGCTCCTCAAATATGCATTAACGCGATAAAGGGTGATGACTCAAACCGGGCAGAGTTCAAGTTACCGTTAAACAAAGGTGATATTTTCGGTGGTTATATTCCACGCAACAACAAGTTATATAGCTACCCATTTTGTTACGCTATGGTGGATAATAACGAGGGTCAGGCAAATATCTATAAGTTTGAATTATCGAACAATGCCGATCACAGTATTGACTTTGAGATAGTTGGTGCAATGTGTACCTTACCACAGGTGTTAGTGTCTCCGTCAAACTATAAGGGCGTGAACCGTTTATTTTCTGAATCATTAGTGATATCAGGATTTCCACAATGTGCTTTCCAGTCTGACACATTCAAAGCTTGGGTTGCTCAGAATAAGGGCGCACTGGCTGTTCAAGCTACATCTATTGTGGCTGATTCCTTGCAAGCACCTGTTGGTGCTGTAACAGCTGTCGCTACAGGTGGAGCAAGTGCTGTATTAGGTGGGATGCAAGCCGCATCATCCTCAGTCAGTGCAATCCAAGGCACTATGTCGTTATTGGCACAATTAAGAGACAAGTCTGTTGTCCCGGCATCTGTTCACGGGAAAGCACTTTCTGAAAATGTCAATGTTGCTTGTGCTCTAACGGGGTTCACTTTCTACGTTATGTCGTGTCAGGAAGAATTTGCAAGGGTGATTGACTCATTCTTTGATGTGTACGGATATCCAATCAATAGAGTCGCAACACCAAGCATACACAGTCGATCAACATGGAATTACGTGAAAACAGCCGGGTGTGGTTTCACAGGTGCGGTTGACTTGGCGCAGTTACAACAGATTAGATCTATTTTCAACCGTGGTGTTACACTGTGGCATACAGATGATATCGGAAACTATTCACTGCCAAACAATTAGAAAAGAGGTGATATTATGGGTACAGTGAAAAACCCTTACCGGGTATACGAAAAGAACATAAATCAACCGTGTAGCGAGCGAGACATCACTGAATTCTACTTTTTTAACAGTATCATGAACTTGTTTATTAATCGGTTCAAATACACAGGATTACCCGAATCAATTGAACCATTCTTTATAGAACGCGTTATGTTTTTTCACGGGTTGGGGTCGTTCATTTATGATGATGTAGCAGACGCTTTTGCCTTTATGAAAGTGAATTTGTCCGGGATGTATGATATATACAACGTGCCACAGGATAGATGGGCGTATGCTAACAATGGATACGTGAAAGAATACGGAAAAGATAACTCTGTAATCATGTGGGATTCAGCGACCGCATTTCCATATTATTATACGGCTTGTCTGTACGCAAAAACTATGGCAGATGTGTGGCGTACACGTGACATTAACATGTTTAGTCAACGTACACCTGTTGCGATTGCTTCATCCGATGACGAGAAATTGAGTTATCAGGTGCTCGGTGACGAATACTCCAACTATGTTCCGGTGATTAAAATTAGCGACACAATTAATATTAAGAATTTACAAGCTATCACATTAGGCGCGCCTTATGTTATTGACAAGTTGGAAGATGAACTTACAGTGTTGTGGGGTCGTGTACTAACTGATCTTGGTTATGAATCGAACCCGTCTGAAAAAAGAGAAAGACTGATATCCGATGAAGTTGCCGGGAACAACGGTCACACAGAGGGTAATCGAAATCTAGCACTTGCGCTGAGAAAACGCGCAGTTGACGCTTGCAACAAATTATTCGGATGGAACGCGAAAGTAGAATTTAGATCGAATCTACCAACGCCAGTAAATGCCCCGGGTCAGTTTACGCCAAACATTAACAGAAAGGGTGATGTTATTGAGTAAGTATACCACAACTATATACAATATACTCCAAAACATTGTACCAAACTCGGAGAGCCTATCACCGGATGAACTGGTTGAGAATGGTGTAAACGCTTTTTTCGACTTCTCATTTCCTTGGTATAACAACACAGGTGATGGAAAATCTGAGTTTATGAGCGCATACTTAACAAGGTATTTGAATAATGAAATAGGGCAAGAAACGTTAGGAATGCACAAACAATTTTTTAAAGGTTTGATGTGTGAAAGCATGGAAGAAATGAGTCAAAAATATAGATTGCTTGGTGGTATGCCTAACGTTGCGGGAGAAAGGTTGGTGAAACACAATGAAAACATAAACGACACAGAGACAAGTAACACAGATGTGAAGCAAGATGCAGTATCTACAGATACTTCAAATCAGAAACAAAACTCGCAGTCTATTCATTCAGACAACCCACAGGTCACAATTAGTACAAATGACTATGCATCTGAAATGGATAGAGGCGAAGCGACCACAAACAACACCATAAACACAACAAGTAACTCATCAGGGAAAAATAACAGTAACCGTGTAGGAAACACAATCAGGACACTCTCTGAAAATGAAACAGACACACGCAATAGTGAAAAATATTTTAAAGCAATTTCTGAGGGTACGTATTTAATCAACACAATACTGTTAAAACGCTGTAGAAGATTGTTTATGCAAGTATGGTAAAAGTGAGGTGATAATATGCAAATAACACCATTAATTAAATTGAATTGTTGTAATCTACCGTCAGTGTATAACGACAAACAGTCGTACTATGAGGTGTTATGCTATCTCGAAAATAAGATAAATGAATGCATTTCAGCTATCAATGACTATACGGATGCATACAAAGATTACACGGACACGCAAATCGCTCAATTAAAAGCAACACTTGAAAATGAGATACATTCCCTTGAAGAGTATGTGAACACACAAGTTGCTGACTTTAAAGAATATGTTGACGGAAAAATTACTATTGTTGAATCTGATTACAACGAAAAAATAACAAAACTTGAAGTATCAATAAATAAGAAAATAAATGATATTTCGAATTCATTGACAGAATTGACAAAAACCGTGTACCGTCTAAACGCTGAAACGTATTCATACATCAATCAGCAAATTGATAGATTAATTGATTATATTGACAAGTACGTCTGCGAGAATATACAGTGTTATAATCCTGTCACAGGACAATATAACAGCATATGTAAAATTCTTGGTGATATTTATGACTCAGCGAGATATTGTGGAATAACTTGCAATGAATTTGACGGTTTGGAGCTGAGCTGTAATGGTTTTGAAGCGCTAAGCATGATGGCACACGATTTTGATTTATACGCCGGATGCAAATTAATCCCATCAAGTCAGTTATACATGTTCTCACCGTTAACAGGTGAATACGTATTCTATCAAGATGTGATTTATCAGTTGGCTGAATTACACAGCAACGCACCAATTACAGTTAACGAGTTTGATGCCCTAAAATCACTAACGTGTAATTCCTTTGTAGGTTACAATATGACGGCGTACACGTTTGACAACAGAGCAAAAGATATATTAATGTAAGGAGATTATTATTATGAGTAGCACAAACAAAACAACAAACTATAATTTATCACAGTATATCGGAACGGACAAACCTACATACCTTGGCGACTACAACGGTGATATGTTGAAAATCGACACACAGATGAAAGCGAACGCGGATTCAGCGTCCAACGCCACTAGTTCGGCGGGTACGGCTCAGGCTGTCGCAGAGAAAGCGTCGAAAGACGTACAGGCTTTAAATGACTCTCTGACAGCTAACAGTGAAGATATTGCCAGTTTAAAAGCAAAAAACGCACAACAGGACGTATCTATTCAGAATGCGACAAACTCGGCAAGCTCAGCACTGAACAAAGCAAATCAGAATGAGCAGAATATTACAGACATTAACACACGTAATCAGTGGATTTATGGGACTAACATTCACAACACAGGACTCGCTAACTATACATCAGGTTCATGGAACTGTTCATATAACAAGTTTTCAGGATTGTTAACCATTGACGGACAGCTCGAATTTTCTCAGGGATCAACTATTTCCAATACAACAAGAATCGCTACAATCCCTAGTAATATTATGGAAATGATTAGATTATCAGGAGATAAAACAATTTGGAATGCTTTATTTGTGACAAGAGCGGACTATTCACTGGAAGTTAACAACCTGTTCTTGGATCAGACCGGAAAGATCACTTCAAAAGCAACGTTAAACAATGAAACGTATATTGATATTAATATTACGCTTAACACTTCAAATTGGTCGTTATAAACGCAATCACACTGTAAATGCTATATACGGATGCCACATCACGCGGTG
>ERZ827181.2620-NODE-2620-length-15024-cov-3.845147_pt1 | contig 15024 bp, 12 predicted proteins | sample MGYA00519778_ERZ827181 | MGnify/ENA primary metagenome ERZ827181 (study PRJEB31778, sample SAMEA3449273) | human gut metagenome | biome: human gut; feature: human-associated habitat; material: faeces | place: United Kingdom | collected 2010/2012 ...
GCCTGTTACTGCCGCAAGCGGGTACAGCAGCCGGAGGGAGGAAACGATACGCCTGCAAGAGCGCCCGCCTTTACTTTTTTATTTATACTGTTGACAAATCAAGAACTCTGCGGTATACTGGCAACTATTGTTGAGCAATCATGCAATGGTAGAAAGGGAAAGCAAAGTTAAAACGAAAGGAAACACGAAAAAGAAACTTCTAATCGCAGCGGGCGTAGTGGTCGTTGCGTTGGCTGCGGCGCTGGTATTTATCAGTAATTATCTGGTCAATTATGCGATTGGCCGCAGCGGCAACGGTGGTGACCGAGAGGTGGCACTGGAGGTGGATGCACCGGCGGACAGTGTTGAGGCGGTCATGGAGGACAACCGCGCGGCATATAAAAGTAAGATCGATACTTTCACGAAGGAACACCCTGGCCGGGATGTGACCCTGACCGCGGACGACGGCCTGACCTTGCACGGCGTTTACTACGCCAATGCAGAGACCGCTGACACGCACCATTGGGCCCTTGTACTGCACGGATACCGCGGTGACTACACAGGCGCGCTGCAGTTGGCAGCGCCCTATTATGAAGCTGGCTATCAGGTGATCGCACCCGACCTGCGGGCCTGCGGCGAGAGCGAGGGCGACTATGTAGGCATGGGGTGGCTGGACCGCAAGGACATACTGCGCTGGATCGATTTCATCCTTGCGGACGACCCGCAGGCAAAAATTGTTATCCACGGCATCTCAATGGGAGCGGCTACAACGATGATGACGGCAGGGGAGAGCACACCCGACAATGTGAAAGCCTTCGTGGAGGACTGCGGCTACACCAGCGTGTGGGATATTTTTTCCAGTGAGCTGAAACTGCGGTTCGGCCTGCCGGAGTTCCCAATTCTGTATACCGCCAGCGCCACGGCAAGAGCCAAAGCGGGCTATGGCTTTAAGGAAGCATCCGCCCTGCAGCAGGTGCAGAACTGTGAAAAGCCGATGCTGTTCATCCACGGCACCGCGGATGATTTTATCCCCTATGAGATGATGGGTACCCTGTATAACGCCAAACCCGGCACCAACAAGGCCACTCTGACCGCCGAGGGCGCAGGCCACGGCGAGGCGATGGATGTTCTGGGTGATACCTATTGGAATACCGTGTTTGACTTTGAAGGCCAGTACATGGCCGGCTGAGCGTTTGCCAAAAATAACAAAAAGGCCGTTGTGCAGTTTGGTTTGCACAACGGCCTTTGAATTATAATTTGAACGATGAAAGGGAAAGCCTGAAAAATCAGAACTTGAAGCTGTCCTTCAGGGTGACGATGCGGTTGTAAACGTGGGGGTTCTTGCTGTCCGGCGTAAAGTAACCGGTGCGCACGAACTGGAACCGCTCGCCGGGCTTGGCATCGGCCAGGCTCTCTTCCAGCTTGGCGTGGTCAATGACCTGCACGCTGTCGGGGTTCAGGTAATCCTTGAAGTCAGCGCCATCGGGAATGCCGTTCATGTTGGCTTCGGTAAACAGCTTGTCGTACAGGTGGATCTCAGCGTCCACGCAGTGCTCGCAGCTGACCCAATGGATGGTGCCGCGCACCTTGCGGCCATCGGCGGGGTTGCCGTTGCGGGTTTCCAGGTCGGCTTCGGCATGGATGGTCACCACATTACCGGCTTCGTCCTTGTCCACGCCGGTACAGCGCACCAGGTAAGCGCCCATCAGGCGGACTTCGCTGCCCAGGGTCAGGCGCTTGAACTTCGGCGGGGGAACCTCAAAAAAGTCGCTCTTGTCGATCCAGACTTCCTTGGTAAAGGCAACCGGGCGGGTGGTGGTGTCGTTGGCATCGCGGTTGGGGTTATTGGGCAGGTCAAAATACTCAACCTGGTCAGCCGGGTAGTTGTCGATCACCAGCTTGACCGGCTCCAGAACGGCAACGCGGCGGGCGGCGTTCAGCTCCAGCTCGGCGCGCAGCACGGCCTCCAGCTGGCGCATATCCACGAGGTTGTCAGCCTTGGAGATGCCGGCCTCTTTCACGAAGGTGAAGATGCTCGTCGGCGTGTAGCCGCGGCGGCGCAGGCCGGACAGGGTCGGCATACGGGGGTCGTCCCAGCCGTCCACGATGTTCTTCTCGACCAGCTCGCGCAGGAAACGCTTGCTCATGACGGTGTTCGTCACGTTCAGGCGGGCAAACTCGCGCTGCTTCGGGAATTCTTTGCCGAACAGGTTCGTGATGACCCACTCATACAGCGGGCGGTGGTTCTCAAACTCAAGGCTGCACAGGCTGAAGGTGATGCCCTCAATGGCGTCCTGAATGGGGTGGGCAAAGTCATACAGGGGGTAGATGCACCACTTATCGCCCTGGCGGTGGTGGGAAACATGCTTGATGCGGTAAATCGCCGGGTCACGCAGGTTCATGTTGGGGCTGGCCAGGTCGATTTTGGCGCGCAGGGTCTTTTCGCCATCGGCAAACTCGCCCGCGCGCATCCGGCGGAACAGGTCGAGGTTTTCTTCCGGGGTGCGGTCGCGGTAGGGGGAAGGACGGCTGGGCTTACCGGCATCGTTGCCGCGGTATTCCTGCATCTCCTCGCGGGTCAGGTCATCCACATAGGCTTTGCCTTCCTGAATGAGCTTTTCGGCGTATTCATAGCACTTTTCAAAGTAATCGCTGCCGTAAAAAATGCCGCCGTTGGGGGTGGCACCCAGCCATTCCAGATCTTTCAGGATGCTCTGCACATACTCGTCGCCTTCGCGGGCAGGGTTGGTATCGTCAAAGCGCAGGTTAAACTTACCGCCATAGGTTTTGGCGGTCATGTAGTTGATGTAAATGGCCTTGGCGGAACCAATGTGCAGGTAGCCGTTCGGCTCCGGCGGAAAACGGGTATGGATCTCCTTGACCTTGCCCTCGGCAAGATCCGCGTCAATGATCTCAGTCAAAAAATTGGAAAACTTTTCGTCAGCCATGTATTCCACTCCAATAAAATATTGTAGATTGTAATATTGTCGATTTTCTTATTTTACAATAAGCGGCAGGGTTTTGCAATATGGGGAACAGGGGCAAAATGCAGAATTGAACGTGCAAAACCGCTTTTTAAGCAAAAAAACGCTTAGCGATAGTCAATGGCAAGGGTGGGCAGACCGTTCAGGGTAAGGTCTGCAATGTTGCCATCCTTGAATTCATAGTAGCCCTGCGCGGCGATCATCGCGCCGTTGTCGCCGCAGTATTTCAGTTCCGGCAGATACACTTTCGCGCCGAGCTTCTGGGCACCATCGTTCACCAGCTGGCGCAGACGGCCATTGGCCGCAACGCCGCCCGCCAGGCAGATGGTTTTGGCGTTGGTATCCGCTGCGGCGGCCAGCAGCTTTTTGGCCAGGATCTGTGCAATGCGCTCCTGGAAGCTGGCGGCCATATCGGCCACGCGCACTTCCTCACCGCGCTGCTGGGCGTTGTGAACCTCGTTGACAACGGCAGTCTTTAAGCCGGAAAAGCTCACGTTGTATTTACCCTCCACATGCGGGGTGGGCAGCTTGTAATAGTGCGGGTCGCCGGTTTTGGCGGCCTGCGAAACGCTGGGCCCGCCGGGATAGGGCAGCCCCAGGGTGCGGGCAACTTTATCAAACGCTTCGCCCGCGGCGTCATCCACCGTGCGGCCCAGAACATGGTACTTGCACCAGTCCTCTACCTGCACAATATGGCTGTGGCCGCCGCTGGCCACCAGGCAGAGAAATGGCGGCTCCAGCTGTGGGTGGGTCAGATAGTTGGCTGCAATGTGCCCGCGCAGGTGATGTACCGGCACCAGCGGCTTGCCCGCGCCGTAAGCCAGGCCCTTGGCAAAGTTGACCCCCACCAGCACGGCCCCAATCAGGCCGGGGGCAAAGGTGACGGCCACCGCGTCCACATCCGCAATGGTCATGTTGGCATCCTGCAAAGCCTGCTGCACCGTTGCGCTGATGTATTCCGCATGGCGGCGGCTGGCAATTTCCGGCACAACACCGCCGTAAAGCGCCTGTTCTTTGACGCTGGTAGAAATAACGTTGGAAATTAAATGTTTTCCATCCTCCACAATCGCAGCCGCCGTCTCATCGCAGCTCGATTCGATGCCTAAAATATACATTGTATACCCCCGTATGAAGTTAGGAGTTAGGAGGGAGGAGTTAATAGGAACGAAAAGATTTTAGCAACCTTTTATTTTGATCTGTAGGGAACGGTCTTGACCGTTCCGAAACCTTGCTACAGATGCCATGACGGGATTTGCAGCAATGTTGGCGGGAGCATTGCAATTTCTCATTGCTCATTGCTAATTCCTAATTAACTCCTAACTCCTACTTCCTACCTCCTACCTGTTAATGTGCTTCCAGCCAGGTCTTGCCGGTGCCGACTTCGGCGGTGAGGGGGACGGAATAGGATACCACCTGCTCCATCTCCTCTTTCAGAATACGCTTGACCTGTTCCACTTCGTTTTCCGGCGCTTCCACGATCAGTTCATCGTGTACCTGCAATAGCAGGCGGGCCTGCAGTTTTTCGTCCCGCAGGCGCTGCCAGACATGCACCATGGCCAGCTTAATGATATCCGCCGCGGTGCCCTGGATGGGTGTGTTACGGGCCATGCGCTCGCCGGAGCTGCGCACCTGGAAGTTGGAGCTTGCCAGCTCCGGCAGCGGGCGGCGGCGGCCAAACAGCGTTTCTACATAGCCCTTCTCTTTGGCGTGTTCAATGCAGTTCTGCATGTAGCCGTCCACTTTCGGGAAGGTATTCAGATACGTTTTCAAGAAAGTATCTGCCTCCTTGACCGAAATGCCGAGGTCCTTGCCCAGAGAGAACGCTCCCTTGCCGTACATGATGCCAAAGTTGATGGCCTTGGCGGAGGTGCGCAGCTCATGGGTGACATCCGATTCCGGGATGTGGTAGATCTTGGCCGCGGTGGCGCGGTGAATGTCTGCCCCGGACAAAAACGCCTGCTGCATGGCTTCATCGCCTGTAATGTGGGCCAGAATGCGCAGTTCGATCTGGGAATAGTCGGCGTCCACCAGCGTTTCGCCGGGGGCGGCCACAAAGTAGCCGCGCAGGCGGCTGCCCAGCTCGGTGCGGATGGGAATGTTCTGCAAATTCGGCTCAGTGGAGCTGATGCGTCCCGTGCGGGCTTCGGTCTGGATAAAGGTGGAATGGATGCGTCCGTCCGGCCCCAGGGCTTTCAGCAGGCCCTCCACATAGGTGGAAAGCAGCTTGGAATAGGTGCGGTACTTCAAAATATCATCCACCGCCGGGCTGTAGGCGCGCAGGCTTTCCAGCGTTTCGGCATAGGTAAAGCAGAACGCTTCATCCTGTGCCACGGCAATGCGCACGGTGGGGGCTGCGGCCTGAACCGCAGGGGCCATTGGGGCCGGGCGGTCAAACAGGGCCAGCAGCCGCGGCCAGTCGATATTTTTTTGCGCGGCGGCGGTCAAAATCTGAATTTTTTGCTGCAAATCAGCAATTTCGCCCGCGGTTTTCAGCCCCAGGTGGCGGCTTTCGATGGCGGCATCCTGCATGGGGGGCAGAAAGCCCACCACCGGCAGGCCGGTTTCCCGTTCCAGCATGGGGGCCAGCAGCTTGTACAGCATCTCGGTGCAGTCGTTCAGCAGAACGCCCGCAATGTGGTGCGGCGTGCGGAACGCTTTTAAGCCTTGCAGCTGGGCGGCCAGCGTTAAACTGGCCCCCTTGGGGCGCACCACCAGCAGCACCGGCAAGTCCAGCACATCGGCGGTGTGCCAGGCGCTGGCGGCAGCGCTCACGCCGCCAAGGCCGTCATAATAGCCCATGGCACCCTCACACACCGCGCTGCCATGGCCCGCCGCGCCGCTGGTGTACAGCCGCCGCACGGTCTGCGGGGTGGAGAAAAACAGGTCCAGATTGTGGCTGGGCACCCCCAGCACGGCGCGGTGAAACATGGGGTCAATGTAATCCGGCCCGCACTTGAACGCGCAGGGCTCCAGCCCGCGGGCTTTCAGGGCGGAAAGCAGGGCGCAGGCGGCGGTGGTTTTTCCGCTGCCGGAACTGGGCGCGGCCAAAAGCAGCTGCAGCATTCTCATTCCCTCACGATCAAAAATACCGGGTTGTTGGCCATCATCAGGTGCAGGCTGCCTGCCGCCTTGCTGCGGCTTACGGCAATCTGGGTCACCTGTGCGGCCAGCCCGTGGGCGGCCAGGGCGGCAATACTCTGCTGCAAGGTTTCCAGCGCAATGGCGGCGATGCAGAGCCGGGTCTGCGGGTTGGCGGCCAGGGCGGCATCTACAATGGCCTGCATATTGCCCTTGCTGCCGCCGATGAAAACAGCATCCGGCGCGGGCAGATTTTGCAGCGCTTCAGGGGCTTTGCCCGCGATCAGCGTTAAGTTACTGGCGGCAAATTTGGCCTGGTTCTGGCGAACCAGCGCGCAGGCATCAGCATCACATTCCACCGCGTACACCTGACCCATGGGGGCGGCCAGCGCCATTTCCACGCTCACGCTGCCCGTTCCGGCACCGACATCCCACAGGGTATCAGTAGGGGCAACGGCCAGCTTGGCCAGCGCGGCGGCGCGCACCTCCTGCTTGGTCATCGGCGTTTTGCCGCGGATGAAGGCTTCATCCGGCAGGCCGGGCACGCGGGGCTGCGGTTTGGGGCAGGGCTCCACCAGCAGCACGCTGAGCGGCGCAAAGCTGCCGCCCGCCAGCGTTTGCACCGTATCGGTGATGACCTTTTGCTGCGGGGTGCCAAGGTTCTCACCAACCGTGGCCTGCACCGCGCCAAAGCCTGCGGCGGCTAGAATCTCACACAGCGCGGCGGGGCTGGTATTGCGCCCGCCCGTCAAAAAAAAGGTCGGGCGGTCGCTCCGGCACTCTGCCGCAGGGGCGCAGGCACATCCGTGGGCGCTGACAAGGTGCCAGTTCTGCCACGGCCTGCCCAGCGCCGCGGCCAACAGCTGTACGCTGGAAACCCCCGGCAGCACCGTTACTTCCGCCCCCTGTGCCCGCAGCTTGGGCACCAGCGCTGCAGCACCGGAATAAAAGCCGGTATCCCCGCTGTAAACCAGCGCGGCGGTCTGGCAGAGCTCCGCTTGCAGGCAGGCCAGCACTTCTTCCGGCAGGTAAATTGGCTTGCGGTTGGGGGTACAGCCATCCGGCAGGTTTTGCAGCAGCCGCTTTGCCCCCAGAATCAGCCCTGCCGTTTGCAGGGCCTGCAAGCCCTGGGCAGTCAAACTGCCGGGCAGCCCGCTGCCCATGCCAACCAATGTAATCTTCATAACAGCTCCCTGCATCGTTGCAAAATTTCTTCGGCGGTCTCGCCGCATTCCTCCGGGCGGCGCAGTACAACCAGCACAGCCCCGCTTTGGGCGGCAGCCTGGGCTTTTTCGGCAAAGCCGCCCGCGCTGCCGCCGTCCTTGGTGACAAGGTAACGGATGTGGAACTGCTGCATCAGTGCAAGGTTCAGTTCCAGCGTAAAGGGCCCCTGCATGGCAATGATGTTGCGGTGCGGGATGCCCGCGCCCTCGCACGCCGTAATGCCCGCCACGGTGGGCAGCACCCGCGGGTACAGGCGGGCGGAATCCAGCCCGGCAAAGGCCGCAAGCTCCTTGGCGCCGGTGGTGAGCAGAACATTGCCCTGCGTTGCGGCTAAATACTGCGCGGCCTGGGCGGCGCTGCCCAGCACCACACTGCCCGCGGGCAAGGTGCTGGCGGCGCGCAGCAGGCGGTGGTACTCTACCCCGGCTGCGTTGGCGGCGGCGCGGATGTTTTTGGTGGCTTCCACCGCGTAAGGGTGGGTGGCATCCACACAAAGGGCTGCGCCCTGCAAAAGCTCCGCCATGGCGCCGGGCAGCAGGCGGCCGGAATGTACGGTAATGCCGGGGGCCTGGCCCTGTTCCTCGGCCCCCAGGTCGGTTGCTACGCTGACGGTAACGGCAATGCCCAACGCGGCAGCGGCGCGGGAGAAATCCCGCCCTTCGGTAGTGCCGCTGAACACAACGATCCTCATACCCCGTGGTACCCCCGCGGCGTTACCATCCACCCGCTGACCTGGTGGGTGGCGCTGTTGCCGATGAACACCGTGGTGAACATATCCACGGTGGTGTGTTCCAGCTCGGCCAGTGTCATCTGGCTGCTCTGCTGGCCGGTGCGGCCAATGCTGCGTATCACACCGCAAAGGGTACCCGCCCCCTTGCCGTTTTGCAACAGGATGCGAACCGCCTTTTGCAGGTAATCCGGCCGCCCTTTGGAGGAGGGATTGTACAGCGCCACGCAGAAATCCCCCATGGCGGCGCAGGCCAGCCGCTTTTCGATCATCTCCCACGGAGTCAGCCGGTCCGAAAGGGAGATCACGCAGAAATCATGGGCCAGCGGTGCGCCCAGCACGGCGGCACCGCTTAATGCGGCGGTCAGGCCGGGAACGACCTCCACTTCCACATCGGGGTATTCCGCCGCCAGCTCCAGCAGCGGGCTGGCCATGCCGTACACCCCGGCGTCGCCGGAGCAGACAAGCGCCACCGTTTTGCCGGTCTGGGCCGTTTGCAGCGCCCAGCGGCAGCGGTCAATTTCTCTGGTCATACCGGTGGCATAGGTTTCTTTTTCCGGGTACAGGGGGCGCACAAGGTCGATGTAAACGGTGTAACCGCACAGCACATCAGCCTCTTGCAACGCATGGCGGGCCTGCGCGGTCAAAAACTGGGCATCGCCAGGGCCAAGGCCCACAACGGATACAAGGTTACGCTTCATCGGTTTTCCATCTCCAATCCGGGGCAAAGGGGCGCACGGCAGCGGCAAAGGTCACGCCGGTATGCGCATATTTGGGCAGCAGCAGCGTGCCGCCGGAAGCCAGCACGGCGGCGCGCTCGCAGACGTTATCCACACCCGTTACTCCCTGCACAAAGCGGGAGGCGCTGAAAGTTCCGGGCACAGCGCGCAGCTGGGCGGCGGAAGAAAAGCTGACCGGCCAGCCGTGGCTGCGGCAGAACTCCAGCAGGCCGGGTTCGTTCTGTTTCAGATCAATGCTGGCGGCGGCGGTAATTCCGACCGGGGCCAAATTTGTATCGGCGCAGAACGCTGCAAACGCGGCTTCCAGCTGGGCGGCGGTGGTACCGCGCTTGCAGCCAACGCCCAGCACGCCAATGCGGGGGATCAGATGCAAAGCGTTCCCCTGCGGGGTCATTGTCAGGGCAAAATCAGCGCCAGACGGTTCTTCGGCTTCCGCCACACCGGCGGGCGGGGTGCCCGCAATGGCCCAGGGGGAAGCATACCGCACCGTTTTGCCGGCCAGCAGTGCCCCGCTGACGAATTTAATGCGCGGGGTTTCCCACACAGCGCAGTTTTGTTTTTTGGCCCACTCATCCACGGCAAACAGGCCGTTGGCATCGGTCGCCGTGGTGATCACCGGCACCGCACCACAGGCGGCAGCCAGCCGGCAGGCCAGGTCATTTGCGCCGCCCAGATGGCCGGAGAGCAGCGGCACCGCAAAGCGGCCGCATTCATCCAGCACCACAACGGCGGGGTCGGTGGCCTTGCTTTGGCAGTGGGGCGCAATGGCCCGCACCGCAATGCCCGCCGCCCCCACAAACACCAGGGCATCCGCCGCGGCAAACTGCTGGGCCGTCCACCCGGCCAGCGTCACCCCGCCCAGCCCGCAGCGGCTGACGGAGCCGGGGCAGGTTTGGGCCAGCTGCTGCGCCAGCGCCAGCCCCTTGGCCGTAAAGGCAAGATACGCACAGTTCACGGTTTGGTCCCCTCGCGGTATTCGGTGGTAAAGGCGGGGTCGTACAGTTTGCTGCGGGCATAGCAGCGGCCAAGGAAATCCCCCACCACGATCAAGGCCGTTTTGGTAATGCCCGCCTGCTTGGTGCTTTGGGCCAGGGTGCCAACGGTGCAGCGCACGGTTTTCTGCTCCGGCCAGGTGGCCTTGTACACCACGGCGGCGGGGGTGCTTGCGGTGTATGCCCCCTGCAGCAGTGCTTCCTGCACTTTATCAATTAAGCCGATGGAGAGAAAAATCACCATGGTAGCGCCGTGGCTGGCCAGGCTGGCGAGCTTTTCCTTTTCCGGCACGGGGGTGCGGCCCTCCATGCGGGTAATGATGACCGTCTGGCTGACGGCGGGCAGCGTGTACTCGGCGTTCAGCGCGGCGGCGGCACCGCAAAAGCTGGAAACACCGGGCGTATCATCGTAAGCAATGCCGTCGGCGTCCAGCGCGTCCATCTGCTCCCGGATGGCCCCGTACAAACAGGGGTCCCCGGTGTGCAGCCGCACAGTGGTTTTGTGTTCGGCTTCCATTTGGCGCATCACGGCAAGCACCTGTTCCAATGTCATTTCAGCACTGTTATAAATGGCGCAGCCGGCTTTGGCCAGCCCCAGCAACGCCGGGTTGACCAGGCTGCCCGCATAAATAATGCAGTCCGCCGTTTGCAGCAGCGCCGCACCGCGCCGGGTGATCAGATCCGGTGCGCCGGGGCCCGCGCCCACAAAATGTACCATACCTCATTGCTCCTTTTTCTGCCAGCTTTGCAGCAGCTGGGCAGCGGTCTCAGTCTGGCCCAGCGGCCCGGCCTGGTTGGAAAACAGTACAGCCCCCACCCGGAACGCCCCCGCCACGCGGCGGTCCAGATGCAGCTGGATGGCCTGCAATAGGCTTTCGAGCACCGGCTCCCGCAGGTTTTCGGCATCCAGAATGTCCAGGCAGGCGTCCGTTGTGGCGGCGTCCATCAGGGCACGGCAGGTGGCCTGGCTGGCCCCGCAGAGCGCCGCATGGGTGCAGAACAGTTCGGTGCGGCAATCCGCCATGCGGGAATGGGTGTTCATAATGCCGCCCGCCAGCTTGACCAGCTTGCCGATGTGCCCCACCAGCAATACCTCTGCAAACTGCTCCGCAGCGGCCATATCCAGCGCATCCCCCATAAAGTTGGAGCACTTAACCACCGGGATGCTGCTGTATTCCGGCAGGTTTTGGGCCAGGTAGTCCAGCCCATAGTTGCCGGGGGCCAGGATCAGCCGCTTGGGGCTTTGCTCCCGCAGGGCGGCCTGGTGGATCTCCAGCTGCACGGTATCCAGGATGGCCTGCTGGCTCATGGGCTCCACAATGCCGCTGGTGCCCAGGACGGAAAGCCCGCCTTCCACCCCGATGTGGGGGTTAAAGGTGCGTTTGGCGGCTTCCTCGCCCCCCTCGATCGAGATCATTACGTCAAAGCCGCCGTCATACCCGGCTGCTTCAGCCTCCGCGTGCAGGGCATCGGTGATCATCCGGCGCGGCACATGGTTGATAGCCGCCTGCCCCACCGGCTGGTCCAGGCCGGGCTTCGTCACACGGCCCACACCGGGGCCGCCGTCAATCGTGACCTGGCCGGGGGCATCCGGCAGCAGGGTGATGTCGGCTATGACCGGCAGGCCGGTGGTAACGTCCACATCGTCCCCGCCGTCCTTGCGGATGGCGCACTGGGCGCCGGCGGCTGTTTTGCGGCAGTAGATGGGCGCAACTTCCACCACAATGCCTTTTGGGGTGCGCAGGCCGACGGATTCCGGCGCTTTACCGGTCAGCAGCAGGCGGGCGGCTCCGGCAGCGCCAAGGGCGGCGCAGGTGCCGGTGGTGTAGCCGCAGCGCAGCAGCTTTTGCCCGCTGCGGATGTAATGTTCAAACCTGGGCGGCTCCTGTTTGGCGGGTCTCCGTTCGGGTTCACGCTCCGGCTGGGGGCCGTACAGTGCTTCATACTGCTCTTTGGTCAGGCGGTACAGCGTGCGGATGTTCTCTGCGGCAAACGCGTCTTTCGGTGTCATCACGCCGGAAACGCCCTGCGGCGATACGCACACCACGGTATCCGCAATTTTTTGCGCCAGCTCCAGCTCGTGCAGGCTGACAATGACGGCCACCTGTTTTTCCTGTGCCAGCTGGCGCAGGATGGTCAGCAGCTCAATTTTGCCTTTGATGTCCAAAAATGACGTTGGTTCGTCCAGCAGGATAATCTCCGGCTGCTGGCAGACGGCGCGTGCCAGCAGAACGCGCTGGCGCTGGCCGTCGCTGATTTTGGTAAAGTCCCGGTCGGCCAGCTCATCCGCCTGTACCAGATGCAGGGCATCCCGCACCTGCATCCTGTCCTGCTCGGACAGGATGCCCAGCCGTCCGGTGTAGGGGTAGCGCCCGGCAGCGGCCACATCAAAACAGGTGGTCAGCTCGGTGTGGCGGGTGTGGGGCAGCATCAAGGCCATTTTGCGCGCGCGGGCATTGGGGGTGTAGGTTGTCAGGTTTTGGCCCTGCAGCAGCACAGCGCCGCTTTGCGCCGCCAGCTGCCCGGCCAGCGTTTTGAGCAGGGTGGATTTGCCCGCGCCGTTCGGGCCAATGAGTGCCAGCACCTGCCCTTTGGCAGCGCCCAGCGCGATATCCCGGGCAAGGGCAGCTTTGCCGTAGCCGATGGCAAGGGCGTTGGTTTCAACAGAGTACTTCATCGCACATCCTCCCGGTTGCGGCGCAGCAGCAGCCCAATGACCACCGGCGCGCCGAATACAGCGGTGACTGCGCTGATGGAAAGCTCCATGGGCGCAAACAGGCTGCGGGCAATCAAATCACACAGCAGGCAGAACGCTGCCCCGCCCAAGCAGCACCCCGGCAGCACATACAGCGGGCGGGCACTGCCCAGCAGCTGCTTGACAAGGTGCGGCACCGCGATGCCCACAAAGGAGATCGGCCCGGCAAAGGCGGTAACGCAGGCGGCCAGCAGGCTGGAAAGCAGTACCAAAAGCCGGGAAAACCGCCGCACATCCACGCCCACACTGCGGGCGTAGGCTTCGCCCATCTGGTAAGCGGCCATGGGCTTTGCAAGGCAGAAGGCCGCCGCCAGCGCGGGCAGCACCACCAGCGCTGCCGTGCGCACGTTGCCCCACGTCATGCCGGAAAAGCTGCCCTGTGACCAATTGTGCAGGTTGACGATGCTGCTGTCCTGTGCAAAGGCCACCACAAAATCGGTGATGGCAGAGCAGATGTAACCGATCATCACGCCGCAGATTACAAGGATGCTCATGCGCTGCACCCGGCGGGCAGCGGCCAGCACAAAGGCCATGGCCGCCATAGCGCCCGCAAAGGCCGCAAGGATGAGTACGGCAGAGCTTGTCAGTAGGCCGTAGTTCAAAAACAGCACCATCACCAGCGCCACCGCCAGCTTAGCCCCGCTGGAAATGCCCATCACAAAGGGGCCGGCAATGGGGTTTGCAAAAAAGGTCTGCAACAGATAGCCTGCTGCCGAGAGCGCAGCGCCCAGCAACACGGCCATCACCGCGCGGGGCAGGCGCAGCTGTGTGATAATGCCTACGCTCAGCGCGTCTTGTCCGCGTCCGGTCAGGGCTGCAAGCACGGCCTGCGGGGTAAGCGCAACGCTGCCCCAGAACAGGCTCACGGCAAACAGCATCGCCAGCAGCAGGGCAAGGCAGCAATAGGAAAAAACAAGGCGTTTGCGGCTGGTCATAAGCGGCTCCTCAGGTAATTTTGGTCAAAAAATGCAGGATGTCGGGGCTGGCAGTTTCCCCGGTAAAAACAGCGTGGAGGTCCAGCATAAAATCTGCCAGTGCCATGCTCTGCTGGAAAAAGCTGGGCGTCGTGCACCAGATATCTCCGCTTTGCACCGCCTTGCACTCTGCCAGCAACGCGCAGCGGGCAAGCAACTCTTCCTTGGTGGAGATGGTGCCCTCGATGGTACCATTATAAATAAGCACATCGGCATCCTTGACCCCGGCGTAAAGATCCTCCAGCGGGATATTCATGGTGGAAAGGCTGTTGCCGCTGTCGGTAAGGGCCGTAAAAACGTATTCGCCACCGGCCATGCCGATCATCTGCGCCACATAGTCTCCGCTTTTGCGCACAGTGGCAAGGCCGCTGGAAGTAATGGAGAAAAACGCGCAGCGTTTGCCGGTGGAGGGCTGCTCCAGCAGCGGTGCAATGCGCTGCACAGCGTCGTCAAAAATGCGCTCGGCCTCCTCGGTTCTGCCCAGCAGGATGCCGTACAGCTTGACCCATTCCATCCGGGCCAGCGGGTCACTCTCGTAGCTCGAGCGCTCGACGAGGACCGGCACGCCGAATTTTTCAAGCTGCTCCTTCACCTCGGGCGTGTGGTAGATCATTGTGTTCTCGATGGCAAGGCCGCAGTCAGCGGACAGGATCGTCTCGTAATCGGGCGCACTGTACTTGCCCGCGTAGGCGATCTCGCCCTGCTCCATGGCGGTGCGGGCCGCGTCGAGGTACCAGTTTTCGGCCTGCGTGCCGGACAGCGCCACAGCCCCCAGCCCGCCAATGCTGATGATGGGGTCCATCGCGGACGACGACACAAGGTAGATATTTTGGATAGGCTGCTGCAAAACGGTGATGTCTGCGTCCAGATTGGCGGGCGCAGCGGCCCCCTCCGGCACGACGAGATAGCGGCTGCCGTCAATCGTGATGAGGTCATAGCCGCCCGCGCACACATCCACCGTGAACTGCTTCGCATATTCCAGCGGATAGCGGTTTTCTATCGTCAGGGCGTCCGTTTGCGCGGGAGCCTGGGATGCAGCCGCGCACCCTGCCAGCAGCAGAGCGGGCAGGGCAAAAGCTGCCGCGCGCCTCATTCGGCGGCAGCCAGCGTCGCGCTGTCAAAGGTCAGGGTATAGTCGATCTCGTGCGGGGTGCTCATGGCGACGGTGTCCGCCGTGACGGCCAGCGCGGTATCCAGCGCGGCAACGGGGATCTCAAACGTCGAGTTGCCGTCGGTGTTGACGGGCAGGTACTTTTCGCCGTCAACGAGCATATAGTCATAGTTCGGGCTGCTCCAGACGATGGTCGCGGTCATAATGCCGTCGGCCACGGTCAGCGCGGCGGGGCTTTCGACGGTGGCGCGCCCGCTGCCGCCCTCCAGCGTCACAGCGCAGGTGTAGCTGCCGTCGGCGGGGATCTCGACGGCTGCCGCAGCCGCATCCTCTGCCGCAGGCTCGGCATCGGAGATGCTGACCGTATGGTCATACCAGGTGCCCTTGGTGCCCAGGATGGCCAGCTGGAAATCGGCATCGACAGCCGCAACAGGGATGTCAAAGCCGTATACTTCGTCGC
>ERZ827181.2622-NODE-2622-length-15006-cov-10.398769_pt1 | contig 15006 bp, 19 predicted proteins | sample MGYA00519778_ERZ827181 | MGnify/ENA primary metagenome ERZ827181 (study PRJEB31778, sample SAMEA3449273) | human gut metagenome | biome: human gut; feature: human-associated habitat; material: faeces | place: United Kingdom | collected 2010/2012 ...
CCATCATCCTTTCTGACTTATCGCATTATATCAGAAATTATTATGGGTTTTAGGATACTGTAATCCTTTGACATTTTCATGTAATACTTTGCATATTCCTTCTAAACACCAATCTACTTTTACACCGAAATTTAAAATTTCAGCAAAATGTATATAACAATACGAGAATAGCCCATGGCAGATCCACGAGCTTTATCTCCAGTTTGAATCATGGATATGGATAATTCCCTGCTTTTATTTAGTGTAACACCCAACTCACTTCCTATAGTTCCACCATTTGTATAACCACCGGAAACTGAAGCTTTAAAGGAAATATTATAAGAAGTATCTTGAGTGTAATTCAATGATAATTTTGCGCTAGATGTAGAACTACCACCACTCGTGCCATTTCTCCATGCACCACTTTTTAAACTACCTTTGGTATATTGATAACCATATACGGTAACAAAATCAGAAATGCGTTCTTCATTTTCCTCATCAGCTTTAATTTCCGTTTCAAAATAATCAGCTCCACCATCATGAGGCAAATTTTCAGTGTCATAGTTATGAGTCTCAGCAGCAAACGCTGTTGTCGAGCACCCCAAAATCAATATAAAACTTAAAACCATACTAATTATTTTTTCATTAGAAGTCACCCCCGCTTTGCTTTAAAAAAACTATAAACCAGATAAATAATTGCCAAAATGATACTAAAAACAAAAAAGCCACCAATATAAATAAGAGGACTTTTAACTATGCAGAAAATGACCAACAGAACAAAAATCACTCAGAAATCAAGTAAAAAACACAGCATTGATACTATTTCAAAGCTACAGTCCTGCTCTAAAGAATATATTGAGAGTACGCTTTCAACAATATTTCCTAGTCTAAAAATGGTATTAGAAGAATTTTGGTAAAAATTTAGCAGGCAATAATTTGAATATTATTGCCTGCTAAATTAATGATGAAATCATATGATTCTTCTGTCAATCAGAACCAATCTGCTTTCTCCTATCGGAGTCCAAGCATACACACTCTTGCAATATAACGTATCATCAGCTCCGAGCCTGTGCTTTCTGTATATTATCTGACCAATACTTATTGCTGAAAAAATTCCCATTTCTAGGCAAATTTCTGAACATATCCATAAGAATATCATATGACAAGCCAGATGTGTCCACAAACATCTCTTTCCCATCTTTAGATTTAACTGCAATTCCGTTATCACCCACATACGCTACTGTATTGTCATCTAATTTCTGTATTAATCCCGTCATTTCCCCAAATTTCTTTAGAGGGAACTCCCCGGATTCTTCACAAAGTTTTCGGAACTTTTCTGCATCCTCACCTACCATATACGGATATTTTCCGTCTCTAATATACCATGAAATTCCCGTTTCTGAATCCGTGTATTTAGGATCCGTTAATGCCCATTCTTTCAAAGGAACACCCTGATACCATGCTGTCATTTTTTCACTGGAATCATTGCTTATTTCTGGTTCTTCATTTTGAATTTCTTTCTCAGCAATTTCATCCTGCTCCTGTTTATCTACTCTATATGACGCGTTATATTTTAATGCCTCATAGATTTCTTGAACATTTGCATATTTGTTAACTGCTGCACCATCCGGTACCTCTAATACTTCCTTTTGTTGAAAAGTATGTGACTGGTTATATTTTGAACCAGGTTTTCTTCCTGCATAAATATTGTTATTTACAGCGGTATTTACCATATTTACCATATTTATAATCCCTCCAGTTGCAATATAATCTAATTTTTTTATTATAGTATGTTGCTCTTTATGCCAGATTGCTATAAAATGCAACATACAATGAAAATATTCTGTTGTGCTTGCTTAATATTCCATATTCAAGCATCTATTATTGTGCATAAGCAGCAGAAGCAATATAGCCTACCTGCGAAGAGCCAACAGAATACAACTCATAATGGAAATGGTATCTAACACCTACCTTAACACCTGTAAATGTCAGTGTCCATGAATCTCCCGAATAATTAGCAATTTGTACCGGTGCACTTGTTCCGTCACTTCCTACAAGAGTAATTGTTCCCTGAAGATAATCTGTTCCACTTTTATTAGGCATATAAACATCTAAGCACAACTTTGTAACGCTTGAGTTATTAATGGTGTAATAATAATTTCCGTTGAATACACCGCTTCTGGAATTGCTTCTTGTAATGGTTCTATTTGCATCATACCGAATCTTATCTGCAAGAGCAACGGCGTCATCATAAGCAGGTACTACGTCCAAATTGCCACAATCGCTTACTTCTACTGCCTTATTTGCATTAGGCGCAGCCTGTCCCTGAGTGGATACTTCACCTGCAAACGCAGTTGTTCCCATTGCCAAACATAACATCAAACTCAACACCAACGCCTTTAAACTTTTTACCTTCTTCATTTTAAAATCTCCTTTCAAATTAACATATAATAACTCCAATATTATTACCCTCTAAATAATCATAGAAATCATATGATTCTTCTCTCAGTCAGAACCAAGCTACTCTCTCCTATGAAGTCCAAGTTTTCTTTTTCTCATATGTTCAAATGACTAAGCACTATTTATACTTACTATTTGCACTTGTCAAATCAAGATAAGCATCCATACTTTTCGTCCAAAGCAACGATAAATCAAACCTTCCTAATTTGTTTAAATCTTCTATGCATTCTTTAAACATTGAAATAAAATCTCTTCTGTCATTAAGCCCCATATTACCAGCTTCAAGCGGCAGAGACGTGAAACCTCCCTGCTTTTCCACTTTGTAATGTGCCTCCAATGCACGCATTTCGACTACTGTAGCATTTGATGGATTAACATCATTGATATAAATTCTTTGCTCAAACTCTTTCCCGTTTTCATCCACACCTTTCGCTAACACCACAGGATTTTCATCCGTCGAATCATCCGCATATTTAAGACAATAAGAAAGACCTGTACCATTACCTCCTGTCCACAACATATTATCTGTTGTAAATATCTGATATACCTTCGGTGTTTCTGCCGTATAAAATGTCTTTTCCCCAGATGCAGGCGTTTTCATATGATTACCTTTTTGTTGACCGTACAGTGAAGATACGGTATTCATACCAGAACCAATGTTCATATTTCTGTTCCTCCAATCAGCTCAAAATTTTCTCTATATGCCAGTCCAGTTTCTGCCTCAACTTTTTTGGATAAAAGTGTTTTCAACACCTAATCCCATATTAACTTTCCACGGTTCTTCTGTCAGTCGGAACCGCACCTGCTCTCTCCTATGGAGTCCAAGCTTACTTTTTCTACTATATTCAAATAACTAAGCCCTATTTATGCTTACTGCTTGCATTTAGATAAGTATTCATATTTCGCATATAAAACATCTGCAAATCATACCTTCCTAATTTATTCATATCCTGTATAACCTTTTCAAAGCTGGATATAAGGTCGCATCTGTCATTTAATCCCATACACCCAGTTTCTTGCGGAAAAGAACTGAGACTATTCCCCTTGTCGACGTTATAATATGCCTCCAAAGCACTCATTTCAACATAAGAAGCATTTCTCAAATTAATATCATTAATGTTAATCTTTTCTTCAAATTCTTTTCCATTTTCGTCAACGCCTTTGGCTATCACTACAGGATTATCCTCTGTTGACTCTTCTGCGTATTTAATATAAAACGAAAGTCCTGTTCCATTTCCACCTGAAAACAACATATCATCCGTCTTTAAATACACCTTCACTGATGTCTGAGAAAATGCCTCATTTTCGGCAACATATGTTTTGCTATTATTTTGCTGCTTTCCAAATACTTCCGATGCACTTTGCACTCCCGAACCAATACGCATTTAATTACCTCCTAGTATAATATTATATATCGATTATTATAAGTTGATATAGTCAGTAAAGTCCTCAATTATCAATTGTACTTTTTATTATGTTTTCATTAAAAGTATTGGCAATATTTTCATAAGCAGCTATGGCAACCGCCCTATCTACTTCCGATAATACATTAACAGCCGATATATTATCATTAAAAGCCGCATCTTTTTTACTCTTTTGCATATTAATCTCTTCTATCTGTCTGCGCTTTTCTGCCGCCTCCTCACTGCGCTCTAAATATTGTCTACGCCGTTTAGCCTTCTCTTCATCTTCAGCTTTCATTTGCGCCTCTATCTTTGCTTTTTTTTCTGGTGAAACATCTCCACAAACATAATAGTGTGCAGTTCCATCCGGGTGAATAACCATACCATAAGATTGAATCTCAAACCCCCCGACTGCCATCTGCGCCTTCACAGTTGACTGCGAAGCAAAAAAATCCTGTATCATCTTTTCGTAATAAGCTGCTTTTTTGGGATCATTTGCCATTGTTTCCAAAACATTGGGTGCAATCACAATATTATTCATCCCATATGTCCCCGTCCCCAATGAATCCATACTCTTTTGATCACTTCCAACATTTTGGATCATTATATTCCCATACTTAGCCTTTAAATATTCAGTGTAGGTATCTACTTTTGAAACACTATTTTCATTTGGCTTCTGTACTTTCTCTGTATTATCACCCTCTTTAGCAGATAAAATCTTATTGAAATCTAAATGATTGGCTTGCCCTGTCGTCTTATTCTGTTGATACCTATAATTCTGATTATAAGCATTAACTGAATTTTCAATGCCTAATCCCATATTAACTCCTTTCCACGGTTCTTCTGTCAGTCAGAACCGTACCTGCTCTCTCCATCCGAAGCCCAAGCAGTAACCTTTAATTGATTTATTGGAATAACAGCTCTTTTACATTCTATGGCATTTTAGGCTGATAACCAATAAACAAACATGCTGAGTCTGCTTCCTTTTTGGCATTAACATATGCTGCTTTTGCAAGTAATCTCAGTGCTACATCATTAAGCTTTTTCATATTTGAAAACCTCCTTATTTTTCTTTTTTATCGACAAGTATCTTACAACATTTCACCTTTTCTGCACGAAGTAAGATTTTTTTGCACGAAGTAAGACTTTTTTATTCAAAAAAGCATAAAGTTATTCTTATTATAAAAAACTCATGACCTATATTTCAGCTCAAGAAAACTCAACATATACTTCATATTTCATCTATTAAACGACGCATTGTTTCTATATTTTTATTATAAATAACCATATAACCGAACTAAAAGTAAAAAACATTTTCTTGCCCAAAACAGAAAAGTGGACGATTATTCTTTAACTGTGTAAAAAACAACCATCCACTAAAAACTCTGTCTATTCTTATTGTCTTAATTTGAATACCGAAACCATACCGCTAAGTGTTGTAGCCTGAGCTGTAAGTTCTTCACTCGTCGCTGATGTTTCCTGTGCCGCAGCCGAATTATTCTGAACAACTTCAGCAATTCTTTCTGCGGTTACCTCTACCTGTTCCATACTGTCTGCCTGTTCAATGGAAATTTCTTTTATTTTTTTCGCACTGTCTGCAATCGCCTGTATACCATCCACAACTTCTCTCAATGAAGTTGAGGCTTTCTCTGCATACATATTTCCATCTCCAACCTCATGAATAGCTGCTTCAATAAGTGCTTTTGAATCCACCGCTGATTTTGCACTCTGTTCTGCAAGGTTTCTGATCTGATCCGCAACAACAGCAAAACCTTTACCACAATGTCAAGTGGTAAATTCAAAAAGGTCAAACACCATCAAAGAAAGCTATCTTTCGTAGTGCTTGCCCTATTTTCACCTTATTTTTATTCATGTTTTCTGTCTTGTATTGTTCGAGCGAGAGAATTGTAATATATTTTGTGAAGGTGCGAAATGGACTATATGACATTGAAAGTGGGTGCCGAGAAATAGGGCATGACATCTCACATGGTGTGTCGGCGGGCGTATTCCCGGCGCTGTGAAGATGGCTGGTGCTTGGCTGATTCCAAAAACTGCGGAGAATCCAACAGATCGGCGCTATAAGCCATTAGGAAAACCTTAATAATCTCATGTAAATCATAGAGAATGAAAACTTTATATCGGTTATACTTAATCAAATAGAGACTCAAAAAGTCCAGCTAATAAATGTCAATAGATAAATGAAAAATATTTTTCCTCTAAAAAAGGGTAGACTTTCCCCTTGGTGAAAATATTATTTTTCAAAAAGATATTGATTCGTTGGATTTGCAGTATTTTATGCGGCTATGTCGCATTTAGCAGCATTGTATTGTTTGATGTGCTCCTGTGGCGTAATGATTTCAAAAGACTTGCTATCTCTGAGTATTGCATAGATTATGTTGCGTACTTTATGGGAAACGGCACCCATTGCTACAAGCTTTGGTTTTGAACTGCATTTTTTGAGGTAATAATCGCGAAGCACCGGATTCTTGGCAGCTCCTGTACGGGATGTACTGATACTTTGTAAAGTCAGTGTATGAATTACCCGTGCCGTAGATTTAATCGTATCAATAATCTCTAGTGAAAATATATATGCCCTCTTACGAACAATAACAAATTCTCTAGTGAAACTCAACAGGTACAAGGTAATACTTTACAGAGTGGTTTTAAACTTCGGGACAATCTGCCCCGAAGTCCAAAGAAAAATGTGTATCGTGCATATTGAATCTCTACATAGAAAGTTGTAAAATACATATATCGACAGCTACTTACTATTTTTTTGTGTATTTTGGGTAATAAGGGGGAATTTTTATGTTTGATAGTTCTGATGTTCAATCTGTATTTTCAGGTAATATAGCCGAAGAATGGGAGAAAAAGTCACGCTATATTAACAGCCTTAACGGTAATGATAATATGATGATTCCTACAATCAAGAAATATATAACCTCAACATCAAAGATTTTGGAAGTTGGTTGTGGGACTGGAAAATTGTTAAGTCAGATTGACGCACTAACTTTTGGCATTGAATTAACTGGAGTTGAAATGAGTAGCGATATGCTCCAGCAAATAGATACATTAAGATTTAAAAATCCTGTTCGGTTAATAAATGATAGTGTAGAAAATTTTATTGATGACAATAAATATGACATTATCGTAATGAAACAGGTATTACATCATATTGTATCAAGAGAGCAAGTTTTGAAAAAATTAGCTGGTTACTTAAATCCAAATGGAGTCATTATTATAATGACACCAAATGACGGTTATCAGAAAAGCATTTTGCCGTTTAATCCTATTACAGATTTGTTAGGTAGAATTGATGATTCGATGATCTACGAGTATATAAAAGATTTGCCTTTACAAGTAGTCGAAATACAGCACGTTAATAGCCTTGCCACATTTAATTCACTATACGAGTATTTTATGTTTCTTTATGCCATTGGTAGTTTACAGAAAATATTCAATTATAAAGGCGAATACGAATATGCACTAAAGCTAATTACTGTATTCAAAAATCTATTTAGCAAAGAGGAAACTTTGTCAGTAGATTTTAATTATAGTTACATAACACTTAAAAAGAAATAAATTGTATGCCTTGTAGCAGAAAGGAGATATTATGAATTACTACAAAAAAGTAAAAAGTGCGTTTGATGATTGGGCAACTACATATGAAAGTGATGTTGTTCCTAAATTAGATTTAAGAGGATATAGCTATGATGAGTTAGCAAAGACAATACTTTCATATTATGACAAGTCTATGGATAAAAAATCTATCTTAGAATTAGGTGTAGGAACAGGAGTATTAGGAGAACGTGTAAAAAGTCTTGTGCCAAGCACAGAAATTGACGGCTTAGATATATCTTCGGAAATGTTGAAAAGATCAAAAGAAAAGGCAGTATATAATCATTTGTATTTAGGGAGTGCAGATGAACATTTATATACCGAACAATATGCTTTTGTATATTCAGCATTTATGTTCCATAGCGTAAAAGGGCAGGACATTCTTCTCTCAAAAATTGCAGAGTGTTTAGTCAACGGTGGAATGTTTATACTTGTGGATTTGATTCCAAATATGAAGATATTAGCTAATAACGCAGATTTTAATGCACATAGTATAAAGTATGAACATGGCGCCCCTGCTATGTATAAGACTTGTGCGGAAATGGTTGACTTAATCGAAAGTTCTCCTTTTGAACTTGTCGAATTGAAAAAATTAGGAATTAGTAAAGACTATAATCATTATTTATTCGCATTGAGAAAGGGGAAGTAAAAATGGAGCAGCTTTTAGAAAAAGTAAGATTATTACACATACAAAATGATTTTAAGAATAACGGTGGGGAAGATAAGTATTTTAGAATGGCGTTGCTTATGGAAGAATTAGGCGAGATTTGTGACGCTCTCACAAAGCAAAAACCTAATTTTAAAGAAGAACACGCCGATTTACTGATTTTGTTATTAGGAAATTGTGTGGCATACGATATTGATATTATTAAATTAACATCAGAAAAGTTAGATAGGCTTTTGAAAATGAAAGCGAGAACAGACGGAAACGGTCATAGCCGTTTGATTACTGAGTTGGAGGAGAAAGAATGAAAATTATGATAGCCGGAGCATGGGACGAAACAAATGAAAACTTGTTGTCCTCAGCGTTTCAAATTGCTAAAGTTGCCGCCGAAAAAAAACATATAATAATTACTGGCGGAGGAACAGGAATCCCTAATTCTGCTACGCATGGAGCATTAGCTGTAAACGGAATAAGTATTGCATATAGTAATGAGGGGCATTGTGAAGGCGGACATGAACCAGCTACTTTTCGCGTGGCGACTGAAATGGGTTGGGACGGGCGAAGTGTATTGGCTGTAAAGTCCAGCGACCTTCTTATTGTTATAGGTGGGTGTAATGGCACATTAAACGAAATAACCCTTGCATACCTTAATAATATACCTATATGGGTTTTGGAAGATAGCAGCGAAATGATTTGTCGTTTAAAAAATTTTCTATATGAGGGAAAATATATTGATAAACGGAAAAATGTTGAAATCGAGTTTTTTAATTCAGCGCAAAGTATGATTGAAAAACTCAATTCCAAAAATATTTTACAAAACTAGAGGAGAAAGAAATGATATTATCCGTGTCAAGGAGAACGGATATTCCGGGCTGCTATCCAGAATGGTTTATGAATCGGTTGCGTGACAAATATGTTATGACTAGGAATCCGATGAATTTTCATCAGGTTAGCCAGATAAATCTTTCGCCAGATTTTATTGAGTGTATTGTTTTTTGGACTAAAAATGCAGTACCATTTATGGACTATTTAGAGGAATTAAATCGTATGGGATATATGTATATGTTCCAGTACACCATTACCCCATACGATAATACTCTTGAAAAGAATATATCTGATAAAAGCGACATTATAAAAAATGTATTGGAATTATCCGAAAAAATCGAAAAAAAACGAATCGTATGGAGATATGATCCTATTTTACTTAATGATACTTATACTGTAAATCGGCATATTGAACTATTTGAAGAAATGTGTAGTTTGTTATATACGGCAGTAAATCATGTTGTTATTAGCTTTATTGATTTATACCAGAAAAATAGAGGATATAGGTTATACGAATTAAGTACAGATGAAATAACACATCTTGCACAAGCGTTTGGAGAAATAGGCGCAAAGTATAAACTTCCGATAAAGACTTGTTGCGAAAATTATGATTTGACGAAATTTGGAATAACTAAAGGTGCTTGTATTGACAGTGTTCTATTAGAAGAAATCTGTAATCGCCCATTACTATTAAAAAAGGCGACTGGACAAAGAAAAAACTGTCTTTGTGCAGAAAGTGTTGATATAGGTGCTTATCATACCTGTTTGAATGGGTGCATATATTGCTATGCTACCGATTATAAACGACTGAAAACTAAACAAAAGTGTTATGATAAAAATAGTCAAATTCTATGCGACAAATTGGATTTTGGCAAAGATATTATAAAAGTACGCAAAATGAAAAAGTTATAAATTTAGAGGGAGAGGTGGAAAATGAAAGATAAAAGTTTAACGCGTGTTTCAGTCTTTCTTACCAGTCAAATAATCTCCTTATTTGGCTCTGCCATAGTGTCTTATTCTATTGTTTGGTATATAACACTAAAAACATCATCAACAATGGCTCTTGCAATATCTATAGTTTGTACTTATATGCCGCAGATTGTTATTTCTATGTTTTCAGGAACGTGGGGGGATAAATTCAACAAAAAAAATCTAATTATAATAGGCGATACGATTACTGGTATTTCTACATTGATACTAGCAATTTTATTTATAAATGGTTTTGATTCATTATACCTACTATACGGTGCTTGTGCGTTGAGATCGGTTGGTTCAGGAATACAAACACCATTAGAACACGCCTTTTTACCGCTGATTTGCCCTGAAGAAAAATTAACAAAAATAAATGGAATCTATGCTACTGCTTCATCAGCAATCAATATTTTATCTCCTGCTATGGCAGGTGTTTTATTAAATGTAATGGATTTTGGACATACCCTCTTTATTGACTGTATCACAGCACTATTGGCGATTATTGTACTATTAAAGCTAAAATATAAGAACACAATAAGTTCTAACAAGGATACAAGTACACTGTCTGATTTTTTGGAGGGAGTAAAATATTTCAAGCAGCACATTTTCTTAGGAAGATTGATTTTATTTTATTTGCTTTTTTATTTCTTTATGTCAGCACCAGCTTTTTTAACGCCAGTATTGGTAAATCTTAAATTTAGCAGTAGTGTTAATGCTTTGGCAATCAATGAATTTGTATGGTCATTAGGAACTATGTTAGGCGGGATTTTGATTTGTTCTTTTAAAGAGTTTAATAAACTAAAATTCATGGCAATATCAGCATTGCTTTTTGGAGGTTTTATTTGTCTTTTAGGGGCGTCAAATATTTTTAGTATATATATTCTTTTTATGCTATGCTCAGGAATATCTCTTCCTTTGTTCAATACATCAAATACTGTTTTAATACAAGAAAATGTAAAAAAAGAGATGTTAGGACGCGTTTTTGCTAACTTAAATATATTATCTACAATTTCTACGACAATAGGAATTACTGTTTTCGGAATAATAGGTAATACAATTTCCGTTGATATTCTTTTGATTTTAGTTGGAGCATTTATAGCAATATTGTCTATTTGGATATGGAAAATTTATCGTGAAAACAAAGTGTAGCACAAAAAACACTTCGAGCCATCCTGCCCCGAAGTGTTTTTTGTTACGAAATAAATTAGAAATTCAAGAAAAGAGATAGTCTACTATTTATCATGCAAAAAAGGTACTCGCTATAGAGCGTTTACGTTTTCCAAGCAAGTGTTCCGTAAATAAAAATCCCCATCCCTCGTTAATTGAGAGATGGGGATTCACTATTATACAATAATTTCCGGTATTTCTCCGACAAAGTTATAAATGATTCTGACTTCCTGTACTTTCTGTCCGTCAATTTTCTTGACTTCACTCACCAGAATCTTGCTGATGAGTCGGTTCAACACCGCTTCGTCCAGTTCCTCAATGGTTGCATAGCGCCGGATTTCTTTGATGAAGGTGCGGACCTCATTTTCCTGTTCGTCAGAGTGGCGCATCATCAACATCAGGTCTTGCAGGCGCTTCTGGTTGGCTTCCTGCTCCTGTTCCAGCGTTGCTGTCAGCTTCATAAAACGCTGCTCAGTCAGGATTCCTTTCGCCTTATCGGTATATAGGCTCAGGAACATCCCGTCAATTTCCTGATTCCTGCTTTCCAGCCGCTGACATTCCTTCTGTGTCTGGGAAGCATCTAGCAGATACCGCCGTTCCATCCGACTGCTCAGCCGCTGATAAAAAGCATCGGCATCTTTGAATGCAGTCTTTGCCAGTTCCTGAATATCTTTCAGCACAAGGTTATATAAATCTCTGGCTTCAATCTTGTGGCTGGTGCAGGCATTCTTGCCCAGCCGGTTGTAGGTCTAGCAAATATAATACGCCTTATCAATCGGCTCCCGAATCTCGCCGGTAAAACGGTTCTTTCCGGTTCTTCCAACCTTTTCATACCGCACCTGCATGGATTTTCCACAGGTCGCACAGTAAATGATGCCGTGGAACAGATTGTAAAAAGGACAGGAATTGCCTTTCATAATAGTTGGTCTACGGTCAATGATTTCCCGTACCTGCTCCCATTCTTCCGGGGATATGATTGCTTCATGGCAATCCTCGATAATTTCCCAATCCTCACGAGGGATAATGTCATAGGTGTTGGAGCGAATCCCTTTCTGATGTGTCCGGCAGACCAGATGTGCGCCCTTATAAAAAGGGTTTCGCAGGATATGGCTGATTCTTGCACTTCCCCATGAATAGTAATTCACGTCACATTCTGTGTTGCTCTTTACTCTGGTAATCGGGACTTTATCATCCATAAGCTGCTTTGCGATCCGCATACAGCCCCATCCATCCAGCGCCATATCATAGATTTTGCGAATCACCGGCGCAGTTTCCGGGTCAAGGATCAAATGCCCCTTATCCTCCGGGTCACGCATCAAGCCGAGAGGCGGTTGTCCGCCGCAAAATTTTCCCTGTCTGGAACGGGTCATACGCCCTGCCAGCACCTTTTTGGAAATATCCCGGCTGTACATATCGTTCAGGATATTCTTAAAAGGTGTAATGTCCATTTCCTGACGGGTCAGACTGTCCACTCCGTCTGTAATGGCAATATATCGTACATTGTGCTTTGGAAAAAAGATTTCAATATAGCTGCCAGCTTCAATATAATTTCTGCCCAGTCTGGACAGATCTTTGGTGATGACGCAGCCGATCTTTCCCGCCTCAATATCAGCAATCATGCGCTGAAAAGAAGGACGGTTGAAGTTACGGCCTGTATAACCGTCATCTACATAATACTCATACTGGAACATCCCGTTTTTTTCGGCAAAGTCCCGGAGCATAAGTTTCTGGTTGCTGATGCTCATGCTTTCATTATCGCCGCCATCCTCCAGAGAGATACGGCAGTAAAGAGCTGTGATTTTCTGATTAACTTGTTTTTTCCTGCTCATAGTGTTCTTCCATTCATTTCAAAAAATAAGTTCGATTGGAATATTATAACATATACATCCAAATTTTTCTACTTTAACAAGGCGTACCACCATTTCTGATGATACGCCTTTATTATTTATCTAACTTTATCTTCACTAACCTTTGGCAGAGCCTTTCCTGCCTTTTCCTGCTTTCCCTCTGATGTCTTTCTAGCCTCAAATGCATCTGCATTATACTGATACTCCTGTGGTTCAGCGACCATCGGTGCGTATACAATCTCTGCTTCCACTCTCTCAGCTTCTGCCATCTCCGGCTCTGTCTGTTCCTGTGCTTTCGCATTCTCCATATGCTTTTCCTTATCAAGTTGCACATTCATAGCGAGATTATCCAGCTTATCAATAGATGCATCCAAATGAAGTTTCATTGATACAAGCATCTTTTTCACTGCTTTCATCGGAGCAAGTACTGCCTTTGTAATTGGATGTTTCTGCTCTTTCTGAGAATAATCTACCTCCGGTTTGTCAGCAAAAGTACGGAATGCATTAGCTGCTGTCTGCCCGGCTTCACGAAATTCTTTTGCAAGAAGTGCTGTCTTTGCTATATCCTTATCCGTGGTCTTAATTGCGCCCCTTACATTTTCCCGGATATCAAGAAGCCTTTTCTTAATTCCTAAGAACTCCGACACCCTGTATAATGCAGTTCTTCCCTTTGCCTTTCCTTCATCAACTACGCTCTTTGCTGTAGATTTGACCTGTGCTTTCACTTCCAATACCTGCGACTTTATCTGCTCACGTCTGGTATTAAGTCGCTCCTGTGCTTCCGACAATGCCTTTTTAGCATTATTGACAAGTGTATCTTCCTGCATTTCTTTGATCTGGTTCTGCATATTGGTAAGTTCTTCCGTCATGGAATCAATCTTTTTCTCCAGTCCATCCACATAGCTGCATATCTCAAATACATCGTTTGCCTGCTCTTTCATGGCATTTTTCTTTAATAATTCGAGAAGTTCCCTTATGACCTCCTCATTGGTAAGTGTTTTTCCTGCTTCCATATCCATTCTGTTTCCTCCATTCTGTAAATGGGGCAGCCTTGGCCGCCCCTGTTCTCCGATTGCTAATTATCGAAAGGGTGTTGCCTCTTTGTCCTTCTCTTTATCGGGATTGCCATGATGTTTCTCAGCACTCTCCCTAGCTTTTTCATTGCTCTTATCCTTTGCTTTCTCATATTCCGAGATAATCTCATTATAGAGTTTTTCCCTGAAATCCTTTGTGACCGGATAGCAGACATCCTGGTAGATTGGCTTGCCCTGCTCATCTACCTGCTTTGTCTTATAGGAAGGCATTGATACAAAGATTTTCTCTTTTCCCTGCACGATATTGATATTATTTACAATGAAACTGTTTTCAAAGTAAATACGGGCAAGTCCTTTGATGTTACTGCCTTCCCTCTCATAAGGTGTCACAGTTACGGAAAACTCCGGCATTTCCTTTGTGCGCTCCTGCTTCTGTGTCTCCTCTTTCTCCGGCTCCTTGATTCTTGCATAGGCATCAAGAATATTGGTATAGAGTTCCTCACGAAACTCTGCTGTGATAGGATTGCACACATCCTTATAGATCACACCATTGCTTTCATCACGCTCATTGGAGCGGTATCTAGGCATTGATACAAAAAGCTCTCCCTTGTCCTTATTCTCAAGGATTGCAATATTGGTAATCTTAAATGAATCACCAAATACTACTGTTGCAAATCCTTTGATATTGCTGCCCTCTTTTGCCCTTACTTCGTTTACCTTAATTGAATACTTCATATGCTATTCCTCGCTTTCTTTTTGTTCTTTGTTTTGCTCCGGTATGATAAGCTCACACCAAAGCTGTTCTATCTGTTCACAAGACAATCTGCCATTTAACCAGTTGCCAAGTGTAACAACCATTCCATCCTGCTCATAGTATAATGAGTCAGCAGGAAAGGATGCTTGCATACTTTCACCTGACTCATTAACGACAGAAGCATCGCTTCTGGAGTAGCCCGTTTCAATGTTCCCCTCATACACGATAGTCACATCAAAATCAGGCATAAATAATCCTTCCTCTGCATCCCATACACAGGCTA
>ERZ827181.2628-NODE-2628-length-14984-cov-3.164445_pt1 | contig 14984 bp, 10 predicted proteins | sample MGYA00519778_ERZ827181 | MGnify/ENA primary metagenome ERZ827181 (study PRJEB31778, sample SAMEA3449273) | human gut metagenome | biome: human gut; feature: human-associated habitat; material: faeces | place: United Kingdom | collected 2010/2012 ...
TACATTGATGTTCCGTTCCCCAACTTGTACACCACTTGATGAAAGCACAGCGAAAAGGCTTGCAGAGATTGCCGGGATCAATATAGAGAAACTTGCACAGGCGATGTTCAAGGCAGGAAGCAACCTCAAAGGAAAGACAGCCGAGGAGATTCTCTTCCTTGATTTCAAACAGTTTACAGTGAATGATACGGTATTTGGTGTTGGTCAGGTGAATTCAATGAGCGAAGAAGAGCTTGAAGAGATTAAGGCAACAGTACTTCCGGAGATGGAAAAGACAAGACAAAATCACAGTTTGGATATGATTTTCTTTATGCTGACAAATATTATTACAGAATCTTCGGAACTGATCTGCTGTGGTAATGAGTCAAGAGAAAAGATTATCGGAGCTTATGATCTGGAAGATAATGCACAGAAACTGATGCTCAAAGGTGTCGTATCACGTAAGAAACAGCTCGTTCCGGCACTTGTATCAGCACTGCAGCAGTAAGAAGCCCAAGACATTTTCAAATAGAAAGTCAGAACCGTCTCCGTAACAGGGGACGGTTTTCAGGAGGAAAGAGAAATGGCGAAACAGGTATGGAAAGCCGGTAATATGGTCTACCCGCTTCCGGCAGTTATGGTAAGTACGGCAGATAAAGAAGGAAATACAAACATTTTTACCGTTGCATGGACAGGAACTGTATGTACAAATCCGGCGATGGTATACATTTCCGTAAGACCGGAAAGATATTCGTATCATATGATTGAAGAGAGCGGAGAGTTTGTGATCAATCTGACAACCGAACAGCTCGCCCATGCGACTGATTACTGTGGTGTGCGCTCCGGCCGGGATGTGGATAAATGGAAAGAGTGTCATCTGACTGCGAAAAAGGCAGAGAAGCTTACTTACGCACCGGTCATTGAAGAAGCACCGGTCAATATTGAATGTGTAGTGACAAAAATTGAGAAACTTGGAAGTCACCATATGTTTCTTGCAGAAGTGAAAGCGGTTCAGGTGGACGAGTCCTATATGGATGAGAAGGGCAAATTTGAACTCAATAAGACAGGTCTTCTGGCATATTCCCATGGAGAATATCTTGGACTTGGAAAAAAGATCGGAACGTTTGGATACAGCGTGAGAAAAAAGAAGACCGTTGACAAACAAACTGCTAAGAAGATCACAACAAAAAATGAATCAAGGAGCAAGAAATCCCCAGAGAAAAGAACTGTGAATAAAAATGCAACATTCAGAAAGAAAGGAAAAGCTAAGAAATGATTTCATTTGAAAATGACTATTCAGAAGGCGCACATGAGGAAATCCTGCGCAGACTGGCAGAAGTAAATAAAGAAGGAATTACAGGATACGGAAATGATTCATATTGTGAATCCGCAAAGGAAAAGATCCGTCAGGTATGTAAATGCCCGGAGGCAGACATTTACTTCCTTGTGGGGGGAACACAGACAAATCAGACAGTAATTGATTCCGTGCTCCAGAGCTATGAAGGCGTTATCGCGGCTGAGACAGGTCATGTTGCATCACACGAGGCGGGTGCGATTGAAGCCTCCGGTCATAAAGTACTGACCCTTCCGCAGCTGGAAGGAAAGATTCAGCCCAAAGATGTGGCAGATTATTTGAATCAGTTTTATAGTGATGGGAATCATGAACGGATGGTCTACATCTCTCACCCAACGGAGTATGGCACACTGTATACACGTGGCGAACTCGCAGAGCTTTCTGATATCTGTCAGCAGTACCATATTCCGTTGTATCTTGATGGAGCACGTCTTGGATACGGTCTCGCAGTAGAAGATACAGATGTGACAATGGAAGATATTGCAGAATACTGTGACATTTTCTATATTGGTGGAACAAAGGTAGGTGCCTTTTGCGGAGAGGCAGTTGTATTTACAAAAGAAAATGCACCGAGACATTTTGTGACCCTGATCAAACAGCACGGAGCACTGCTTGCCAAAGGATGGTTCCTTGGTGTTCAGTTTGATACGTTATTTACAGATGATCTGTATATGAAAATCAGTAAAAATGCGATCGAAACAGCTGCGAGACTAAAAGAAATCCTGAAAGAAAAAGGATATGACTTCTATATTGATTCTCCGACGAACCAGATCTTTGTTGAGATGGAAGACGAGAAGCTGAAAGAATTTGAGAAGAATGTCAGGGTCAGCTTCTGGGAGAAGACGGATGAGAAGCATACAGTAGTCAGATTTGCCACTAGCTGGGCAACGGATATGGAGAAGGTTGAGAACCTGAGGGAGTATTTATAAAAAAGTAAGAATATAAATAATAGCAAATACAGATAATATATAGAAGCCCATAAAATGAGAATTATTATCATGTAGAAATATTGCGTTTTGTAAAGAAAGTTGATAGAATACATATGGTTAGAGAAAACTAACCGTGTGAATAAATCATGTATACTCCTTTGTCTGTAATACCTGAACACAGGCGAGGGAGTCCTCAGAAAGGATGGACAACTATGAATTATCTGGAAATTGAAAAAGTAATTGGAAGAGAAATTATCGACTCACGCGGAAATCCAACGGTTGAGGCAGAAGTGCATCTTGTAGATGGAACTGTAGCAAGAGGTGCAGCTCCAAGTGGTGCTTCTACAGGAGAATTTGAGGCACTTGAACTTCGTGATGGAGACAAGTCAAAATTCGGTGGAAAAGGTGTTTCCCGTGCAGTAGAAAATATTAATACAATAATCAACAGTGCATTGGTTGGAATGGATGCAGGAGATACTTATGCGATTGATCAGGCAATGATCCAGGCAGATGGAACAAAAGATAAATCAAATCTTGGCGCAAATGCAATTCTTGCGGTTTCAATCGCATGTGCAAGAGCGGCAGCAGATGCACTTGAGATTCCGTTGTACCGTTTTCTTGGTGGAGTGAATGGAAACAGACTTCCTGTTCCAATGATGAACATTGTAAATGGCGGGTGTCATGCACTTTCTTCCGGACTGGATGTGCAGGAGTTCATGATTATGCCTGTTGGAGCGCCGTCTTTTAAAGAATGCATCCGCTGGTGTACAGAGGTATTCCATGCACTTGCAGGAATCTTGAAAGACAGAGGACTTGCAACATCTGTAGGTGATGAGGGTGGATTTGCCCCGGCACTGAAATCAGACGAAGAAGCAATCGAGACAATTCTTGAGGCTGTGAAGAAGGCCGGATATGAGCCTGGAAAAGACTTCAAGATTGCGATGGATGCGGCATCTTCAGAATGGAAGACAGGGACGATTGGAGAGTATAAACTTCCAAAGGCAGGAACAGTCTATACTTCAGAACAGCTCATTGACCACTGGAAGAAACTGGTAGAGAAATATCCAATCATCTCAATCGAAGATGCACTTGATGAGGAAGACTGGGAAGGCTGGAAAAAGCTGACAGCAGAGCTGGGAGATAAAGTCCAGCTGGTTGGAGATGATCTTTTTGTCACAAACACAGAGAGACTGGCGAAAGGAATTAAGCTTGGATGCGGAAATTCTATTCTGATCAAACTGAATCAGATTGGATCTGTATCTGAGACTCTTGAAGCAATCAAGATGGCACACAAAGCAGGTTACACAGCAATTTCTTCCCACCGTTCCGGTGAGACAGAGGACACAACGATTGCAGATCTTGCAGTAGCGCTGAATACCTGCCAGATCAAGACCGGAGCGCCGAGCCGTTCGGAGCGTGTAGCGAAATATAATCAGTTACTCCGCATCGAGGAAGAACTTGGAACAAGCGCAGTATATCCGGGGAATGACGCATTTAATGTGAAATAACATCAGTAAATAACCTGACAGTCAGGAAAATCCATGCATTTTATGATCTCAGTGGGATGAAGTGCATGGATTTTTGTGCATATATTTCTTTGATTTTCATCTAGATTTTTTTATCTATATGTCATACAATAGAAATGTAATTGCCATCAGGCAACATAATATTTAAAAATATTTGGAGGATTTCATTATGAAGAAACCGGTTCTGGTCATTATGGCAGCAGGAATGGGAAGCAGATATGGCGGGCTGAAGCAGATTGACCCGGTAGATCAGGAAGGACATATTATTATGGATTTCTCGATCTTTGATGCAAAACGCGCAGGATTTGAGAAAGTCGTATTTATTATTAAGAAAGAAAATGAAGCAGATTTTAAAGAAGCTGTTGGAAAGAGAATTGAGAAGATCATGGATGTAGCGTATGTATTCCAGGATCTGAACAATCTCCCGGAAGGTTACGAAGTTCCGGAAGGACGTGTAAAGCCTTGGGGAACAGCACATGCTGTTTTAAGTGCGATCGATGAGGTGGATGGACCATTTGCAGTAATCAACGCGGACGATTATTACGGACGTCATGCATTTGAGACAATCTATGAATTCCTTACAACACATGAAGATGATGATAAGTATCGTTATACAATGGTAGGTTATCGTCTGAAGAATACAGTTACAGATAACGGACATGTTGCTCGTGGCGTATGTGAACTCAATGAGGCGAAAGAGCTGGTTGGAATCACAGAGCGTACAAAGATCGAGAAGCGTGACGGTGGAATCGCTTTCTCAGAAGATGACGGAGAGACATGGACAACTATCGACGGAGATACTCTTGTATCCATGAATATGTGGGGATTCACAAGAAGTATTTTAGATGAGATCAAAGCAGGATTCCCGGCATTCCTTGATAAAGGTATTAAGGAGAATCCAATGAAATGTGAGTACTTCCTGCCATCCGTAGTCAGTGACCTTCTGGCAGAGGGCAGAGCAACCGTAAGAGTGCTTGAATCCGAAGATAAATGGTATGGAGTTACATACAAAGAGGACAAGCCGGTTGTAGTCGCAGCGGTACAGGCTTTGAAAGACGAAGGTCTTTATCCACAGAAATTGTGGGATTAGATTATGTGTTGTCAGTCACAGAATTTGTGAATCATAATGATTATGCAACATTTTTACCATAAGAGGAACTATTCGTATAAAGATTTTTGTGGTGGATGTGTTATAATCAGAGACAACAAAGCAAAGATAAGCAAGCTGCTGAACACAGTTACTGTGAGGAGCAGCAATTTGAGCAATAAAGCTCAGAGGAGGAATTTAAAAATGGCAATTTTAGTAACAGGAGGCGCCGGATTTATCGGAAGCCACACATGTGTAGAACTTTTGAATGCAGGATATGATGTTGTAATCGCAGATAACCTTTACAACGCATCAGAGAAAGCTGTAGACAGAGTAAAACAGATTACAGGAAAAGACCTGAAGTTCTATAAAGCAGATATCCGCGACAAAGAAGCAATGAACGAGATCTTTGAGAAAGAAGAGATTGAGTCGGTTATTCATTTCGCAGGACTCAAGGCAGTAGGTGAATCAGTTGTTAAACCACTCGAATACTACGAGAATAACATTGCGGGAACTTTAGTTCTCTGTGATGTAATGAGAAATCACGGCGTGAAGAATATCATCTTCAGTTCTTCTGCAACAGTATATGGTGACCCGGCATTTATCCCGATCACAGAAGAGTGCCCGAAGGGAACATGTACAAACCCATACGGATGGACAAAATGGATGCTGGAGCAGATCCTGACAGATCTTCATACAGCAGATCCGGAGTGGAACGTTGTACTTCTTCGTTACTTCAATCCAATCGGAGCTCATGAGAGCGGACTGATCGGAGAAGATCCGAAGGGAATCCCGAACAACCTGATTCCATACATTACACAGGTCGCAATCGGTAAACTTGAGTGCCTCGGTGTGTTTGGAGATGATTATGATACACCTGACGGAACGGGCGTACGTGATTATATCCATGTAGTTGATCTCGCAGTCGGACATGTCCGTGCAGTAGAGAAATTGAAAGAGAAAGCAGGAGTATCTGTATATAATCTTGGAACAGGAAACGGATATTCCGTACTTGACATGGTGAAAGCATTCTCCAAAGCTTGTGGAAAAGAGATTCCTTATCAGATTAAACCACGTCGTGCAGGAGATATTGCTACATGTTACTGTGATGCTTCCAAGGCAAAGGAAGAACTGCACTGGGTAGCTGAGAGAGATCTGAACAAGATGTGTGAAGATTCCTGGAGATGGCAGAGCATGAATCCAAACGGATACGAGGATTAAGTTTGATTAATTATTTATAATGTGAAAAGGAAAGTTGTTGATGAGCAGGGGCGCGCGATGATAGTGTAGTTTCCTGTGCCATCAACAACTTTTTTGTATCATTTGTAAATTATGTTGACCAACCGCGAACAATAACACAGCTCTTGCAACCAACAGTCCATCTGTATTATACTAATAGAACACGATTAAATTCAGAAAAAATGGAGATAGATAGAAAATGAAGCGCAAAGTAGATCTTAATGAAATTTCAGACGGACGTCTGTATTCCTCTGGAGATATGGTTAAGGTGGACTGTCATGACTGTGAAGGCTGCTCTGCATGCTGCCAGGGAATGGGAAATTCCATCATATTGGATCCAATGGATCTGTGGAGATTGCAACTCGGAAAAAAAGAGAATTTTGATACACTGCTTGCAAACTATCTGGAATTGAATGTAGTTGACGGGATGGTACTTCCTAATTTAAAGATGGCAGGAGAGGAAGAAGCCTGTCTGTTCTTGAAAGATGGAAGATGTTCTATTCATGGATACAGACCGGGAATCTGCCGTTTGTTCCCTCTTGGACGTATTTATGAGGAGAATGGATTCAAGTATTTTATCCAGGTCCATGAGTGTAAGAAGCAGGAACGTGGTAAAGTGAAGATTAAGAAGTGGCTTGGAATTGCAGATCAGAAGAGATACGAAGATTTCGTGTGGAGATGGCATACATTTCTTAAGAACTGTGAAGAAGGAATGAAAGAACTTGATGAGCAGAACGCGAAAGTACTGACGGTTGTGGTTCTCCGCAACTTTTATCAAATGCCTTATCAGGCAGAGGAAGAAGCACAGTTTTATCCGGAATTTGAAGAAAGGCTGGAAAGACTGAATGCAATGTTTGGATTTTAGAAGTGAAAGTTAGCAACAGGTGAAAGGCAGCAGTAGATGGAAAGCAACAGTAGAAAAACACAGATATTAAAAGAAATTTTTGGATACGATTCTTTCCGTAAAGGACAGGAGGAGATTGTAGATCAGATTTTGAATGGAAGAGATGTGTTGGCAATCATGCCGACCGGAGCGGGAAAGTCACTTTGTTATCAGGTTCCGGCACTTCTGATGTCTGGGATCACGATCGTAGTATCACCGCTGATTTCATTGATGATCGATCAGGTGAAGGCACTGAATGAAGCAGGAGTTCATGCAGCGTATATTAACAGTGCACTGACAGAACGGCAGATTACAAAAGCATTAGAACTGGCAGCGGCAGGCAGATATAAGATGATCTATGTCGCTCCGGAACGCTTGTTGACACCACGGTTTCTGGACTTTGCATGTCATACAGAACTTTCTATGGTGACAATCGATGAGGCTCACTGTATTTCCCAGTGGGGACAGGATTTCCGCCCAAGTTATGTGAAGATCACAGAATTCATCCGCCAGCTTCCAAGACGCCCGGTCGTCAGTGCATTTACAGCAACAGCAACACAGAAAGTAAGAGAAGATATTCTTGAAGTACTTGATCTTGAATCTCCTTATATAAATGTATCCGGTTTTGACAGAGAGAACCTTTACTTCGAAGTAAGACCAGCGCGTGGGAAGAAGGATGCAATTAAGGAATATCTTACACAGCACAGAGAAGACAGTGGAATTATTTACTGTGCAACAAGAAAAAATGTAGATGAACTCTATTTGGAATTGCAGAATGCCGGATTCTCTGTCGGAAGATATCACGCAGGAATGGGGACAGAGGCAAGAAATGAAAGTCAGGAAGATTTCATTTATGACAGGATAGAGATTATGATCGCAACGAATGCATTTGGAATGGGAATAGATAAGTCCAATGTCCGTTTTGTACTTCATTATAATATGCCGCAGAGCATGGAAAATTATTACCAGGAGGCAGGCAGAGCCGGACGAGACGGAGAACCGGCAGAATGTATCCTTTTCTATTCACCGCAGGATATCATGATCAATCAGCTCCTGCTGGATAGTAAAGAGCAGATTGGAGAATACACAGAAGAAGAACTCCGGGTGATCCGGGAACAGGATGTTCTCCGGCTGCGTAAGATGAGTAATTATTGTACGACAAGTATGTGTCTTAGAAAATACATATTGAATTATTTCGGACAGGAGACAGAAGAACATTGTGGGAATTGTTCCAATTGTCTGGAAGAATTCGTAGAGCTTGATGTCGGAGAGATTGCGGCAGACGTGATCGAGTGTGTGCGCGAATCCAGACAGAGATACGGTATGACAATGATCCTTTCCACACTGGCGGGAGCGAATACAGCGAAGATCAGAAGTGCAGGGATGAGTGAACTTTCCATTTATGGAAGACAGAGTAAATGTTCTCAGCAGAGGCTGAAAGACGTAGTTTATACACTGCTCGAACATGGATACCTTCAACAGAGCGCAGATCGTTATGCGATCCTGAAACTGACAGACCGGTCAGAAGAATTACTGAAATCGAGAGAATTGAAACTTCGCTGCAAGAAGTCAGAACTTACAGAAAAGAAAAAGTCCGGAAGTGGAAAGAAAGCGTCTCATAGAAAGGGAGAGAGTTTCGGGAATCTTACAGATAAAAGCCGAGAATTATTCGAAGAATTGCGTTCTGTGCGTTATTCTTTGGCAAAGAAAAAAGGAATTCCGCCATATATGGTCGCTTCAGATCGTACATTGCATGAGATGTGTGTACTTGTTCCATTTGAAAAAGAGGAACTGCTTGAAGTACACGGTATGGGACTTAAGAAATATGAACAGTACGGAGCAGTTTTTCTTGATAAGATTCAAGAAGTGACAGCAGGTGATAAAAAGGGTTACGGTATATCAGAAGATGCTGATGGGACAGACGCAGTTCAGAACCAGAATCCTCTGGATATCGGACCATTTGGAAGCGTAGAGAATTAACAGCAAAAAAGAAGTAAAAGAAAGAAGTGACATAAAAGTGTCTGTAAAAATATTTCCAACATTAAAAAATTATAAAAAAGAATATTTGCCAAAAGATATTTTAAGCGGAATTATCATGGCAGCGGTCTCAATTCCAATCTCTATGGGGTATGCACAGATCGCAGGTGTTCCGGCGGTGTATGGACTTTATGGATCTGTTCTGCCGATCCTGCTATTTGCCATGCTCTCAACTTCAAAACAGTTTATCTTCGGAGTAGATGCGGCACCGGCGGCAATTGTCGGAGCTGCACTGGCAACACTTGGAGTGACGGCAGAATCAGCCCAGGCATTGCAGTATGTACCATTGATCGCATTGTTTACGGGACTCTGGTTATTGTTGTTTTATCTTTTACATGCAGATAAGATTGTTGATTTTATCTCAACACCGGTTATGGGTGGATTTATCAGTGGTATTGCAGTGACAATTATTATGATGCAGATTCCGAAACTGATGGGAAGCCCGGCGGGGACTGGAGAATTCATAGAACTTGCAGAACACATTTTTCAGGCAATCACAAAGATAAACTGGTTGTCCTTTGGAATGGGAATTGGAGCACTTGTAATCTTGATTGTATCCAAAAAACTGATTCCAAAGTTCCCGATGGCAATCGTTATTATGATTGCCGGAGTTCTCTCGACAATTGTCTTTCATGTAAACCAGTATGGTGTAGTTCTCCTGCAGGCAGTTCAACCAGGGCTTCCGCGGCTTATTTTCCCGGATTTTACAGGAATCAATCTTACACAGGCCGTGGGAAGAGCACTTATGGTTGCTGTTGTGATCATGGCAGAGACACTTTTGTCAGAGAACAATTTTGCATCCAAAAACGGATATGAACTGGATGACCGTCAGGAAATCCTTGCCTGTGCCGCAGGAAATCTTGCTGCCGGTGCAGTTGGATGCTGTCCGGTAAATGGAAGTATTTCCAGGACTTCCATGAATGAACAGTATGGAGGAAAGACACAGGTTGTATCCATTACAGCGGGACTGACCATGGCAGTTGTACTTATAGGTGCAACCGGATTTATCGAATATCTTCCGGTTCCGGTATTGACGGCAATCGTAATCTCTGCACTGATGAATGTTGTAGAGACACATCTTGCAGTACGCTTGTTTAAAGTAAGCAGAAATGAATTTTATATTTTTATTGCAGCAGGGATCGGTGTGCTGTTCCTTGGTACGATTTACGGAGTTGTGATCGGAATTTTGTTATCTTTTGTAGCAGTGATTTTAAGGGCTACAAATCCTCCGAGATCTTTCCGTGGAATGATTCCGGGAAAAGAAGTTTATTATGATCTGGAGAGAAACCGTTTTGCATATCCAATCAAGCATGTGATTATTTACAGATTTAGCGAGAACCTTTTCTTTGCAAATAACAAAGTGCTGGTTTCAGATATTGAAAACAGCATCAAAGAGGATACAAAGGTCGTAATTCTGGACGCATCAGCAATCAACAGCCTGGATATTACAGCGGCAGATGCACTCGAAATGCTTGCAGCAAGTCTGAAAAAACGTGGAATTAAGTTCTATATCACAGAACATTCCAGAGAAGTTAACGATCAGATGAGAAAGCTTGGAATCGGACATTTGATAAAAGAAGGTGCTGTGCGAAGAACAATTCTTGCGGCACTTCATGATGCGGGGATTGAGCAGCCTTGCCCATTGGATATTCCAGAAGAAGATCTCGAAAAACTTAAGCGAAGAGAATATTTTTCCCTTCCTGCAGAAGAAGAAAATACACTGGAAGAGTTTGCATGGGCATTTGGTGATGATGCAGTCAAAGAAATTGAGAAACGAGTGCTTTCTATTGTGAAGCAGATCCATGAGATTACAGATCTCGAGAAACTTTCCGAAGAAGGAATCAAAGAAAAACTGGAATTTTGGAATTCGCTTGGAGCACTTGATGAAGATGAGTTGCTCCGCAGAATGGAACTTCACTTAGATGATCTTCCAAGTGATGTAAAAGAAAACAAAAAACTCGTCATTGAATTAATCGAGCGTAGAAGAAGAAAACTTAGAGATCGTCTCCTGAAAGAGCATCCAGAGATTGTTGAGCATATTGAAGAGCGAAGAGAGCGGCTGGAGCGAAGACTTGAGAAACAGAATCCAGATGCAGTAAAGCGTTTGAAACACTGGAAAGATGAAGAATTCTAAAGAACAATCTTTAAGATTCTTAATAAATCATTAGGATTGTTAAAGTTCCCTTGTTTCTGCAAAAAAGGAATGCTATGATTAATATGGAAGAAAAAGTCAGGGGACAATTTTGATTGTCCCCTGATTCTAAGAATAGAAAAGAAAAAAAGGGATAAGCATGTGGTCTAAAGAAACAAAAGAAGAAAAAGAACGCAAGAAAGAACAAGCGTTTTATGAACATTATAGCGCGATGGGAAAAAGCACAGATTCCATTAGAAAAGAGTGGGAGAGACGCAAGAGGAATGAACAACGCATTCGACGCCTCAAGAGACGAAGGAGAATTGCAATTATATTGATTCTGTTCGTTGTATTAGTTCCGGCAGTTTCAACATTTACTTATTTTAAAATGAATCCGATTGTATTACGGAGTAAAGTGATCGCGCAGGAAAAGAAAGAAAGTATGGATCTGATGTCCAACATCCGTTTCGTTGTTGGTGGAAAAGCGAAAGATGTGAAGACAGAAGGCAAAGTAGATACGAATAAAGAAGGAAAATATACGGTTTACTATGTCTATGGTAAACAAAAAGTAAAAGCTGAAGTCGAAGTTAAGGATACAAAAGCACCTGAGCTTAAAATGAAAGACAGTTATACAACAGAACTTCCGAAAGATATCAAGCCGGAAGATTTTGTAGAATCAGTAAAAGATGCATCAGATGTCACACTTGAATTTGTCGGACAAGATTCCTGGGAGAAGAAAGGAAAATACGGAGTAACTGTTGCTGCAACAGATAGTGACGGTCATAAAACAGAAGGTAAATCAACACTGAATCTGGAAGAGGATACAACAGGACCGACTATTGAAGGAGCAGATGATAAAGAACTTGCACAGGGCGATACGATGGACTTGAATGAAGGGGTTACGATAAAGGATGATATGGATCCAGAGCCAACATTGGAAGTACAGGGTGCTGACAAAGTGGATTTTGCGACACCGGGAACCTATATTGTTACCTATCTTGCAAAAGACCGTTCCGGAAATGAGACAAAGATTGAGCGAAAGATCAAAGTGAAAGAGAATCCGGATTGGAATGAGAAAGTTGTTTATCTGACTTTCGATGATGGTCCGTCAGAGAATACCGGAGAGATTCTTGATATCCTGAAAGAAAAAAATGCAAAGGCAACCTTCTTCGTCACAGGAAATAATCAGGAACATGATGATATGATAAAAAGAGCCTTTTCCGAAGGACATTCGATCGGACTTCATACTTATACACACGATTATGCAACAGTTTACGCATCCGAAGATGCATACTTCGCAGATCTGCAGAAAGTATCGGATCTGGTAGAGAGTATCACAGGAACGAAATCCATGATCATTCGTTTCCCGGGAGGATCCAGCAACACCATCAGTGCAAAATATGTCAAAGGATTGATGACAACACTTACGAAAGCAGTGAGAGACAAAGGATATCAGTATTTTGACTGGAACTGTGATTCTACTGACGCAAGCGGAAATAATGTGCCGGTAGAAAAGCTGGTTTCCAACGCAACATCCTGCACGGCAAATCATGTTGATATTCTGATGCATGATACAGATGCAAAAGATACAACCGTACAGGCATTGCCACAGATTATTGATTACTATAGAAGTCAGGGATACACATTCAAAGGACTGACCGTTGATAGTGTGGCAGCGCACCATGGAGTGAATAATTGATAAATATTAGAAAGAGCCAGGACAGGCACAACACACGGTGTCTGTTCTGGCTCTTAATTATATCTTAATCCTCATCATCTGTCTGTACAGAGTAAGTCTGTCTCTTTCTTGCCATCTCATCGCTCTCAAGATATTCATCATAAGTTGTGATCTTATCGATCAGCTTACCGCCCGGAACAATCTCCATGATACGGTTCGCTGTTGTCTGTACGATCTGGTGGTCTCTGGAAGTAAAGAGAAGTACTCCAGGGAACTTGATCAGACCATTGTTGAGTGCTGTGATAGACTCCATATCCAGGTGGTTTGTTGGCTCATCAAGAAGCAGTACATTTGCTCCTGAGATCATCATCTTGGAGAGCAGGCAGCGAACCTTCTCACCACCGGAAAGTACAGCAACTTTCTTCACTCCGTCTTCACCGGAGAAGAGCATTCTTCCAAGGAATCCACGAACATAAGTTACATCTTTTTCCTCGGAGTACTGTGTCAGCCACTCTGTGATATTGTAGTCATTGTCGAATTCTCCGCCGAAATCCTTCGGGAAGTAAGCCTGAGAAGTTGTAACTCCCCATTTATATGTTCCCTCATCCGGTTCCATCTCGCCGATCAGGATCTTGAAGAGGATTGTCTTAGCAAACTCATTACCACCAACAAAAGCAACTTTATCTTCACGGCCAAGTGTGAATGTAAGATTATCAAGAATCTTCTCGCCGTCAATTGTCTTGGAAAGTCCTTCTACAGTGAGAACTTCATTACCAATCTCACGGTTCGGACGGAAGTCAATATAAGGATATTTACGGCTGGAAGGTCTGATCTCATCAAGCTGGATTTTCTCCAGGGCACGCTTTCTGGAAGTAGCCTGTTTGGACTTGGAAGCGTTCGCACTGAATCGGGAAATAAATTCCTGCAGCTCTTTGATCTTTTCTTCTTTCTTCTTGTTTGCTTCTTTCATCTGACGGATCAGCAGCTGGCTTGACTCGTACCAGAAGTCGTAGTTTCCTGCGTAAAGCTGGATCTTACCGTAATCGATATCGGCAATCTGTGTACATACCTTGTTCAGGAAGTAACGGTCATGGGATACAACGATCACAGTGTTGTCAAAGTTGATCAGAAATTCTTCCAGCCATGCGATCGCATCAAGATCCAAGTGGTTGGTAGGCTCATCAAGAAGCAGGATATCCGGGTTTCCGAACAGTGCCTGTGCAAGAAGAACCTTGACCTTCTCAGAACCTGTCAGGTCTTTCATCAGTTTATAATGAAGCTCTGTCTCGATACCAAGTCCGTTCAGAAGATTGGCAGCATCAGATTCTGCTTCCCATCCATCCATTGTAGCGAACTCAGCTTCCAGCTCACTTGCTTTGATTCCGTCTTCATCTGTGAAATCTTCTTTTGCGTAAATTTCTTCTTTCTCTTTCATGATTTCATACAGACGTGCATTTCCCATGATAACTGTATCAAGAACAGGGAATTCGTCATATTTGAAATGATCCTGCTGAAGGAAAGAAAGTCTCTCGCCCGGGGAGATAACCACATCACCGGATGTCGGCTCAAGCTGTCCGGAAAGAATCTTAAGAAATGTAGATTTACCGGCACCATTCGCACCGATCATTCCGTAGCAGTTCCCCTCTGTGAATTTGATGTTAACATCTTCGAACAGCGCCTTTTTCCCGACGCGAAGGGTTACGTTATTTGCACTAATCATTTGAAAGTCTCCTTGTAAATAAATTAGAATTGTGATTACGTTGTTATAATTGTCCTTTTTCAAATACGTGTGAATAAGAACATACCAATCCATATATTAACATAGAAGAAAGGGTGCTGACAAGTACTGAAATAGAAAAATGCATACGAAAAAACAGGGCAAACTGTGTGAAAATCTATAAGAACTAATCCTTGTTCTTTCCATTGTAAAAAGTTATAATGTTACTAAGAATCTCACAATATAAATAGCAGTAGAAAAGAGGAGAAGCCATGGCACTTAAGAAAGCAACAATCGTACTGGAAGGTGGAGCAACAAGAGGCATATTTACTTCTGGTGCTCTGGATTACCTTATGGAACAGGATATTTATTTTTCAGATGTGATCGGTGTGTCTGCCGGCGCATGTAATGCAGTAGATTATGT